>Ga0214917_10000757_pt1 | contig 41915 bp, 38 predicted proteins | sample LL_1208_BB_MetaG_FD_177983 | JGI IMG/M metagenome (GOLD analysis project Ga0214917, IMG submission 177983) | Freshwater microbial communities from Lake Lanier, Atlanta, Georgia, United States - LL_1208_BB | ecosystem: Environmental > Aquatic > Freshwater > Lake | place: USA: Georgia | collected... | reverse complement strand
CAAAATACGTATCCCCGTGTGTTTTTCCTGCCCGCCGAATGGCTTGCGTAATCTCTTGAGATGAGCGCTCAAGCTCCTTGGTCTGCCGTTCCATTTCCTGAATTTGGGAATGTAGCGATGCAATATATTGTTTCTGTTTTTCTGCTTTTTGGGTCAAATCATTTTCACGTTGGCCAATTTCAGATTTCAATTCAGACATTTTTCGGGTCTCCAATTCAACCCGACGTTTTTCCTTTGTTACTTCAGCATATTTTTCTCGCAGCGACTGAATCAACTGAGAGTCCCGTTTAATTACCCGATCAAAATAATAGGCAGAGTCTACTATCGATGTTAAATCACGAGAGGTAAACAAGTATTCAACAAACCCCAAGTTCTGATTTCGATAAATTGATCGCAACCGGGCTGAGAACTGTGTACTAGAATCTGAATATTGTTGGCGCACGGTATTCAACTTTTGTCTGGACTGTTGCTCACGTCGTATTGACTGATCCAAGTCAGTCTTCGCCTTATTTAAACTCAATTCGGTATATCGAAGCTCTCGTGCTAAGACCCCCAAATTGCGTTCTGCAAACAACTTTTCCCGTTTCTTTTCCTGGATCTTGGTTTTGTTTTCCTTAATTTGCAATTCAATATGTTGAGGATCTTGAGGTAGAGACTCTTTACCCCCGGCCTTCCCTGCGGCGCTCGTCATTGCCGGCCCTGTAACTAGGCCAATAAGGGTAATAAAAATAACAACACAATGCTTATTCATGAGTAGGGGTTAATTTTGACCGGATTAGCCATGCTAGACTCTCACTAAATCCGCCCACCTTGGCAATTTCTTGGTCTGTCGCCTGAAGTAATTTTTCGATGTTCTGAAACTGACGGTATAATTTTTGAATTCGTTTGGGACCGAGACCTGGGATCGAATCCAATAACGTAGACTCTAGCTGCTGTTTTCGCTTTTTTCGTTGAAACGTCACCGCAAAACGGTGAGATTCATCTCGAACCCATTGAAGTAACTTTAACACATTGTCGTCCTTTGATAAAACCAAGGAATTCGGATCATCCACCCTAAATATCTCTTCATTTTGTTTTGCAAGAGACCGAATATCGATCACCGTTTCGAGGCCCAATTCAAGAAGTGCTCGGTACGCAAAACTCAACTGGCCCTTTCCCCCGTCAATCAAAAGCAGGTCCGGTAACGGCTCATGGTCAGTAAAGCATAGTTGGAGCCGCCGAGAGACCACCTCGTAAATCGATTGGGGATCATTACTATCGCCCGACACGGATCGCACCATCATTTTTCGGTATCCCGACTTATACGGGTTGCCGTTCTTGAAATAAACCGCAGATCCCACAATATTCGTACCTTGCAAATGGGAAATATCAACCCCGATAATTCGATCAGGTCGCTTTGTCAGCGATAACCGTGTCTGAATTGCACCGACAATATCTTCCGGTTTAGGCCGTAAGCTATTGATTGTGCGATCCCTTAAGATCCTACGAATAGCGAGTCTCGCATTTTGCCGTGCCAACTCCATTATTTCTAATTTTTGCCCCCGTTTAGGCACCATCACCCGACGCAATTTAATCCCTGCATCAGTCGACACCTTAGCCACCAAGTCGTAGAGCCAAGGGTCACATAACACCAAGTCGGGCAATTCGGTATCTGACCAGCAGGCCAAGATACTCTGCTGCACCATTTCTTCTCGGGCGGTATCTACGGGATTTTCGAAGTAGTACCCATGTTGATACAACAGTTTTCCGTCCACAAAGGTTTGGACAATCACATACAAAATGCCTTGTTCTTCAGATGCTGTCCATAATTGGGTACTGCCCTCGTCGTCCAAACATACGGTTTGACGTTGCCCCAACAATTCCAATTTTTTGACGCGATCCCTTAATTCGGCGGCCTCTTCATATCGCAGAGATTCGGCCGCATGGGTCATCTCGTGTTTGATATCTTGAATCAACTGCCGATTTTTACCGGTCAGCACCTTTTTGAGTTGCAGTACGACATCATCGTACGACTCTTTTACAGACTTGAGGACACAGGGCCCCCAACACTGATGAATATCCAGCTTAATACACTTAGGTTGCATCTCAGACAACGTAATCGTTTGGCTGCAATCTCGGAGCTTAAACATCCCCTGCAACATCCGCTGCAAATGTTTCGTCGATCCCAGTGATGGATACGGCCCAAAATACTGGCCCCCGTCCCGAATTCGCTCTCGAACAATTTGGAGTCGGGGAAATAATTCGCCAGTAATTTTGATGTAAGGAAAGGCCTTATCATCCTTGAGAAGGATGTTATACCGGGGCTGAAAGGTTTTGACCAACTGAGCCTCTAGTATCAGTGCTTCCGCCTCTGAACGGACGACAATCGTATCAATATTTGCTATATGCGCTACAAGATGGCGCGTTTTAACGTCCAATCGGTCTGGATTCTGAAAATAGGACCTAACCCGAGTGCGAATACTCTTAGCCTTGCCCACGTAAAGCAAAACTCCCCGATCATCCAGCATCTTGTAGATACCTGGCTGATCGGGGAGTACCGACAGATCAATCGGAGGAACTGATCTCAACAATTACTTCGATTTTTTTGCGACTTTGGCTTCTTTGACTTCAGCAACAACGGTCAATCCAACCTTTGCTTCAACACCTTGTGGCAATGAAATTAAAATCTCAAATTCGCCGATTTCCTTGATATTTTCGTTCAATTCGATCCAATGGCGATCCACTTCAATTTTGTGAGTCGTCTGAATTGCATCCACAATATCCAGTGCTGAAACGGACCCATACAAGGCGCCAGTTTCTTGCGCAGATGCCGCAATTTGAATCGTTTTACCATTCAATTGAGATGCCAAGGCTTCCGCTTCAGCTCGCTCGTGTTGCACACGTTTTGCTTCACGCTTCTCAATCGACTTGAATCGCAATTGATTCGCAGGTGTCGACAAAATTGCAAACTGGTACGGTAACAAGTAGTTACGCGCGTATCCCAACGCAACTTTTTTAACCTGACCAAACTTACCCAGTCCTTTTACTTCCTGAACCAATAACACTTCGATTTCTTTACCCATAATCGTGATATCCTAGTCTACGCAGTACGGTAGTAATGCGATAAATCTTGCGCGCTTAATCGCTTCAGCCAACGCACGCTGGTGTTTGGCACAAATGCCAGAATTACGCCGAGGAACAATTTTACCGCGATCGGTAACAAAACGACGAAATTTCGACAGATCCTTATAATCCAATACATCTACCTTATCCACACAAAACGCACATACCCTGCGTTTTTTCGTTCGTCGTTTAATAACTTGCTTTTTTCTTTCCACGTTATCTATCTCCTTTCAAATTCTACCTAAAATCCCATTTCAGAATGCGAGGACACCATGTCCATGTCGGCTTCGGCGCCATTCGCACCACGGTCCAACATTTGCAAATTTTCAGCCACGACCTCGGAGGTATATATTTTCTCTCCGTCCTTATCATAACTGCTAATCTGCAAACGGCCTTCCACTGCTACAAGCTTTCCCTTTTTTAGGTATTCACCACAAATTTCCGCCAATCGTCGCCATGCCACTATCCGAATAAAATCAGCGGACTTTTCAACATCGCGGCGTTTTATACGATCAACTGCAATCGTGAAATTTGTAACAGCAATTCCCGAGGATGTCACACGCATCTCAGGATCTCGAACCAAACGACCAATTAAAAATGCTTTGTTATACATGGCTAAAACGGCACATCCTCGTCCAACTCGGCATCAAATTTCGGCCCTGCCGCGTATCCTGCAATCGGCTTGGGCTCTCCGAAATCAAAATCTGCCAATGATACTTCATCCACTGCAGCAGACTCTAACGCCGCCGCAGTTCGTTGCGGAGTCGACTTAGTCTTTGCGACCGGAACCATGGGTTCATTGAGCACAGCACGAGTATCATTGGCTAGCTCCGCTGCGCCCAAAGCACGCAATTCACGAGCTTCGACCTCAGTCGTCCACTTTCGTTTACCGTCATTGTCTTCAAAGCTACGCGTCGAAATTCGACCGTCAATCAAAACCACAGCACCCTTTTGAACCACATCTTTTCGCTCTGCAACCTGACGCCAAGCGATAACTGGAATATAATCCACCGACGTTGGCATCCCATCCGCAGCAGGTCGCTCAGTAGCAACCGTAAAGCGCAACATCGGATCACCCGAGTTTGTTACTCGAGCATCAGGCTCATTCGCCACCGTTCCAATTAAAGTAATTCGGTTAAAACTGGTCACAGGGCATTACTCAGCAATCGCAACCACTTCTTCTTTGGCTGGGTTCTTCGAGGTAATAGACTCCATTGTAACCGTCAAATCGCGAAGAATTGTTTCAGTAACACGAATTCGATTTCTAAGTTCCACCAAGGTCTTCCGAGTTGCATTAAATTGAAGTTGGTAATAGTGACCCTGAGAAAATTTATTGATCGGGTATGCCAATTCTTTATTACCCCACGGCTTTGACAAGGTAATTTCACCTTCATTAGAAGTAATCCAACCTTGAATAGTCTCTGTCAGGGCGGTCACATCAGCGTCGGACAAATTCGGTTTGATAATGATCAAACTCTCGTAACTTTTCATTCTTGAAACTCCTGATTAAATACGGCCTCATCCAGCCCCACAACACCGGACCTGATTCGGACAAAAAAATGGGTTCCGATTATATACGGGTGTGTTTTGGTTTGTCCACCCGCAGGCCCCCGGAACTGCAAATCAAATGACCGTTAACCCCAACATACCCAAGGACTCATCATCCAATACCCACCCTGACCGGCCATCTACTTCCACTCGAATTGCTGCATTTTTAACCGTCAATTTATTACCGACCATCGTCGGGACCCCATAGCCGCGAATAAACCGCACATCTGATTCAGGTGTAATTGTTAAAAATGCCGAGTTGGATTTTCGAGTTGGCTTTTGGTATACACAAATTTTAGCTTGAGCCCGATGGAACACCGGAACTTCGACCCGAAACTCGGTTTGCTTGGCGACGGGGGAAATCGTACCAAACCAATCCACAGCCAACGGGACATAAACATAGAAGCTGCCGGTCCAATACCGATAAGTCCATATATCCCCCTTCTCAAGCCGGATAGCGTTAGCCGCTGGCTCGGCACCAACAAATTGATTGAGCATTTGGGTAAACACCGGCACCACCTCGGTGGCTCGAGCTCCGATCATGGTCGGATTACCGGACCGAACGGAGAAAAAGTCGATTCGACGTGGGGCATCAATAGTCGGACCCAACACCATAATGACAGCAACACCCAAGCCTCGCTGTCCCACCACGGGCTTCACTGCCACACTATTCGTGTACACATCTTCCGCAAACGCCTTAAAAGGGATATCAAAATCTCGCCGGTATAATTCACGTTCAAATTTATCTCGAATTCGAACCCCATACACCACCCGCTTTTGGGTCAGCGTGTTTACGGCCGAATGATATTCCGCAATTAATTCCTGTTTACCCACCACAATCCGATCGCGGTGCTGCACAATCCGAATGGTTGTATTTTGAAGTGGATTGGAATATACCCTGCTTGGTACGCCTACCATTAATGCAGCTACGAGAACCCATAGCCAATACAGTCGCATCTGCTTCATGCCTGTATATTAAACGCCCCACGCTCTGTTTGGCTATGGCATGGGGCGTTTTATTACAACGATTCTTAGTTCGTTTTTACACCTTCGATATCAAGATCAACGGTGACATCATTACCAACAACCAACCCGCCGTTATCCAAGGCCTTGTTCCATGTCATGCCATAATCTTGTCGATTCAACTTGAATTGGGTCGAAAAATTAACCCGTTGGTTCCCCCATGGATCTTTCACTGGTTCGCTGACCGTCAACGGCAATGTAACCGTCTTTGTCACGCCCTTCATGGTTAGGTCTGCAGTCAAAATATAGCCTTTACGGTCCCGTTTAATCGACTTGCTTACAAGGGTAATTTCCGGAAATTTCGCTGTGTCAAAAAAATCGGCACTACGCAAATGCTCATCACGTTTGGTGTCCCGAGTGTCCACACTTTCAGCTTTTACAGACCCTGAAATCGAGCAGTTTTTAGGGTCTTTATCCCATTTAATATCGCCATCGTACGCTCCAAAATTGCCACGGGTGTTGCTCAATACCATATGCTTGACCGAAAACTGAACGGTCGAATGTGATGCATCTATCTTATACGTATCGACAGCTAGTGTTGAAACACTCAGCCCAACAAGTGCGGCCAACGTCAATTGTGCAAATGACTTCATAATTATCTCCTTAACGCAATCCAAATGATCCCGGGAAACCCCGGAGTCCCCAGACTAATTCCGAGATTTTTAATTGTCAACAAATTGGTTCCAATTAGATCTGATCAGGATCCAACAGCTCAGTCCGCCGCTGTTCCGTCATAACGGTGCTCACCGGCGTCCCATCTGCCAACTGACTCAATGTGACCCACTTACGGCTTAACTCATAGCGAACCAGCATCGTTTCCGGCTCTATCCAATAGATAGTCTGGTTTACCACGCGATCCGGACTCTCGCCACGGTCGGATGTGGTTAGCTGCACGGACGGTTGAAACCCAGGAACCCATCGCCGGACTTCTTGGGACAACTGCGTTAAGTCCGTGTCTTCAAAGACCCTTATTTTGACGCATCCCTTTCGAGATCCCGTCGGGACGGGTCCGGATTCGACCCACATTACCGCAAAGCAGACGCGATCAAAGGCGCCTCCTTCGGCAATATTTCGGGTAACCTCGAAACGGTCTCCGGGCGACAACACCTTGCCACGGACCAATGTCATTCGACTTTCCCATTCATCGGTGAACTGGCGGGCAAGGGCCTCAGGTGCAAGAAATGGTGCTAATCGTTGATATTGCACCGGCGGCAACGTCTTTTTCGCTCGATTTCTCAACTCGCTAAAGCCTCGGATTTCTTGAAGTCGTCCGGTCGAATCGGCGATCCCCGTAATTGGCAGTTCAAGCAAGAGGGTTGTCACCGGATTCGGAAGTGGGCGTCCGTCACTCATTGTCGAATTGGATATCAGTTTAAAATCGATTTGATAAGACTTTTTTTTCTTTTCAAAAGTAACCCGTGTTTCCGATTGCCCATTGGTTGTGGATGTCACTCCATCAACCGTACGCGCACGTTCGTATTCCACCCGCTCAACCATTGTTCGTTTTTTGTCGGTTGGTGCAAATTGAAACCGACTTTGGGCCACGGTTGTGCTATTCAACACTGCTCCGATCAGCCCGATAAGGGCCCAGGTTAAGTTACGATGAGCAGGAGGGAGCATGGGTCGAGGGGCGCAGATCTCTTAATTGCTTCAAAATGACCTGATCCACGGTACCATCGGCTTGTGGCCGAGACGCATCCGCTTCCATTTGGGCCATGACGAGGTCCAATTCTTTGGTTGAATTAATCGTAAAGCCAGCATCCTTAATCATTTGCAAGGTTTGAATGGCAGAATTGCCGATGGTATTCAAATACCCTTCCATAAACAGTGAATTGGCCGGATACAACGCCATCACTTGGAGTTGCCGCAAATGGAGTTCACGCCCCGCCGCAGCACGTAATTCACACTTGGGATTTAAGAGCCGGAATACGGATAAAATCCGCAAACAATACTCGGGATTCAAAGGAGTAAAGGTTCGTAAGGTCGTACCTGGGATGGGAATCAAGAAATTAACCGGAATTGAAAGGGCTTCCAACTCTCGAAGCCGCGTCGCGATCTCAACAACATCTCCGGCGGTTTCGCCCATGCCAATAATTGCACCTGAGCATAGTCCAATTCCCGACTTTTGGGCCGCCTTCAAGGTTGCTAGTCGGTCATTATAGGTGTGAGTGGTACAAATGTTAGGATAGTGGGCCTCGGATGTATTGAGGTTATGATTCAAACGATCCAGCCCGGCTTCCTTTAATTTGCCAGCCCCATCCTCGTCAACAAGCCCAGTGGAGACACATACTTCGATTGGATAAGTTGCTTTAATTTGTTGGATTAAGCTCGCTAAACGCTCAACTCGTTTTTGACTCGGCCCCCGGCCGGAGAAAACCATACAATATCGAAACGCACCGGCTTCGTAGGCACGTCGTGCCTCTTCTAAAATTTCATCGTCCGGCTTTATGGTGTATTCTTCGATGTCCGACGTGGACGTCTTGGCCTGCGCACAATAATTGCAATCTTCGGGACAATGGCCATTCTGTGCATTATTAATAATATGGATTGAAACCGACTTTCCCCACTGAGCCTTTCGAACGTCGTAAGCAGCGTGAAGCAACGACAATAAATCGATTTCAGGGTCTTGAAGCAACCGAACTGCCGTATCGACATCCAATTGATCCCCGGCCAAGCTTAAATCTGTAAGTGACTGATAAAACTGTCTGTTGGTCATTCAATACCCTCCACCTGGAGTATATTCTGAGGCCGCTGTCTCTGGCAAATCAGGGGTTCGCCGAAGGTGGGCCCGGTCTGGTAAACTGCGACTATTATGGAATTCGATGACTCTCGGCTCATTTCACCCGACAAACGCACAGAAGATACCAAGGAAGGCTCGCTCCGCCCCCAATATTTGGCCGAATTTATTGGGCAGCCGAAAATCAAACGTAATCTTGAAATTTTCATAACAGCAGCGCGGCAACGGAGTGAAGCCATTGAACATGTCCTGTTGTACGGCCCCCCCGGTCTTGGGAAAACCACCTTGGCCAGTATTGTTGCCCGGGAAATGGGTGTCAATATAAAAATCACCTCCGGCCCAGCGATTGAACGCCCTGGTGACCTAGCCGCCATTTTAACGAATTTGGAACAGGGCGACATCTTATTTATTGACGAAATTCACCGCCTCAATCGCGCGGTCGAAGAAGTCCTTTACCCCGCGATGGAAGACTTTGAATTGGACATCGTCATTGGCAAAGGGCCTTCTGCCCGATCAATTCGGTTAGACCTCGCAAAGTTCACATTAATTGGGGCGACGACCCGAGTTGGAATGCTCACTGCCCCGCTTCGCGATCGATTTGGAATTGTCGAGCGATTAGAGTTTTATGACCCCCCCGATCTAGAAATCATCGTTCGTCGGGCATCTGGCATATTATCAACTGAAATCTCAACAGACGCGTCATTGCGAATCGCGGAACGATCGCGAGGGACGCCACGAATCGCCAATCGGTTGTTAAAACGCGTCCGCGACTGGGCCCAAATTCAGTCCGACGGAACGATCAGCATTCCCGTGGTCGATGAAGCGTTGGCAGGAATGGGCATCGACCCGCTTGGTCTCGATGAAATTGACCGTAAATATTTACATACAATCATGACCAAGTTTGGCGGAGGTCCGGTGGGTGTCGATACAATCGCGGCGAGCATTTCAGAAGAAAGTGATTCATTGGAGGATGTTGTAGAACCCTTTTTATTACAATTGGGATTCATTGATCGGACACCCCGTGGTCGTTCAGCTACCCCATTGGCATACAAACACATGGGCCTTCCCATGAGACCAGATCCATCGTCCCAATCATCTTTATTTTAGCGAGGTATAGTTATGAGACAATCCACCATCAAACGCAGCACCAACGAAACCCAAATTCAACTCACCTTGGCCATTGATGGCACAGGCAATGCCAAGATTGAAACTGGTGTAGGTTTTTTAGATCACATGCTTCATTTATGGACGGTTCATGGCTTATTTGACCTGTCGATCAAGGCCTCCGGCGACCACCATATCGACTTTCACCACACGGTTGAAGACATCGGAATTTGCTTAGGGCTTGCATTTCGGGAAGCGATCGGGGATGCGAGGGGTATTCGACGGTACAGTTCCAAATTGATCCCAATGGATGAAACCCTGGCTCAAGTAGCGGTGGACCTGTCCAATCGGATTTATTTTTCATTTTCACCAGCGCTTCCAAAGGCAAAAATCGGGGAATTCGATGCGGAACTGGTCGAAGAATTTTGGCATGCCTTTGTAAACAATGCCCGAATTACGGCCCATATTCAAATTCCAGCCGGAACTAACTTGCACCACATTGCGGAGGCGACGTTTAAAGCGATGGCTGCCGCACTAGATGAGGCCACCCAAATTGACCACCGAAAGTCGGCGGTCCCCTCGACAAAGGGGGTCCTTTAACGCAACGTCAAAGGAAAAAACCTACTTAGACGACAGTCGCTCACCTTTAAATGTCATTGATTCAACCAAAACCAGCGCCCTCGCAGCCGCCTCTTTTGGTACGGGCGCATACCCCAATTCGCCGGCATACCGACTGCTATTCTTAACCGTCCATCGCAACATATTTTGAAGGGCTCGTGCGTCCCCCAAAGAACGCCCTTTATACGCCTGCTCTTTGTATAGAATTAACCAGGTAAAGCTACTTATCGGATACCCATCTGGGGCTTCGGTATCTGTAATCAAAATCCGCAAATCATCGGGAATCTGCTTCGGAACTGCTGCACTCACCGACTCAACAGACGGAACAATGACATTTCCCGCTTTATTTTTAATACTAATAATCGGCATTTTATTTTGAATCGTATACACCAATTCCACATACCCCAAGGCGCCAGGAATCTGTTTGATCAATCCAGATACGCCTGGATTGCCTTTCCCGCCTAACCCAACCGGCCAATTCACTGACTTACCGACGCCGACAGTTTCTTTCCACACGAGACTTACTTTCGCTAAATAATCCGTCAGTACATGGGTAGTGCCGCTACCATCAGAGCGATGAACCACCGCTATCATCATCCCGGGCAAGCGAACGGACGGGTTCAATTTCTGTATCCTGGGATCATTCCATTTCTTAATCTTGCCCAAAAAAATGTCCGCGACCACATCGCCGGACAAATTCAATTTCGGCCGCCCCGGCAAATTGTAAGTTAATACAACCGCACCGAGGCAAGTCGGGATATGGAAAATAGGCGCATCAAATTTCTTAAGATCTTTCTTTGAAACAAAAGCGTCCGTCGCCCCAAAGTCAACCGTCTTATTTTGAATTTGCCGAACACCGCCACCCGACCCGATCGCCTGATAATTGATACGATCTCCAGTTTCTTGGAAATAATCATCGAACATCTTTGCATACAGTGGGTAAGGAAAAGTTGCCCCTGCGCCTAAGATGTCGTGACTAGCTGCCGAAACACCGGATCCAATCATTACGCAGCCCACCCCCATCAGCAATCCTAACCAAAAAACTTTCATTGTACCTCTTGTATCCTTTTACGCAATTTTTTGCCATTCAATTCCCACTCATCCGCTAACATTCTAAACCACATGGTATCTCGGACTTGCCCTTTAACAATCATATGCCGTTCCTGAATTCCCTCAAAAACGAATCCAAAGCGTTCGGCCGCTCGCCGTGAACTGTCGTTACGAGTGTCACACTTCCATTCCACGCGTTGATACCCCTTTGAAAATAAGTGATCTAACATTAGCCAAACCATTTCAGCCGCCGCTCCAGTACGCCTAGAAATCGGGCTCAACCAAAGCCCGCCAAGTTCAATTCGACGATGCTCAGGGTAATTTGAGGCAAAATTAGCCATCCCGATCGGACGTGAGTTCTCGACGTCATAAACACAAAAACATAACGTGCGATCGGAATCAACCCGACGTCGTGTCGCAACGACCATTTGCTCAACTGACTCCATTGGGCCATCGAATAAATACCGCCATATCGTAGCATCCGGATCAAACCGTCCTGAATAACGGTTCCCCCACGCAACCGCTTGACCATTTGAAACTTCGTAAAGCCCCTTTGAATCCCTCTCTGGCACCAAGGGCACCAATCGAACAATAGAACCTTCCAAAATAACAAATTCGGGCTTAGTCATGGGATATCAGGGTATCATGAAGTCGACAAATACAAAAAACAAAAAACCTCATTTCTGAGGCTTTTGGAGGACTTGATAACAATAATTTTGATCTTTGGCGCGATACGCATTGTTCTTGGCCACGACCCACTCTCCCACCGGTGAAACCGGAAGTACCATAGGCGCTGAAGGGCTTAACTGCTGTATTCGGAATGAGAACAGGTGTACCTCCTTCGCAATAATGACCAAGAAGAATACGCACCGCGCAATTTTTATTAAATGTAGTCGTCTCTACTCTATGAATTATTGATTCATAAGCCGTTTGTAATTAAGACCTCGACCGATTAGTACTGGTCCGCTGAATACATTACTGCACTTACACGCCCAGCCTATCAACCTCATTCTCTATAAGGGGTCTTACTCCCACAAGGGGATGGGAAATCTCATCTTGAAGTGGGTTTCCCGCTTAGATGCTTTCAGCGGTTATCCCTTCCACACGTAGCTACTCAGCATTTACCCTTGGCAAGATAACTGATACACCAGAGGTGTGTCCACTCCGGTCCTCTCGTACTAAGAGCAGATCTTCTCAAATTTCCTACGCCTACAGCAGATATGGACCAAACTGTCTCACGACGTTCTGAACCCAGCTCACGTACCGCTTTAATGGGCGAACAGCCCAACCCTTGGAACCGACTCCAGCTCCAGGATGCGACGAGCCGACATCGAGGTGCCAAACCTCCCCGTCGATGTGAACTCTTGGGGGAGATAAGCCTGTTATCCCCGGGGTAACTTTTATCCGTTGAGCGATGTCCCTTCCATGCGGAAACACCGGATCACTAGGCCCGACTTTCGTCCCTGCTCGACTTGTAGGTCTCGCAGTCAAGCTCACTTATACCCTTACGCTCTACAGACGATTTCCAACCGTCTTGAGTGAACCTTTGGGCGCCTCCGTTACTCTTTAGGAGGCGACCGCCCCAGTCAAACTACCCGCCAGACTCTGTCCTACTTCCGGATAACGGAAGATAGTTAGCATTCCAAAATAATCAGAGTGGTATCTCAACGACGGCTCCGCTACGCCTAGCGACGTAGCATCAATGCCTCCCACCTATCCTGCACAAATTATTCCAGAACACAAAGCCAAGTTATAGTAAAGCTCCACGGGGTCTTTCTGTCTTGCTGTAGGTAGTCCGTATCTTCACGGACACTCCAATTTCACCGAGTCTCTCGTTGAGACAGTGCTCAATTCGTTACGCCATTCGTGCGGGTCGGAACTTACCCGACAAGGAATTTCGCTACCTTAGGACCGTTATAGTTACGGCCGCCGTTCACTGGGGCTTCAATTCAATGCTTTGCTTGCGCTGACATATCCTATTAACCTTCCAGCACTGGGCAGGCGTCAGCCCCTATACATCACCTTACGGTTTCGCAGAGACCTGTGTTTTTGGTAAACAGTCGCTTGAGCCCATTTATTGCAACCCCTTCATGCTCCAACCGCAGGGTCTTCACATTACCGGGGCACCTCTTCTTCCGAAGTTACGAGGCTAATTTGCAGAGTTCCTTAACGAGAGTTATCTCGCGCGCCTTGGTATATTCTACCCACCTACCTGTGTCGGTTTTAGTACGGACACCCATGACTCTCACTAGAGGTTATTTCTTGTCAGTGTGGACTCAATCACTTCGCCTTACGGCTCGTATTCACTTCTCGGGGTTAAGAAAAAGCGGATTTACCTACTTCTTCCCCCTACCGGCTTAAACCACAATCCAATAAGTGGCTGACCTATCCTACTGCGTCACCCCATCGCTAATAACGATTCATAGGTGGTACGGGAATATTAACCCGTTGTCCATCGGCTACGCCTTTCGGCCTCGTCTTAGGTACCGACTAACCCTGGGCGGACGAACCTTCCCCAGGAAACCTTAGGTTTACGGCGAGAAAGATTCTCACTTTCTTTTTCGTTACTCATGCCGACATTCTCACTTCCGCTTCGTCCACCAGACCTGACGGTCTAGCTTCAACCTAGAGCGGAACGCTCCTCTACCGCTTGCTTGCGCAAGCCCATAGCTTCGGTAATATGCTTGAGCCCCGTTACATTTTCGGCGCAGGATCACTCGACCAGTGAGCTATTACGCTTTCTTTAAAGGATGGCTGCTTCTAAGCCAACCTCCTGGTTGTTTGAGTAACCCCACCTCCTTTTCCACTTAGCATATATTTAGGGACCTTAGCTGATGATCTGGGCTGTTTCCCTTTTGTCCTAGAAGCTTAGCCCTCTAAGACTCACTCCTGAGTATACAAATCCGGCATTCGGAGTTTGCCTAGGTTTGGTAATGTTGGTTGACACCCCTAGCCTAAACAGTGCTCTACCTCCGGATCGCTTAACCTCAAGGCTGACCCTAAAGTCATTTCGAGGAGAGCCAGCTATCTCCCGGTTCGATTGGCATTTCACCTGCTAACCACAAGTCATCCAATGGTTTTTCAACACCAACTGGTTCGGACCTCCACGGTGTGTTACCACCGCTTCATCCTGCTCATGGTTAGATCACCGGGTTTCGGGTCTAATCCTAGTAACTAAACGCCCTATTCAGACTCGCTTTCGCTACGGCTCCACATTTAAGCTTAACCTTGCTACTAAAATTAAGTCGCCGGCACATTCTTCAATAGGCACACCGTCAGTCCCAAAAGGAACCTTCGATCGCTTGTAAGCGTATGGTTTCACGATCTATTTCACTCCCATCCCTGGGTTCTTTTCACCTTTCCCTCACGGTACTTGTTCACTATCGGTCACACAATGGTATTTAGTCTTGGATGATGGTCCACCCAGATTCCCGTAGGATTACTCGGGTCCCACGGTACTTAGGAATATTTATAATGAGAGTCTATCTTTTCGCATACGGGGCTATCACCCGCTATGGCGGAACTTTCCAATTCCTTTTGCTAAGGTAGACCTTGGTAACTCATCGGCTTAATTACAGTTAAGCCACAAAACATCCTGCAACACCACAGTTACAGCGCCTGTAAGCTACTAACATAAGTGTGGTTTAGACTCATCCCTCTTCGCTCGCCGCTACTAGGGGAATCTCGGTTGATTTCTTTTCCTCCAGCTACTGAGATGTTTCAGTTCGCTGGGTTCCCTTCTCGTACCCTATGTATTCAGATACGGATATACAGGCATTACCCTGTATAGGTTTCCCAATTCGGAGACCTCCGGATCAAAGCTTTGGCCAGCTTCCCGGAGCTTATCGCAGCTGCTCGCGTCCTTCTTCGGCCTGTGTGCCAAGGGATCCTCCATACGCCCTTATTATCTTAATCAAAACGACTTATGAGCAATAACTCAGTCCATTAGAATGGCTGATTACGCTCATTACTCGGCTATTTGGAGACGACTACATTTAAATTTCAAGGATCAACGCCGTTTGGCGGAGGAGGGGTAATTTACTGGACACTCCATCACTATGTCAACACCTTTTTTTTAGACAAGGTTTGATTACCTGCAATTCCTTACGTAACAGGCAAGATAAATCAATACAGATTCACAATTTCAGAATTCATAATGAAGAAGGTTGCCATGCTCCGCCGCATATTATCGCGACCGTCGAATTCGTCAGTGCATCCACGCCCCATCCCGGAATTATTAGACCGCTCTACACGCTTATCTATAACGCGGGGAAAGCCTAACGGACGCCCCTTGGGATCCGGCCAAGACCCGCAAGCCGTGCCAGAACCGCGGTGGGAATGCCAGTAGGAGGAGCCCCCGGTGAGTCACGTTACAAATCAAACATCCGATTTATGACCGGACCTAGTGATATTGGTGGCAGCACAAATGCACGCGCACATTTCAATCGAAACGGATTCGTCTTTAACGATTTCAAGTTAACCTCAGTTTTGGATAAAAGTGAGATTAACTAGTTACGCTGCCCCTTTTCGACCATGCATGTCGCGTCAATCCCGCCGCGGGTGTTATAGCGGGTGCTAACGGATAGGTAGGTGGGGGTTAACACCGTAAACAAATCTTGGAAGAGCCGGTTAGTCGCTGGCTCTTGGTAGATCCCAACATTTCGATATGACACAATGTAATATTTGAGTGATTTCAACTCCACAATCGAGTCCTTGGGAATATATTCAATGGTCAAATCACCGTAGTCTGGGAGTCCAGAAAACGGGCAAACGCTCGACCATTCAGCAGTCTTGTACGTAATAAGTTGACGCTCCCCTTCATAGGGAAAGGTCTCAAGATAATCCGCCCGAATATGGGTTTCGTCCACAAATGGGAGACGTAATCCTTCTGCTACAGCCATGCGTAATACCCTCGTTTTTTCCCTATCCTAGCAACAGATACGCTTAACTTCTATATTTCACCGTTTCAAAAATCACTTGCCCCAACCGACTGTCATTGCTAGAATGAGGCCCCCTTAACGTGTTGTTCTTCGTAGCGTTAACGGTCATGATCGCGGGGTGGAGCAGTGGTAGCTTGTCGGGCTCATAACCCGAAGGTCAGAGGTTCGAATCCTCTCCCCGCTACCAAAACAATTAAAAGGCCCGTCGTAATGACGGGCCTTTTGTTTTTATCCATCCCATTGAGTCCATACAAGCCAGCGCGTGTCCGCTAGAATCGGTACCCTAAGTTTGCGCCAATACAGATACCGGATCCATTAAGTCCCGGCAATAGGCTCCCGCTACTTCCGGATATCGTCGCCGTTGAAAACATATCGTAAGACAATGCCGCGTATGGTGTTAAAACAACGTTTTTAGATAAGCTCACCGGGAGCGCCCCGTTCAATCCTATCGAATACCCTCCCAACGACGTTGAGTTTGCTGAATCCGTAAGCCCGAGAAATCGGAAATCCAAACCTACAAGAAATTCTCCGACTCGTGTTTGGACACCTCCCCCCAATGCCAGCATTGTGGCCCGATAAAACAACCCCGTCGTTTGGCTGTTACTCAATAACAATTTCAGCCCATTTTTCATCGTCGCCTGCGGGCTATACTCCCCGAATACGGTCCACTGATACTCTCTCTCTTCCAATGTATAGGCCAATGACACCGGCGTAAAATCCATTGACACGTCGTTAACCGATCGGAATCCAACCCCCAACGCTATGCCATGAACACTAGGAAACAGCGTGTCATCGCGCTTTACCGCCGCATTGCCTTCGGCAGCATATTTTTTCCAATACCCATCAGCCTTTACGTCCGACGTTTGTGCCATAAGTCCCGAAGTGCAACACCCTAATAGTGCCATCATCACGACGCCGGTCGCCATCCATTGTTTTGAAGTCATTGCATTATTCTCCTATCACCGATTTATAAATATCCGTCATCCCCGAACTAAACGTTACCGCCATCGTCTCATAAAGAGCGGCATAATCCGGCCCCTTATCCCAGCCGTCCTTCATGTCAACCCGTTTTTCGCCCTCTCCTTCGCCCACAATTTGATTGTCAGCAACCCGGATCACCGTCAATTTGTATTTAAAAAGAACAACCGGCTTCATAAATGAAACAAATCCCCCATGATAGTGTTGAACATCAAACGATTGAATCTGAAAAACAACCAGATAGTCTTCCGATCCCGGGCCAACAACTGCCTTGGCATCGGCCCAAAACTCATTTTGCCGTTGTAATTTAAGTCGATACATCTCCATATTGACCGGCGTTTGAACGAACCGATAGTCAACCGAATATTTATCCAGCAACGGCTTCCACAAGCGACCAAATTCATCCACAACCAATGAACCAAGGCTAAATGTTTCGATATTTTTTATCCACGGCGCTTTAGTGGCCTCGCTAATGACCATATCAAGCAACCCCTGGCCAGTACGAATGTACTTCGGGGTTTCTTGTGGAAAAGTCCATATCACCGCTACCTTTTTGGGCTTCTTTAATAGCCCTGGCTCTACCTTCAACAACCGTGACCCACAGCCGCCTAACGTCGCAACCACTGTTACCGCCACTAAAAACGCAAAAAACCGTCGAACCCCAACTAAAATATCCATGGCATCATTACTCCTTAAGTAGACTATGTTTATTTCTATCCAGACCATCAGTTTATTTACATTTTCAAATGAAGTAAACATATTTGCCGTCCGCCCAACCCCTCACGTACACTATTTTTTATGACTACAGCCATGGTTGTTTTTTCTGGGGGGCAAGACAGTACCACCTGCCTCGCACAAGCGATGGCCGACTTTGCCAACGTTGAAACCGTAACGTTTGACTACGGACAACGGCACCGCGTTGAACTTGACCAAGCCCACCGAATTGCAACGATGGCAGGGGTTCGTGCCCACCATTTGCTCGACATGAAATGGCTGGGTCGGCTGACCGAAAATGCATTAACGCGCGCAGAAATTCCCATTTCACACGCCGCTGGGGAGTTACCTAGTACATTCGTAGACGGGCGCAACTTATTTTTTTTGAGTGTTGCGGCGGTATTGGCAAAACAGCGTGGTATCCATAGCATTTACGCAGGCGTCTGCGAAACCGACTTTTCAGGGTACCCCGACTGCCGTAACGATTTTATCAAAAGCCTCAACTCCACCCTCAACTTAGGAATTGACTATCATTTCGACATACGAACGCCATTAATGTGGCTCACCAAAGCTGACACCGTTCGTTTGATGGCAACGCTTGGAAAATTAGAGTGGTATGCCGAAACCCACACTTGCTACGAAGGACGTCGCCCCGCATGCGGGACTTGCCCGGCTTGCGTTCTAAGGTTGAAGGGATTTCGGGACGCGGGGATCCCCGACCCACTTCCATATATTACACAATAAACTTCGCTCCGGGACACAACCGGACCCCAGGGGTTGATTTTGCCCTAAATCACGCTACAATGAGGGATTAACTATATACTCTATTATATTAGTAGGGTATTAACTTTGGAGCACTCAACATGGTCAAATTTTATGAACCCCCTGTGGAACTATTAGCACCGGATAAGGCCCATTTGGCCGATGCAATCCAAAAATTCGTCAATGGAACACTGAATCCAATTCAATTCAGAGCCGTTCGTGTGGCCTACGGAATTTACGAACAACGCAAAGAAGGCACACACATGATCCGAATTCGGAATCCTGCCGGTGGGATTACGCCTGCACAAATCCGAAAGCTCGGCGAAATCTCTCAGCGCTATGGGGCACATGAATATCACGTCACCACCCGCCAAGAGACCCAATTGCACTACGTGGATATCAAGGATGCCATCGCCGTAATCGACGAATTGATGACGGTTGGACTGTCTCCACGAGGTGGCGGCGGAAATACCATTCGAAATATCGTTACATCATTCAATGCCGGTGTTTCACCGGACGAATCATTCGACACCACGCCATACGTTGTGGCATTAACCGACCGAATGATCCGCGAAGCCGATTCATGGACCCTTCCTCGGAAATTCAAAATTTCATTCTCATCTGACCCGAAGGACAATGCCCATGCCTGTTTCCATTGTTTAGGGTTTATCGCCCAAATCAAAGATGGCAAAAAAGGATTCAAGGTATATGTCGCGGGCGGAATGGGTGCGAAGCCACTGTTGGGTCACGTACTATTTGATTGGATATCAGACGACCGCGTGTATTACGTAACCAAAGCCATCAAAATCATGTTCGACAAACACGGCAATCGTAAAAACAAACACGAAAACCGGATTCGATTTTTGTATGAAAAACTCGGTGGCGAAGCCTTTCAAAAATATGTTGAAGACGAATACGCTGAAGTTCAAAAAACACCCGGGCTAGAGCTAGAATTGCCGGCTATTGATAACGTTGGGCAGACCCCCAATTTCCCACCGGCAGAGGTATCTGGCCCTGAGTTCGAGACATGGAAAAGCCGGTATGTGTTCGCTCAAAAGCAACCGGGACTGGCCTTTATCAAACTGCCCCTCCATTTGGGTGACCTATTAAACGAAGACGCTGCTGTCCTCGCTGATCTTTTGGAACCATTTGGTGACAACACCATTCGATGCTCAATCGATCAAAATTTCTACATTCGTAACATCCCTGAAGCGTACGTCGGACATGTCTATAATGGACTTAAAAAGATCCGAACCCAATTGGATACGCCGCGAATGATTAGCAATATGATCGCGTGCACAGGCGCGGCCACTTGCAAATTAGGAATTTGTCTACCCCGTGGCGCTACCCCCGAAATTCAAGAGCGCTTGATCAATTCTCAATTGAAACTCGATCAAATCCCTGAACTCAAAATTCATATGTCAGGCTGTCCAAATACATGTGGTATGCACCACGCTGCGGACCTTGGATTTTTTGGAAAAGTATCGCGAAAAGACGGGCGAATGCTCCCCGCTTATTGGGTTGTAGGTGGCGCCATACGGGAAGAAGGCAAGACCCGTTTTGCTCGTAAAATTGGTGAAATTGCGTCTCATGATGCCCCGAACTTTGTTCATGATTTACTGGAGCGCTATATCCCACTGAAATCCAACTATGGCAGCTTCGCGGACTATATTGATGACCGGGGCGAAAACGATATCAAGCAAATTTGTGAAAAATACGCAGCCATTCCATCGTTTGAAGAAAACAGTGCCTACTTCCGGGATTGGGGTGCTGCGGACTTCTTTTCTCTAGTTGGACTCGGTAAGGCCGAATGTTCGGCAGGAATGTTCGACATGATCGATGTCGACGTTAAAACCATTACAGACGCAAAAAAAGCCATTGAGGAGTCGGCTACTCAAGACGGGATCAACGAGGCACTGTGGACAATTGTGTTTTCAGCATCAAGAATGTTGTTAATCGCCAGAGGAATCGAAGCGTACGACAGTAACACGGTATTCGATCAATTTGTGAAGCACTTTATCGAAGCAGGCTTGATTTCGGACAAATTTAAAGACTTGGTATTTGCAGCTCGCTTAAACCACCACTCATTCTTAAATGACCACCGCGAATTGGTGTATATGCTCGGAGACGAAATGACCAAGTTATACAAGAGCATGGACGATTCATTACGCTTTCCCGCAGACATTGCCGCAAAAGCAGCCCCAGCGGCCGCCCCAGCTGGCGATAAAATTATAAAAGACTTCCGCGGGGTAGCCTGTCCAATGAACTTTGTTAAAACTCGGTTGGCATTGGATACCATTGATTCCGGCAAGTTGCTCGAAGTGTGGCTAGATAACGGAGAACCCATCGAAAACGTGCCTGGTTCGGTTGAAAAATTGAATGAAGGCCATCAAATCATTGAGAAAACATCTGAAGACGGTTACTGGAAAGTACTCATTAAAAAAGGATAATACCTGCCCCCCGCCCGGTTCACTTGGGCGGGGGGATTGGTGGTAAAGTATGAAACGACCATGACAGCGCCCCCCTCAATCGACCACCTCAAGACCACGTTACCCATACACAACCCGGAAGCGTTCCTGAAAGCAGCTTGTGAGCAATTCGGAACCATCACGCTTGCATCTAGCATGGGTGCGGAAGACCAAGTGCTTACCCACATGATTCGGACCACCAATTTACCTATTTCGATATTTGTATTGGATACCGGTCGGTTGCATCAAGAAACTTATTCGGTAATGTCAAAAACCCAAAATCGGTACGACTTCCGCTATCGGGTATTTTTCCCCAAAACAGACGATGTAGAATCGATGGTCAGCACCCATGGCCCCAATTTATTTTACGACACCATCGAATTGCGAAAACGGTGCTGCTATGTCCGGAAAGTTGAGCCCTTAGGGCGCGCGTTGTCCGGCCAAACCGGATGGATTACCGGGCAACGGCGCGAACAAGCGGTGACCCGGAGCGACTTAGGCGTTGTCGAATGGGATGACGGCCACCGATTACTTAAATTTAATCCCCTTGCGGCTTGGACCACCGAGCAAGTCTGGGATTATATTCGAACCCATTCAATTCCATATAACATTTTGCATGACAAGGGATTCCCGAGCATTGGATGTGCGCCATGTACACGTGCCATCAAACCGGGTGACGACCTCCGCTCTGGGCGATGGTGGTGGGAAGATCCCGATAAAAAAGAATGCGGATTGCATATCAAGACCGAGGAACCCCGATGAACCATTTAGACCGATTAGAAGCCCAAAGTGTTTATATTTTTAGAGAAGCCTACCGAGACTTTAAACAACTCGGAATGTTATGGTCGATCGGGAAAGACAGCACCGTCTTGCTCTGGTTGGCACGCAAAGCATTTTTTGGGCACGTCCCATTCCCCCTTATTCATATTGATACGGCCTATAAAATCCCCGAAATGATCCAATACCGGAACGAAAAAGCCTTGGAATGGAATCTCAATTTAATCGTAGGTCAAAATATAGACGCATTGGCTTCCAAACAAACCTATCCCGATGGGGCGATTGATCGAATCGCATGTTGCCGTGCACTGAAGGCAGATGCCCTTAAACATACGTTAGATGGGACATGGCCACGATGGAAATTAAATCATCAGACCCAACAATTGGAATTGGACGAAAATCCGACGGCATTCACGGGCGTGATCGTTGGCGCAAGGGCTGACGAAGAAGGAAGTCGATCCAAAGAGCGGTATTTTTCGCCACGTGGGCAAGACCACGACTGGGATGTTGCAGACCAACCACCGGAATTTTGGAACCAATACAAGACCGATTTTGCACCGGGTACCCATGTCCGAATCCACCCCCTCTTGGATTGGACCGAATTGAATATCTGGGAATATATCGACCGGGAAAATATTCCGATCATCGATACGTATTTCGCGAAACCGGGCGGGAATCAACGCTATCGATCATTGGGATGCTTCCCCTGTACCAACGCCGTTGAGTCCCCCTCTCAAAATGTAAAAGAAATCATTGAAGAACTCCGATCAGGCAAGTTCGCAAATATTGCTGAACGGTCAGGACGAGCACAAGACAAAGAAGATGGCGGGGGTCTCGAAACCCTGCGACGCGAAGGATATATGTAATGGAACGAATGAATGTCGTCATTGTCGGACACGTGGATCACGGAAAGAGTACGTTTACCGGCCGTCTTCTTGCCGATACGGGATCGCTCCCAGAAGGGAAATTGGACCAGGTCAAGGCGTGGTGCGCCGTTAATTCCCGTCCATTTGAATACGCATTTCTGTTGGATGCATTGAAGGATGAACAGGCCCAGGGAGTCACAATCGATGCCGCACGGTGCTTTTTCAAATCCGACAAACGGCACTACATTATTATTGATGCCCCGGGTCACATCGAGTTTTTGAAAAACATGATCACCGGTGCGGCCAGAGCTGAAGCCGCAATGTTGCTCATCGACGCCCACGAAGGGGTTCAAGAAAATTCGCGTCGGCATGGGTACATGTTGTCGATGCTGGGTATTAAGCAAGTAGCGGTGCTCATCAACAAAATGGACCTCGCCAATTTTGAAGAAGCCACCTTTGAGCGTATTAAGACCGAGTACACGCAGTTCTTAAATTCAGTTGGGGTTAAACCCGCTGCATGGATCCCAATTTGTGCCCGTGATGGCGATAATTTGATTGGCCCGTCCGACCGAATGCCATGGTATACCGGCTCTGATGTATTATCGGTAATGGACGGATTCCACAAGGAATTGCCTGCCGAAAATCTGCCGTTTCGATTTCCTGTCCAAGACATATACAAATTCACGGCGCAGGGTGACGATCGCCGCATTGTGGCCGGAACCATCGTCTCTGGATCGATTAACGAAGGCGATGAAGTCATTTTTTACCCCTCTGAAAAACGGTCCAAAATTAATCGCATTGAAGGCTTTAACGTGGACCATCGCACCGCTATTGGTACCGATACGGCCACCGGATTTACCCTGACAACTCAAATTTTCATCAAACCCGGTGAGTTGATGTGCAAGGCCGGCGCAGCAAACTGTCACGTTGGAAACGTGTTTAAAGCAAATATTTTTTGGCTTGGGAAATCCCCCTTGGTCACTGGGAAAAAATACAAATTAAAACTAGGGTCATCCCGGGTTCAGGTCATGGTCAAAGAGATTATTAATGTTCTCAATGCCGCAGAGCTAAGTTCCGAGCACAAGGCCCAGGTGAATCGACACGAAGTTGCCGAGGTCGTTTTGCAAACCCAAAAGCCCATCGCGTTTGATATTGCGAATGACCATGCGCTGACCAGCCGATTTGTGATCGTTGATTCATACGAAATCGCAGGCGGTGGGATCGTTGTTGAAAATCGATCGACACGCGGCGGCGCAAGCGCACAAATCGAATTCGAAAATGAGTGGCACTTTACCCACATCGATCCGGCGACCCGGGCAACCCGAATCGGACATTCTGCGGCCGTCGCCATCGTATTCGGATCGGCTTCGGAAGCAACTTCAACCGCCGTCGAATCCATTCTATTCAAATCTGGCATGTGGGTTTATCGAGTCGGAAGTGCCTCGTTACTCCATTGTGAACGACTTACCGACATGGCTTATATTCTCGCCGATGCAGGCCACATTGTTATCGTAGCTATCCCTGGAACCCTCAACGAGGCCACACAGATTGCGGATTCATTGGCCCAATTTCCAGTCGTGACAATTGACTCTGACCACTGCAGTATCGACAGTGCGGTTGACGCTATCCGCACCCGGACTTAATGCAATACTACCCGCTGTTTCTCGATATTCGGCACCGACCGGTCCTCGTGATCGGCGGAGGGTCAATTGCACTTGAAAAAATACAAAATCTATTGAGGGCCGGCGCAAAAATCACCGTTATTTCGCCGGAAATTCTTCCGAGCATTCGACGGTTCAATCGGCGCATAACCCTTATCGAACGACCATTTGAGCCAAGTGATATCTCCGAAATTTACCAGCTAATTTTCGCCGCAACAGGTGAATCAAAACTCAACGCCGCCGTTTCGGCAGAATGTGGACAACGTCGCATCCTATGTAACAGGGTTGATGAGCCGGCTTATTGCCACTTTATTGTACCCGCCATGTTACGGCGGGGCGCAATCACGGTTGCAGTATCCACGTCAGGCGTCAGCCCCTTTTTAGCACGAGAACTAAAAGAGACTCTTCGAAAAATAGTCGGACCCGAATATACGATTTTGACCCGAATTTTAAAAAACCATCGAAACTCAATTAAAGACCGATTTAGCTCATTTCAAGAACGGGTCGCATTTTGGCGGCGATTTTTTGACCGAGATCCCATTGCCGCCATTCGGGCTGGACATCGTGGTGATCTCCAGCGCCAACTCAGCGACTACTGAACTTCTTCGACAATACCTGTCGCAAGATTGTAACGGGCGCCCACGATCTTGAGGCCGTTCGCAACCTTCTCTTTGAGCACAGGCTCAGAGGTTGAAAGCTGACGCACCACCGCTTTGACATTTGCATCAACCCCGAGAGTTACATTGTCGGTTGTGGTAACATTTTCTTCAGCAAGATGTGTTCGGATCTGGTCCACGATCGCCTTGATACCACCTTGTGCATTTCCACCTTCGAGCGTCGCGGTTACTGCGCCACATTTTTCATGCCCCATGACCACAACCAACTCCGTATGCAGATGCTCAACCGCATACTCGATACTCCCCACGCCAATCGCATCGACCACATTGCCGGCCGTCCGAATCACAAAAAGATCCCCTAAGCCTTGGTCAAAAATCAACTCTGGACTCACCCTCGAATCGGAACAGGTCAGTACAACTGCGGAGGGATGCTGCCCTGCCGCCAAGGATTCTCTGTATTCGATTTGCTGATGAGGATGGTTGACATTACCGGAAACAAACCGCTGATTACCGGCTCGTAAAATGTCCCACTCGGATTTCGTAGAGCCCTCTGCGTGAACCACGGAGGGGCCCGCCAAAACCAATATGGCAACAGATACCGCAAACGTCACTCCAAGTATCTTTTTCATTTTTAAACTCCCTTATTTCGTATTCAAGTTAATTATGCCCTACCGACCCAGATCCTGGATCTCCACAAAAGCATGCCCTACAGCAATATCCCGCGCCTCATCGGGATGCCTTGCGTCTCCCCATTTTCACAATCCAATTTTCTGAACTTGAGGCAACGATTGTTATACATATTGATATCAAGGTCAAATTTAATCCATTGACAACCGCTATTAATCTATATAGTCTATCGTTTATGTATACTTACAAAAACAATGAGATATCCTCCCATATCGCACGGAATCGGATGTGTTGCCGCATGTGTCGTTCACAGACGGTCGTACATCAAAATTATGGGAGGAAAATTCATGCAAGTAACATATCCAAGTTTATCAAAGGCCCACTATCCGGATGACCTAAGCTCTAATCGTTATCAACCCAACTCAAAGCTACCCGAACGCCTCATTCAACGCGTTTCGTCGGTCATTCAATATTCTGTGCATCAAGTAGGCGACACGCCCCTCCAAGCCCATGATGCATTAAGTACAATCAAGTCCGCTCAAGATAAAACGGCACTCAGAATTTCGAAACATTCATCCGTACCCGGACATACAGCGGATCGTCTGAAGGCTCGCCAAGCGGACCTTAAGCTGATCTACTCCGCCGTTTCTTCCAACGAAATTCAATTAATCGGTTTTATCGGTTGGGGAGACAGTACGTTAACACATGTAAATTCTGGGCAGGGAATTAGCGAATACGACTCGGTGGTTTTCTTGAAAGACGGAGTCAAATATGTCGAGCAATTGGGGAGCAGCTACCTTCGATCAAGGCTTGCCCTTCCCCCCGTCAAATTCGCGACATCGTCAAATAGCACGCCCAAACTCACGCCGACCGGCGCAGTTTACAACCCAGAAACGTGGAGACGAGTCGACTCCGGCAACGATAGTGCGACCCTAACCGTCGATAGATGGCCGGGAACCGTGAGCGCACACCGAGGCCGAGCCGATTCTATCGAGTCTCAAAATTCCGAGATATCTGAACCCGACGAATTGCCGACTCACTCTCACCCCGGATTACCTTCACTGAAACACGAGATTGAGGCCTATCTTGAAGAACACCGCCCCGATCTAGACCGGGCAATTCGATCGAAAAATACGACCAACATTCTGACCGAACTTCGTAACGAATCCCAGCGTCACCATACCCTTCAAAATGGACCAAAGGGGCTTATTCCGACGGTGTATACTGATCTTAACGCGTACGGCAATCCGCTGGAAATTGCCCGTGAAATCAGTCGCCATATCGAACGAGTGGTCGGCAATACCCACGGCACGAGTCAGTTGGCCAAGGTCAGCACCCACTACCTCAACCAAGCTGTGGCCGGTATTTTAGCCCACTTTGGCGCCACTCCGTTTAAGCCAGGCGAGACAGATGCGCAGTCGAGCTATGACATCGTCGTGCGAGGCGCTGGGTTTACCGGAGCATTTGATGAGTACTTGAACCATGTAAAAGCGGACCTTAGTCGACGTGGAATCGCACTTGAGTCGGGTGCGATTTCATTTACCGAGTACGAACACCATTCCAATTCACTCCCGTTCCAAACATGGGTAGGTGCAGCAACCCCCGCCACGCAGTTACCGATAACAGAAGCGGGTACATTGGACCTCGATGCATTTGACCACTTCTTGGAATCCGCTGCAAAACGAAATGCCCCGTATATCTTAACCACGTTGTCACTTCAATCAAATGTCACTAGCGTCAAAACCGATTTAGCGGAAATCGAGCAACGGGTCCAAGAATTCATAACACGACATCCCGAGTATTCCGACAAACTCTACCTCTCGTTTGACCTAGCCGCCTATGCACCTCACGGCGAACTAGATTTAGGTAAACTCACCCGCACAGAGAGGATTCCCCTAATCGATGCGATCGCATTTTCGCCGTACAAACTCGACGGCGGACAGCAAGGCAGTGGAATTGCCATCATTCGTTCATCGCTGACCGACACCGATTCACCTCGGTTGCGTGGCGGTGGAACAGTCGGAAATGTCTATAGCGCCACCGAGGCCGGTACCCGATACAATCCATTAGATCGGTTCGATTTCAACAACGCGGGCTCCCCAAATGTCATGGGCATCGTTAATACCTATTTGGGTCTTTACTTCAAAGAACTGATTGGCACCCAAACCATTCATCACGTGGAATCGGAGTACACAACCGATGTCTACAGGGCATTAAACAATTACAAGAGCACGGACAATAATACCCGTATTCGAATTTTAGGGCCCGCCGACTTGTCCGTCCGAGGCAACACTTTGCCAATCATCGTCGAAATATATGACTCTGGCGGTTGGCGACAACTTCCGCCAGGATTTGTCGGCCAGGCACTCGAACACTTCACGGGTGTTGTAACACGGTCCGGATGCAACTGCGCGGGTCCATACGCCTATGCCCTCTTTGGCCTAACAGCGACCGGGTCCAGCGAAAAGATGGCCGACTACCTGACTCAAGAAGATGGAGCAAGCATCGTTAGACCCGGGTGGACCCGCGCAACGCTAAGCCCCTTGTTAACCCGTGGAGAGATCGAATACTTTAAATGGGCATGGCAATGGTTCGCAGAAAACAGTGCCAAAATTCTCAATCACTACCGATTCAACCCCGAAACAAATGGGTACGATCTCGTGAACAAAACGATAATACCAATAACGATTTCCGTGCAACCGGGGCAAACAAGCCACGCCGGCGGAAGCTTGGTAACCTTCCCGAGGCTAAACGCCCCTGATATTTTATTGCAACGACAAGAGGCCGTCGTCCGATATACTGAGGGGTTCAAAAACCAAACGGATTCAGGGCTTCGTGCCAGAATAATCACCGCGTGGCGCAATTGGGATCACGAAAAATCATAGTAAAGGACCAATGTATGACAACAAAAAAATTAAGCATCGTCAGTTTTAGCGGAGATTTCGACAAAGCAGTGGCCACGTTCACCTTGGCATCTGGCGCCGCAGCTGTAGGCTATGAGGTCAATATCTTCTTTACATTCTGGGGATACAACGCCATCAAAAAAAATCCGGGCCGAGGGTTCCAGGGCACCGGTATTTTAGGCCGGTTCTTTAATTTTCTTATGGGAGGATTTAACCAATTGCCACTTTCTCGCCTCAATTTTGGAGGTATTAGCCCCAAACTCATGACACATATGATGCGATCCAAAAATGTGGCAACACTTCGTGAGTTAATTGACGCCGCAATCGCATTGAAAGTTAATTTTTATGCATGCGAAATGTCAGCAGTTATACTAGGCACATCAAATGACGACTATATCAATATTAAAGAAAGGCTCGGCGTCGCAAAATTTTTAGAACTCGCCGAGGGTGGACAGGTGTTATTTATATGAGCACAATTCACGAATTAGATATCACGAAGGACCATTGCCCCATGACCTTCGTCAAAACCAAGTTAAAACTGGAAAGTCTACAACCTGGTTCGCAATTACATGTCAGACTCAACCGGGGCGAACCGCTGGATAACGTCCCCAAATCCGTCTCCGAACAAGGGTACACTGTACTGGGAATTACCCCAGTGGATGAACGGGTTCACATCGTCGAAATTCTGGTGCCCAATTAGCCTTAAATGGTTCGCCGGATTGCACGGTCCGTTTCACGTTTGATGTCGCGCTCCTTGATGGCGTCCCGCTTATCATGGGTTTTCTTGGCCTTTGCTAATCCAAGCTCTAGCTTGAGTCGATTTTTTGTAAAATAAAGATGGAGAGGAACGATCGTGAAGCCTTTTTCGGCAGTCTTTTCTTTCCATCGAATAATTTGCCGATGATGAAGTAACAGCTTTCGACTGCGCCGGGGATCTATAGTTTCGTGGGCCATTTTATCGTATTCCTGAATATAGCAATTCGCCAACCACATCTCACCGTTGCTCACATGAGCAAAAGAAGAATTAATACTAACATGGCCCGCTCGCACAGACTTAATTTCGGGCCCCCGCAACACGATACCGGCCTCTAAACGATCGATAATTTCATAATCAAAAAAGGCACGCTTGTTACTAGCAACTATTTTACGGGCAGGTTCGGTAGTCATGGCAGGAGTATATCTGAATTCGCAAATTCAGTCGCGTCAGTCTCCCACAATCGTGACGCGGCAATTAACCATACGGAAGTATCAGATTCGGATGGCGCCATTCAACATTCGGCAACACGATTGGAGGCTCTTGGTCATCCAACCAGACAATCCGATCAAATTCGTGCGCCAACAGCTGGATCATTTCGGACTTAAACGCCCACAACGGCCGAAAATCCCCCCGAGGCCGCATTAGCAAATCCCTAAATGGGATATTGTGCTTGCGCATAAATTGGATGGTTTTGCTCCGACATCGCTCGTCTCGATTGGTCAACAAGATAGGAGGGGATTGCTGCATTTTCAGAAAATCTACTGTCGCAGGCATCGGTTCATCCCCTTCGAAATCCAATGTCGCCAACCATGAATAAAATTCCTCCGAAAACGCATCCCGAAATGGGCACGCCATCGAGACATGGAATTCGGCCTCCGAATCCGTTTCGCAGCGGCCTGATCGCCCAGGGAAGTGATCCGTCATCTGACGAATGGGGCAACTCAACTCATGCGGAGCTAAGCACTTGGCGTAAAACGGAACCTGCGTTTTTTGCGGACTACAAATTGTAAAATCGATATCACTGACAACCTGAATCATGAGGTCTCAACCACCAACTTTCCTGATTGAATTTTAAGGGCCTCAATGACGCGCCCATTGGCCTTTGGGAACGGATAGTGATCTAAGTCTTCCAATGTGACCCAGCGTAGTTCTTCTGCTGATTTTGGACTTGGCTCACCCGATACCCAACGACATCGATGGGCATGAAGGGTAATTTTAAAATGGGTGTACGCATGTTTTACCACCGCAACACAGTCACCAACGTTGACATCGATGCCTAATTCTTCACGAACTTCACGTTGAATGGTCGCCTCGATGGATTCCCCTGGCTCTTGTTTACCGCCGGGAAATTCCCACAACCCCCCTAACATTTGATCGTCCCGTCGGCGTCCAATCAGTAGGCGTCCCGCCTTTTCGACCACGCCAACCCCGATCATATAATGCGGGACGGGGGGCTTCGACGATTTAAAGGGTAATTCGGCCACACGGCGGGTTTGCAACGCGACACAGTCCTCGGCCAACGGACATTGCCCACAACTCGGCCCCTTCGGCGTACATACCAATGCCCCTAATTCCATAATCGCCTGGTTAAACTGGGAGGGTTGCACAGTGGTAACGATCGGCATCAAGCCATCAAAGACCAAGTTCCGCATCTTGGGAGACCGAATATCATCGGCAAGCCCCCAAAATCGCGCAAAAACCCGGAGCACATTGCCATCGACTACAGGCACCGGCACCTCAAATGCAATGGAGGCGACAGCCGCAGCGATATAAGGACCAAAGCCCGGCAACTGCTGCAGGGTCATATAGTCAGACGGAACCCCTCCACCGAAGTCTTGAATCATCGTTTTTGCAGCCCGATGCAAATTGCGGGCACGGCTGTAATACCCCAAGCCTTCCCACGCCTTTAGCACCGCCTGGGAATCGGCGGTTGCCAATGTCTCGATATCAGGAAATTGCGAAACAAATCGATAAAAATAAGGGATAACCGTAACCACCTGTGTTTGCTGCAACATTGCCTCACTCACCCACACCCAGTAGGGCGACGGGAACGACCGCCACGGCATGGGACGTTGGGCCCGAGAAAACCAATCCATCAACGGCTGCACATTCATAGGATTAGGGTACCCGATTTATACCAGATTTGCATGTCAGGATGTCGCCACCTACAATCCCAACCATGAGGGTTATTATTCAACGGGTTTCCCACGCATCTGTCGCCATTGATGGTCACGTTTTTTCTCAAATTGGCACTGGCCTCTTGGTGCTATTAGGCATTGGAATTGGGGACACCCTGGCAGACGCCACATATCTGTTCGATAAGCTAACAACGTTACGAATATTCCCCGACGAGAAGGGCCGCTTCGATCGATCGATCGTCGACATTTCTGGAGAATTGCTCGTCGTGTCCCAGTTCACCTTGTTCGCCAATTGCAGCAAGGGCCGACGCCCCAGCTTCGAAATGGCCGCCCCCCCGGCAGAGGCGGAAGCCCTTTACAACGACATTATTGCCGATTGGCAACGCCAGATACCCAACTTGGCTACAGGGCAGTTTGGCGCGGATATGGCAGTTTCGCTGACCAATTCTGGCCCCGTAACACTCACCTTGGATTCCAAAAACCGATGACCTTGCCGCCATTTTCACTATCTCGTCAAACACTCCGATTTCAAGTGAATATCACCCCAGCGGCTGCCATCGCGACAGCTATAGCAACATTGCCGCACTGGGGACGATGGTGGATTGCGACGCCCATTTGGCGATGGCAATCGGTACGACTTAATCCCAATCAAATTCAGCTGACAGGCCAATCGCTTCTAGGGCGTGCCCGTCTGGACTGGATCTGGACCAACACGCGCTTGCATGTCACCTTTGTCGTCGATCCGTATGGCATCCTAGGCATCGTTTATTGGATATTTTTGTGGCCGATCCATCGGACTATATTTCCTGTTCTTTTATCCACGATTCATCGAAAGGCCTGCCATGATCGACCATCTCATTAACTATTACGCCCTCGACTGGATTGCCACCTCGTTCACGTTTGCCTCCATGCACTTTATCGGCGACAAAAAACGAGTCGGTTTCGCCATGGGAATGATCGGCAACATATTTTGGATTGCCTTTGGTCTACTGGCCGATAGTTGGGGCGTTGTCATCGGAAATATCGTGTTATTTGGACTCAATTTGAAAGGACACCTACGCTGGCAAATCGATTAATGCCGTATGGCGAGGTCGTTCTGGCCACGTTCTTTTGGGCCATGAGCGCACCGTATGTCCGGTGGATCGGCTTCCCCCCGACGTATCTAACCTTTATCCGCTGCATCGTACCGTTGGCCATCGCTGGAGTATGGGTCATTCGAACCGCGCATTGGCGACGGCTGGTGACCCGCAGCTCACGGGCAGGGATATGGAATAGGTATACGCTATTTGCTTCCCTGTGCAACTTAGTGAGGTCCCTCTTGTACTTTTGGGGCTTCATTCTGCTTCCCGCTGGACATGCCATCTTGTTGATTTACACGTGGCCAATTATGGTCGCCGCATTGTCATCAGTGGTCTTGGATGAACCCTTCCATCCCTTCCAAATGGCGATGGGGCTGCTCGCATTGGCCGGAATGGCCGTTATTCAATTTGATCCATCAACGCTGGCCACGCCGAACATTTGGCTGGGGAGCGTCGTGGTATTAGGGGTCGCTGCTGCCAACGCAGGAATGTTGTTGGCATTTAAACGTAACCCACATCCACTAACGCCTCTAGAAACGATTGTGATCCAGAATTCCTCCGGCGCGTTATTTTTCTTGCCAATCGGGCTAACCATGGCCCCAATTTTTCCATGGACCCGCACCGCCGTCAGTGTCGTAATGGCCATTGTAGTAGGAATAGGAGGGTATATATTTTTTTATTCGGCACTTAAAAAATTACCCACCACAAATGCCGCCGTATTGTCGTATCTCGAAGTCATCTTCACGATTATTATTGCCGCCATTTTTATGAGCGAACCGATTTCGATAGCTACGGTTATCGGCGGAAGCTTGATCCTGGCAGGCTCAATCGGAGCACAACTATTTCAACCCGCGCCGTCGAGATCGTAACGCGTTGGGGTTCAAACTCAACCTGTTGGCAGGTGTTTAATCCGGGAGTCTCTCATTGGATCAACACCGACGGTGACACCCTGATAGGATATCGACGAATTGGCACCGGCGCAGTTGTAGTTGGAGATCCCATTGGCCCACCCACTAAGTGGCCCCAAATTGTTACTCAGTTCGAATCCCAGTTCGACCGCGTCACCTGGTTTGGCGCATCGGAACAATTTGCGAAAATCGCGCCCCCCTTCTCCGGCCGTTGCCGCGTGCCAATTGGGTTCCAAACGGTCGTCGATCCACACCAGTGGGCCAGGATTAAGACCGAGAACGCTGACATCCGATATCAAATCGGACGATCTCGCCGAAAAGGCATCATCGTCCGCAGGGCAACGCCGTCAGACGGGCCCCCTATTCAACGCTGTCTTGCCGAATGGCAACACACAAAATCCCCCATTAAATTATATTTTATGACTGACCCGGAAATCGCGATACACCCCGACACACGACCCGTTTGGATCGCCGAACAAGATCGAACAATTCAAGGGTATTTGGTCGCATCTCCGATTCCATTCCGAAACGGATGGCTGCTCGAACAATGGGTTCGGTCCCCCACCGCTCCCAATGGCGTCATTGAGCACATGGTGGATCATGCCATCACAGAGCTCCACCAGAGGGGGGCACTTTACGTCACAATGGGACTTTGCCCACTGACGCCCTCACCAAACAAACCGACTTCGTTCTCAATTCAGTGCCTCTTCGCCACGGCCAGACTAGCCACGAGCTGGTTCTATCGCCCCCGTTCACTGACCCGATTTAAACTTAAATTTGGCTTCCCCTCCCATGAACCCATCTACGCTGTTTTTTCGGGAACTTTCACCATGCCGCGGTCAGCCATCGATACGCTATTGGCATTTATGACAGCCCCTAAGAAATGCTAGAATGCCGACATGAGCCGCGACCTTGAATCTCTACTGCAAACCATCGCGGACCGACTAACGGGTATCGAAACGCGTTTGTCTCTCCTCGAGGGAGATGATGTCCATCCCGAATCGATCGGTGAGGCGGGCGGAACCGACTCTTTTTTTCGACAAATTACTGAAACAACGTCCGATATCATTGTCGAGGCATACGCAGACGGCTATATCGAATTCATCTCGCAATCGGTCCAACAGTTGGGCTATAGTCCGTCCGAACTCATCGGGACCAATGGGTTCGAGCTTATTCACCCCGATGATTTACTCGGGCTTCAACACGTACTGAGCCAATTACCCGATGCCCGTCACACCACGACAACCTCACGAGTCCGAAATAGTCAGGGAGACTATGTCGACTTTGAGTGTCGGATCAACTTTTTAGACACAGGCGATCCCCATTCGATAAAGGTCATCGTGGTTGCCAGGGACGTCCGCCCCCGACAAGAATTTATTCGCCAACTCCAAGACTCCGTCAAAGAGAAAGAAGTCTTGCTCAAAGAAATCCATCATCGGGTTAAAAATAACCTCCAAATCATTTCGAGTATGCTCAATATCCAGAGCCATTATTTCGGAGACCCCCGCGTTAAAGATGTCTTCAAAGAATGTCAAAACCGGATTAAATCGATGGCACTCATCCACGAAACCCTATATATGTCTAAAAACTTGGCGAACATTGAATTTTCTGGGTATATCAAAAATTTGGTTCAGCGGTTATCTACTTCCTACCGAGAAGCGTCTGGAAAGGTATCGGTAACCCTCTCGATTCCGGACGTCACCTTGCATATCGATACGGCTGTGGCCTGTGGCCTCATCGTCAATGAACTGGTTACCAATTCGTTCAAGCATGGATTCCCAGGCGATCACAGCGGAACAATTTGGATCACGCTCACGGGTGATGGGGATCATTATTGTCTATCGGTCCGTGATAATGGCGTCGGATTCCCCAAGGATATTGATCTATCTAAATCAAACTCGATGGGGCTACAATTGGTAACCACATTAAGCCATCAGCTCAACGCCGATTTGGAGTTCGATAAAATGAACGGGACTTGCATTGCACTCACCTTTAGTGACCCAGATCTACCGGAGCACAGATGACGACTAACGCAAAACGCATCTTTGTCGTCGAGGACGAAGCGATCGTGGCAAAGGACTTAGAACTTCGTCTGCACCAAATGGGCTATCAGGTCGTGGGCATCGCTGCTTCTGGCGAGTCTACGATGGCTCAACTCTCTCAAAATTCTGCGGACATCGTCTTGATGGATATTCATCTGAAAGGTGCCATGGACGGCATCGAAACGGCAGCCTGGGTCCGAAAAATACTCGATATCCCAGTCGTATTTTTGACCGCGTATGCCGACGACGCGACGTTAGAAAGAGCCAAATTGACCGACCCATTTGGATATATTTTAAAGCCTTTTGAAGAACGGGCACTTCAAATCAATATCGAAATCGCAATCCATAAATACCAGGGTGAAAAACAACTCAAGGTTCGTGAACAATGGATCGAGTCGGTATTAAATAGCATCAGCAATTCGATCATCGCGACCGATATCAATGGCTTCATAACGTATAGCAATTTATCCGCCGATGCGTTGCTGGGCCATTCGCCAGCAATCCGTGAGGGCCAATGTGTATTAACCGCAATCCGCTTTTACGACGAGGCAGGAACCCCAATGAGCAACCACCCCGTCGAATTGGTTCTGCGTAAAGGGACTCCCCAACTCTACGACCAAATCGGTGTTAAGGTGGGAGAGTTACCCATTAAATTCATTCAACTGAGTATTACAGGCCTCAAAAATCACAACGACACCTTGATTGGAGCGGTACTTGGATTTAGCGACATTTCAAGGCGTCGCCAGACCGAAAGGGACCTCAAGCTCGCCCAATCCTCCGTGGATACTCGGATAGAGGAAAGTAGCAAATCACTTCGCAAAAAATTAGAAACCGCCCAATTACAATTGGCGCTCAGCCATCAAACGATCAAACAGCTGAGAAAAGTGGAACGCCGGTATGCCAGGATTACCAATGGGGACAAGTCTGACGAATAATGTCCACATTTACACATCTCCATGTCCATACTGAATATTCGTTATTAGAAAGTCCGATTCGTGTCGCCGACCTTCTCGATCGGACCTCCGAATTTGGAATGTCGGCAGTTGCTATGACCGAAAACGGCTCCATGTATGGGGTCATCGATTTTTATTTATCTTGCAAAAAAAAGGGAATCAAACCCATCGTCGGCTGCGAAATGTATTTGACAACCACCATCAGTCAAAAAGAGAGAGGTCTCAACCGACTGATCTTATTGTGCCAAAATTATACGGGCTATCAAAACCTAATTCAGCTGGTAACCATCGCACATCTAGAGGGATTTTATTACCGCCCCCGTATTGATTTAGAGCACCTGGCCCGATTTTCGGAAGGGCTTATCGCCATATCTCCGGGACAACGTGGGCCTGTCGCCTACAATATTCGATCCCACAATCCGGTCGAAGCCGAGCGATTCGCTCGGGAGCTTCAAGGCATCTACGAAGACCGATTTTACCTCGGATTGATCCGACACGGGTCCTCGATGGACGACTGGATTATCGACGGAAGCGTCGCGTTGTCTCAGCAGCTAGGCATTCCGCTCGTGGCAACCAACGACGTGTACGATCTAAAGCCTGGGTCAACGGAACTTCGTCAAATCGTAAACTGCATTCAAACTGGCAAACGAATCGACGAAGAAACTCGAATTTCAGATGACGATGATCGATATTTTAAATCTTCTGAGGAAATGGCCACACTATTCGCCGACATTCCCGAGGCCATCACGAACACAAGCAAGATCGTCGAGCTATGCAATCTCGAAATTGAAACCGAGCAAGTGAACCTACCTCGATTTGAATGCCCTCGAAATCTGAGTTCAGAAGACTATTTAAACGAATTGGTCTGGGAAGGTATCCAAAAAAAATACGGTGCCATCACTCCAGAGCTAACTCAGCGGGTCGAATACGAACTTAGCATTATTAACAAAATGCAGTATGCGCCCTATTTTTTGATTATTTTTGACTTCTTGGACTTTTGTGTACGGTCCAATATTCCCGTCGGTCCCGGAAGAGGCTCCGCCGCCGGGTCAATCGTTGCCTATGCACTCAACATCACAAAAATTGATCCTATCCGATACAATCTGCTTTTCGAACGATTTTTAAACCCTGAACGGGTATCGATGCCCGATATCGATCTCGACTTTTGTATTCGTCGACGGAACGAAGTCATCGACTACATTGTCAACCGATACGGAAGCGACCGTGTGTCCCAAATCATTACGTTTGGAACGATGGCATCCCGAGGCGTTGTCCGAGACGTCGGACGGGTACTCAATGTGCCACTTGCCGAAGTCGACCGATTGGCAAAGCTAATCCCCTCCACCCCAGGGCAATACACGAGCATTCCGGAAGCGCTTGAACAAGTGCAAGATCTCAAATCCGCCTATGACAGTTCCCCAGAAATTAAACGATTATTGGACATTGGGGCGCAACTGGAAGGGCTCGGACGACACACCTCAACCCACGCGGCCGGCGTCGTCATTTCGAAAGACCCCTTGGCAACGGTAGTTCCCCTTATTAAAAACGAAGGCCAAATCGTCACTCAGTTTCAAATGTCCGACCTCGAAAAAGTAGGCCTTCTGAAAATGGATATCTTGGGGCTTCGCAATCTCACGGTGTTGGACGATTGTGTCAAAATGATCGAGGCTCGGCATGGCGTTGTTTTGGACTTAGACTCATTACCAGTAGACGATGAGCCAACCTACGACCTTTTGTGCACTGGCGAAACCGCCGGAGTGTTTCAGCTAGAAGGCCGCGGCATGCGCCAGTTAATCAAAGATTTGCGACCAAGAGTGTTTGAGGACATCATCGCATTATTAGCCTTATACCGCCCGGGACCGTTGGGTTCGGGAATGGTAAACGAATTTGTATCGAACAAATCTGGAGAAACCCAGGTCAAATACGACCTACCTCAATTAGAACCCATTTTAAGTGAAACCTATGGATTGATTGTTTATCAGGAACAAGTCATGCAAATTGCAAGCGCAGTCGGCGGGTTTACACTCGGCCAATCCGATATGTTGCGACGCGCGATGGGCAAAAAGAAAAAAGAAGAGATGGACCGTCTGCGAGACGAGTTTATTGACGGATCAGCCGCCCGTGAGGTTGATGTCGACACAGCCCGACACATTTTTGACCTTTGCTACAAATTTGCGGAATATGGTTTTAACAAATCCCACAGCGCCGCGTACGCCTTGATCTCTTACCAAACCGCTTACCTTAAAGCGAACTATAGAGTTGAATATATGACCGCCCTGTTGTCGTCAATTTTGGGACTTGGGGATCGCACTTCGCTCTATATTCAAGAGTGTCGATCAATGGGGATCCCCATTTTACCTCCGGACGTTAACGAAAGCGGGGTGGACTTTACAATCGTGGTGACCGAAGACGGCAAACAGGGCATCAGATTTGGATTGGGAGCAGTCAAAAACGTGGGCGAAGGGGCTATCGAAAACATCATTGCCTGCCGAGAAACCCCGTTTAAAGACTTGATGGACTTTTGCATGAGAGTCGACCTCAAACAAGTCAACAAACGGGTGGTAGAAAGCTTGATTAAAAGTGGGGCCTTTGACCAAATCGGTGACCGTGGAGATTTATTGGATTACTACGAATCCGCATTAGAATCGGCACAAATTGCCGCGCGGGAACGAAGCAACGGCCAAGTGGGGCTTTTTGGAACCGAAGAATTGGTATCCATGCCCGTTCGAGATGTCATTCGACGCGGAGAAACACTAATTCTCAGCTACGTTGACCGCCTTAAAATGGAAAAAGACATGCTCGGTCTCTATATTTCGGGTCATCCTTTGGATCATATCCAAGAACTGATCAAGAAAATGCCCCATAATACAGGGACTTTGCGCCCCGAAGATAATGGAAAAAAAGTCGAATTAATCGGACAACTCACGGACTGCAGACGTATTATCACCAAGACCAAGCGGGAAATGCTAATTGGGAATTTAGAAGATTACCGGGGGGCAATCACGGTCATGTTATTTCAATCCGGTGACAATTTTGAGGAAAAGGCCAAAGACTTTGTCGATGATGCGATCGTCCGCGTCGCGGGCCGAGTGCGCGTTAATAATAATGATGAAATAACACTCTCAGCCGATGAGGTATCTACTGTCGACTACGCAATGCATAGCAAAACGGTAAAAATCGACCTCGACAACATCGATTCCGACGCAATTTTATTGGATATTCGGCGAATATTGTCCCAATTCAAAGGCTACACCCCGGTCTGTTTCCAAGTGGGAGACAAAATGATCCTGGCCCATCGCAAGTACTGGGTGAGCGACGACGAACTCTGTTATTCCCAACTTCGAGAGTTGGTCGGGGACGGTCATTTTTGGATCGAGCAGTAAGCCGCCGGCGATCATCGACCATTGAAATTTTTCACGGCCGCGAACGCCCTCCCAACCAAATTAAATTAAGGACGGGGCGTAATCCGGAGGCGCGTCATACCCCAATAACTGACACAGGGTCGCCGCCACATTGGCCAATCCCGCGTTTGGAACATCTGCAAGCTGATAACCGGATGTCCCTCGAGAATCTACGATCGCAAACGGCACCGGATTTAATGTATGCGACGTCTTGGGGGTTCTAACTCCATTTTTTTCGGTAAACATTTCATCTGCGTTACCATGATCGGCCAATACTACGGTAATGCCCCCTTGCGCATTTACCGCGTCAATAATCCGTCGAACGCACTGGTCTGTCGTCTCCACCGACCGAATGGTTGCTTCCAAATTGCCGGTATGCGCCACCATATCGCCATTTGGGTAATTAATTCGCCCAAACTGGTACTGCCCAGACCGAATCAATTCAACCGCCTTGTCAGTTATCTCCACGGCTTTCATATCCGGTGCTTGATCGAACTGAATACGATCAGATGGGATCTCAATATAGGTCTCCAATTTTTCATTGATATAACCAGAATTATTCCCATTCCAAAAATACGTCACGTGGCCATATTTTTGGGTCTCTGAAATTGCAAAACTGCGAAGCCCCGTCGCACACATATACTCGCCCACAGGATGGTCAATAGCGGGCGGGTTGACCAAAAATTCACGCGGCAATTGCAAATCGCCATCGTATTGCATCATCCCAGCAAATCGAACCTTCGGCACCCGAACCCGATCAAACTTCGAAAATGCAGGGTCTTCAAAGGCTTGAGTCAATTCAATCGCCCGATCACCTCTGAAATTATAAATCACAACGCTATCACCGTCTCGAATTGTGCCAACGGGACCAGCCTCATCCGTAATCGTGAACGATGGCAAATACTGGTCGGTAATCTTGGCATCTTCAGCGTACAAGGTTTGTACTGCCGTTGTCGCATCCGGAAACGGACGGGCCTCGCCCAGGACGTGCGCCTGCCATCCCCGTTCGACAATGCACCAATCGGCATTGTAGCGATCCATCGTGGTGACCATTCGACCACCGCCCGATGCAATCCGATAGTCGGATCCGGCCGCATTTACTTCTTCCAAAACCAACTCAAGTTGCTCTAAATATAAAAGTGCGGACTTTTCGGCCACATCGCGACCATCTAACAACACATGAATCCGCCCACGACGCACCCCTCGTACAGCCGCCTCTCGAATCATCGCAATTAAATGGTCAATGTGAGCATGCACGTTTCCATCGGACAGCAACCCAATCCAGTGGAACGTCGTTTGATTTTGGATCACATTATCGATTAGTCCGTTCCATACCGGTCCCTGAAACAACGCCTTTGTTTCTATTGCAGTACGCACCAACGATGCCCCTTGGTCAAACACACGGCCCGCGCCAAGGGCATTATGACCGACTTCACTATTTCCCATGTCATCATCCGTCGGCATTCCAACCGCAGTTCCATGGGCCTTCAATTGCCGATAGCTGGGAAGTGTCATCATCCAATCCAAAGTCGGGGTATCTGCTAAAAACACCGCGTCCGCCCCGTCCCGTTTTCCTAAACCGACCCCGTCCATAATAATCAACACCACAGGCCCCTGCGGGGCGTTACGGTGAGCCAATTTCGCCAACGCGTTAACCATGTGACTTCCCTGCCTTAAAATTTGAAAGTAAATAATTGACGATTTGTACCGAGGCCGTACCATCCCCATAAGGGTTAAGGCTCTCCGCCATTTTGGAATAGGCTGCCGTATCGGACAATAATCGATTTACCGCACTTACAATGGGATCGGTATCCGTTCCGACCAATGCCGCACAACCCGCCGTGACACCTTCAGGTCGTTCGGTAACATCCCGCATCACCAAGACTGGCTTATTCAACGTCGGGGCTTCTTCCTGTAATCCGCCGGAATCCGTCAAAACCAACGTTGATTCCTGCATCAACCAAATTAATCGGTCATACGACAGGGGTTCTAACAAAATCATCCGGTCCACGCCACCCAATTCACGATGAATTGTACCAAAAAACTCAGGATTTCGATGGACAGGCAACACAATCTCAAGGTCGGGATGAGTCGCGACAAGTTGTCGCAACGCGGTACAAATTTGAGCCAAGGGAGCTCCGC
>Ga0214917_10000756_pt1 | contig 41978 bp, 46 predicted proteins | sample LL_1208_BB_MetaG_FD_177983 | JGI IMG/M metagenome (GOLD analysis project Ga0214917, IMG submission 177983) | Freshwater microbial communities from Lake Lanier, Atlanta, Georgia, United States - LL_1208_BB | ecosystem: Environmental > Aquatic > Freshwater > Lake | place: USA: Georgia | collected... | reverse complement strand
GACCCCCTCCATTTCCCCGACCCCCTCCATTTCCCCGACCCCAATCCTCCCGTCCTCATCTGAGTCGACCGACGCCCGGCACCGTTACTCCCGGCCGTCCTTTACTTCCGTTTGTTTCTTTTTCTATTATGTTGCATTACAAAACGCATTACAAAACGCACATACATCATTTACTTGACATAATAAGCAACAGACCAAGGAAAAAAGGAAAGAAGTAAAAGCCAGAATGGAAGACTGAGAAAATGGAAGATTGAGAAAAAGAATTGAAGACAGAAAATTCAATTACTTAACAAAATAAGCAACAGCTGAGGCCGTCTCGACCAGCGTCGGAGCGTGGAGACGAAGCCGAGAATACTCGTCCTTTTCGGCAAGCTCTTTGATGATTGCATTCAGCTTGCTGCAGATGTCCGGGTCCAGCTGCTTGAGACGAGTCCATGCGTCATATGTTTTCTTGCATGGTTCGGCATAGAGCGCCAATTCCTCTTGTTGTAGCGTGATTTTGTACATCAAGGTTCCAGAGGATCCGTTGGTGCCAATGGAAACCTTGGATCCCGCTTCAAAAACAAGTGAAATGATCGGTGTCCACTCCTTTGGCTCCAACATGGCATGGCGAACCTCATCAATGTTCGCCACGCTAAAGTCTCGAACAAACCCAAACAGTTTGGCCAGCTCAATCATAGCCATCTGAGCCTGGCCGGCGTAGGGAGCCATTGCCTTGGCCATCTAGTAGTTGGAAGTGCCCGAGGGTTTTGGAGTTTTGTTTTAGAGTTTTATTGTTGTAGAGTTTTATTGTTTTAGGTTTTATTGTTTTAGGTTTTTTGGGAAGGTCTGATGTTTACTATTAATTTTTCTCATATCGCAGTCGCAAAATGGCTGGTGCAATGATAACAATGCACGGGTATTTAAGTGTGTTTATTGCTGTGGTGGATGATGAACGCGTGTTTCAAGAGCAACAATCCATGGGTGGCAAAGTGCTGCGATGCGATTCCTGGACTGCAGAAATTCACGCAGATGTGTTGGCGCACGACGGTAAGGTTTTCCTTTATGGCGACCTTGCCAGCGTGCCGTTTGCTAAGCTGAAAGACTGTGACTGCGCAGTGGTGCATGGATTCTGCCGCAACGTGCCGGCCGGAGTTGCAGAAACACATGGACGTCCGGAAGTGATTCACAACTTAGGAGTGTTTATCCGCAACTTCTTTCTTGCCGGCGTTTTCCAGAAAGTGCAGTCCGCGCACCGGTTCGGGATCTTGACCGAGTCAACCAAGACCGAGCCAGCACACCGGACGGGCGTCTATCTTTCTTCCGTGCGAGAGGACGGCCGATTCCACCTGCTGCGATGCAGCACCAATCTGGACGGGCCAACAGAAGCATTCCAGATGGTGGACACAATAATCGTGGCTGGTCTCAATCTCGAAGCCGGGTGGATCTTCACGGGAGCAGCTCCGCTAAACCACGTGTTGGCGCAAATCTATCGGAACACGCCGGCTGGCCCCGATCATCAGAGGCAAGCAAAAGCTCGAATTGCGGCGCACTCGGACAAAACGAAAGATATGCCGGCCAACGCTATCATGGCGTTCTGCACGTTCTATGATCGCCCGCCTGCAAGCGAGGCCGAGCTCACGCATCTCAGGTTTCGGCGCAAGGACGACGCGCCGGACGATGGAGCTCCGCGCGAGTGGAGCATTGCCTTGCATCCAGACTCTGTTTTTTTTATTCCGCTGCAGACCAATCGCACCTACACGCATGAAATACGACCGTCAAAGCTGAATGCTTCCGTGCTCCCGACCCGCATGGGGTATGTGGTGCGATGCTCGCGCACGGAAGCCATCCACTGCGACGGCCAGACGCACATTCTTGTGCCTCTCAAGCCGCCCACAACGGAGAATTTGGTGATGCTCCGATGTCAGTACATGGAGGAGAACTGCACATCCAACATCGTGGATTACGGAAATGTATTTTTCAGCATGAATTCCGGCGATTACAAAGCGCCTCTTGGCGTGACGCCTGATGACAGTGATGAATATGATGACGACTGATATCATGCTGATCATGCTCTTAAAAACGATAAAAACCGATCATGCTCCTAAAATGATTATTATTAATATGACTGATGTGAGAAAGTGAAATGAACAGTTTTTCACATACCAATGTTTCTGGTTTCGTTGGGGACGGTACGTGTTACACCGCGTTTTACGAAGGCGATGTGTCAACTAAACTAATATTACCGGACGGATCGCAAGCTAAAATCACAGAATGGAACCCAAACGCCGATTCCCAGTCAGAGGCTCCAAAATTCAAAAAAGTAACGATCGTGAAAGTAACCGAGATTCCAAACACGAAAAAGGCATGGAAGATGCTATCTATGGCGTTGATGTCCGCGAGGCACTTAAACATCCGCCTGATAGTACCAAGAGGTGCATATCCACCGGAATGTCGTGCTAATATCGATTCAACATGGATCACCTGATGTGGAATGTCGTGCTATTGTGGAATGTGGTGCTAATATTTGATTCAACATCTGATGTCGTGCTATTTTGATAAACATGGATCACCTGATGTGGAATGTCGTGCTAATATTGATTCAACATGGATGTGGAATGTCGTGCTAATAACATGAAACACTTAGGTAAACAGGATCGCTTCGATAACCATTATTTCCAGCTCGCGTTTTGCGATGGATTGCGGTGTCGGCCAGCTGCTAGCGAAGCACCCGCAAACAAAGTCAATTGTGGCTGGTTTGTCGCACATTTCTTCTTGGCTTATCAGCTCGCCTGCATAGCAATGCTCAGCAGGGTCGGGATTTTGGTACCTGCCATCGCCATCATCATCATCATCGTCATCGCTGTCGCCATCATCATCATCATCATTATCATCGCCGCCATCATCATCGCCGCCGTTCACAATCCACCATTTATCATCGCTATCATTGCTATCATCGCTATCATCGCTATCATCGCTATCATGGTCACTTACAATCCACCATTCATCATCATCATCATCATCATCATCATCATCATCATCATCAATCACGCGACGCAGAATATCAAACTGTGCAGATGTGAGTGAAATGCGGCCAAATCGATTCCTGCAGCAACTGCATGTGTGACGTATGGTGTATGATTTCTGCTCGCCCGTCGAGCTGCTTTCGCGCAAAGCTGCGATTTCCGAATGCAGCGTTTGAACTCTTGCGATAAGCCAATCGGATCGTGCGTAGTCTATGCTACATTGATAATAATCTGTCGCCACTAAGTGATAATGATCTCGACGGCTGTCCATAAGCCAGGAATTCCACGACATTATTATCGCAAGTTTTGAACACGGAACACAGGTTTTTTACTACATCATTATAATTTTTTACGTGTTTTTCATCAGAAATATGTTCCGCACCGTGTTGGTGCCTCTTCCAAGCAAAGACCCAACGAGCGACATTGAGCTGGAACCAGTTGCGCGTGGGCGTGCTGGTGCCATTGTTGCGTGGCGCGACGGTGACCGCGTGCCGCTCGTGCGAGGTACAACACGGTACACACGGGCAACTCGCATGCCACCACAGGCGCTGTGTGATTTGGCACGCGCGGTGGAAACGGCGGCAGATGTTGCAATTCCGTTTAACAACGCGCTAGTCGAGCGGTATACCGGCGAGTACCGCAACATGAGAGCACACAGTGACCAAGCACAGGATCTGCAAGCAAACTCGGTCATTGCAGTGTGGTCTTGGTACCGGAATCCACATTTGCCACCGTCACGTGCAATTCGCGTGCGTCCGAAGCTCACGGATCAAGCCGAGACGGTCGTACCGCTTGAGCACGGCCATGCTCTTATATTTGATCTGGCATACAACGCGGCTCATCTTCATCGCATCACAGGTGACACGGGCACGGATGACAACGAGTGGACAGGCGTCACGCTGCGCGCGTCGGGAACGTACTTGCGCAACGGTATGTTTTCCGACGGCAGGGCACTGCGACTGGCAACGGCAGAGGAAGAAGCTGTGTTTTTCGCGTGCAGGAAACGCGAAAATAGCCGGAGCGATTTTGAGTGGCCGCTGTTTGATTTCACCGTAAGCCCGGGTGATTTGATTGGGTGAGTGAATACTGAGTGAGTGGATAATGATAAATGATGTTGATGAGAAAGATGATAATAATGATGATAATACAATGATGATGATAATATGATGATAATAATATTGATGTACGTTTCGTTAAACTTGTGAGGCGCGTCGGGCGCGTCCGCAAAGCCGTGAATGCGGTAGTTGAGCTCGCCGTATGCGTCGCCCGCATGAACCAGGTCGCCGCGAAAAACGACAGCGTCGCCGGGCTCGAGTTGCAGGGCAACGGGCGGCGCGTTGGGCTGCGGCGGAACGGCACCCCGAATGCAGCCGGGCCACAAGCTTCACTACTTATCTCCACTATTCTCGCCAAAATACCACCAAAGTTCGCCTGGCAAACACTCATGAGGCGAACGCGCAGCAGCCAAAATCAGCACAAGAATATGCAAAGGACGATCGCGGCGCTGAAAGTAGCTTAAGTCGATAGGCACAGGGATATAAAGCAACGGAAATTCGAGTCTGGGGCAATCCGTCACGACCACACGAGCAAAACAGCTCAAGCGACCGAGAGACGCTGGTAGTTGCCTCGTGTTTGTAGGGACCCAATTGATCCAGGCAGCCCTGTCAGCGCATCGGAAGCCAAATATAATTCCCTCAGAGATTGCAGTGAGCCAAAAGCCGCCGGGAGCTGTGTGAGAAAGTTGGTATGATCCAATTCGATGCTTTCAAGCAGTGTCAAATGACAAAGGGTGTCGGGAAGGCGCGTTAGCCCATGACAGTGCTGTATGCACAGTCGAGCAAGCACTTGCAGGTTGCCAAACGCTGGCAGATGCCGCACATTATCACACTCACTGATGTGTAAATGCGAAAGAGCGAGCAGCTGTCCCAGCGAGTCGGGCAGTGCCCTGATCGCGTGGCATTCCCAGATGGCAAGCAGCGTCAGAGCTGCCATTTGACCGAGTGCCACCGGCAGTTGCCTCAGCGCTATGCATTCTCCAATTCTGAGAACGCGTACGTTCAGCTGGCAGAGCGATTCGGGCAGTTGCACGAGCAAGGGACACTGGCTAATTTCTAACCAGGTCAGCGCAGTGAGATGTGCAATGGATTCCGGAATCGGGGCATTAAGGCGCACGAGGTAAAGCATTTTTCGATCAGCATCAACAGTTTGGCCCTCTATCACGACACGTTCTTCAGCGTTGCGCGCGCGTTCTTTAGCATTGCACAAACGCCACATGATGTTTGTGACAACAATGTTTGTGAACTGATAAACTTAATATGACGTCATGGTATTTAATGAAGTCATAGTGTTCCATCTTGATCGAGTCAGTGTTTTATTTTGATTCTTTTCATCATCGTGATGGATTTGGATTTTCAAACGTCACCGCAGCACAGGGCCGTGGTTTCAGACATTTTGAGTTCAGTTCAAGCGTGGTGCAGCGCGTCGCGAAACATCATTGCTCTACACTGCGCGCATTGCAAATTTGGGGATGATCGTCTGTGGGAGCCTGACATTACAGTTCGGCCGGTCAAAGGCAAGGCGTCCAGCCACCGCCCGCGCTTTGTTGTGGATGCGTCAAATGATGGTCCGCTGCAGCAAGCGCGCGTGGACGAGTATTTTGCAAATGATCCGGAAAGAGACACGCGGTGCGTGCTCGCCATATCAGTGTCAGAAGACCTGTCCTGTGCGCAGGCGGTGCTGTTTTCTCGAGATGCCAGCGGCACGCCTGTTGTTCAGTTCGCGACCGATTTTGGGTCACAGGCCGCCTCGCCCGCACAACTGTGGAATATTGCGGGGGGGTGGACCCGCCACGGTGGAAGCGAACCGTTGCTCATCACCGTTCAGCCGGGTGAGTTGGTGCACAACATGACGCAGCGCGCCACGCTGCCATCCGACCCTCTTGTGATCAATCTGACTGCAGCGCTTGACTTTGCAAAAATGGCCGCTGTGTAAAGCAAAGACATTGATTTTTAGAAAATCTATGTGAAAATATGGTGTTGATGTTTTGGTTTATTTTTTTTGATTTTACAGAGAAAATCTAATCACAAACAATCCAGATGTGGTCGTACATGAGCACTGCTGAATGGCTTGAAGGCGGCGAGGCTGAAACCGGTGTCAGCCGACAGCGTCGACGCCGACAAGGACCCGACGACACGTTGGAACGTCTATTCCCGGGAATGTTTCCGTCGTCGCCGGAGCCCGCGCCACTGGTCAAAGCGGAATCTGAACAGAAGCCCGAGCGACCAAAACCGAAAGCGCTTCCGGATGTGTCACACGATCGTGCGGCAACGGGTCAGGATCAATCGTGCTCAGTGTGCTTGGAAAACGTGGTGGCCATCATGCTGCGGCCGTGCTGCCACGCGCAACTGTGCCGCACCTGCTATGTTGCATTGAGGAAGCGCGAATCGACTGTCCAATGTCCAAGTTGCCGAGCCACGTCGACCGACTTTGATGTCATTTATTTGTAAATTGATGATTGATTGCACTTCCTAACAATATATCATGCGCAACACAGGCACTTTACATTCATCCAGTCCATAATCGTGCACCACAGCTCCTCGGACACGTGACGACCCCCAGTTGTGCGCGCGACAAGAAGCAGCACAAGCACTTGTGGTGGCGCGTGGTGGCGCTGGTACAAGTCAAGCACCGAGGCCACCCCGCCCAGCCGCAACGGGCTCCGAAGCCAGTTCAATGGCGACCCCTTTATGTTTAGAACATCCAACGCCGTCAGCTGGCCAAATGATGATGGCAAGCATCGCAAACGCGGGCAGTCCTCAATGTCCAGAACGGTCAGCTGCGACAGCCGACCTATCGATTCGGGCAAACACGTTAAACGGTCGCACCCGACGATGCTCAGGTGCCGCAGCACCGCAAGTTGACCCAGGGACTCGGGTAGCCGCAACAGCGCATGGCACTCGAGAAGTCCCAAGACCTGCATCGCTGCCAGCTGGCCCAGCGAATCGGGCAAGTCCGACAAAAGAGGGCAGTAGGACATGTAAAGGTGCGTCAAATATAGCGACAGACTGGGTAGCCGCTCCATACTACCACAAGCCTGAATCTGAAGTTGTCGTAGCGATGGAATGTGAAGCTGCGGAAGGTGCGTGTAGCTGCATGTAAGCAACCTGAGATATGGGAATTGAACGGCGCGAAGATCCAACGCGCCGCACCGGCCATAGACCCTCAATTCTTCCATTTTTGAAAAAAGCAGTGCAGGAGCATGCGTGAGCGCATTGCAGCGCGTAATGTCAAGCTGCAGTGTTGTGCACTCCGGCAGCTGTGCTAACCGAGGGCAATGCTCGAGTCGCAGCACGTGCAGGCTGCGCAGTCGACGCATAGAAGTGGGAAACGCTTCAAACTGACAGTCCGCAACCATAAGTGACGTTAGCGCCGGCAGATCGCCCAAAGACTCGGGCAGCTTCGTCAAACTGCAACCTCGAATGCGCAGCGTGGTCAGCTCTGCCAGCTGACCCAGGGCCTCAGGCAACTCACGGATCGCATCGCAGTTCGAAACACACAGCACCCGCAACGAGACTAACTGGCCCACCGAATCCGGCAACCGCGTTATCATGTTGCAACCCAAGACAGACAGCCCGCACAGGGCTGTCAGACAAGCAAGCGAATCCGGGAGGGCAGTCCACTGACGATCTGAAATGATGAGTTCCTTTTCGTCCGGGAAAACGATTGAATGGTTTGGTAGATGGACAACGTTGCCAATGGCAAAAGCCCGCACCCGCTCCCAAAAGGTGGTGAACATTGATCTGGGCGAACAGATGCTTGGGTGATCACAAGCAAAATGCCAGATACATTGATCTGGGCGAACAGATGCTTGGGTGATCACAAGCAAAATGCCAGATATATTGATCTGGGCGAACAGATGCTTGGGTGATCGCAAGCAAAATGCCAGATATATTGATCTGGGCGAACAGATGCTTGGGTGATCACAAGCAAAATGCCAGATATATTGATCTGGGCGAACAGATGCTTGGGTGATCACAAGCAAAATGCCAGATATATTGATCTGGGCGAACAGATGCTTGGGTGATCGCAAGCAAAATGCCAGATGTATGACGTAAATTTTTTATATGACATCATATATTTTGATTGTGCACCATGGCACTGCTGCTGCTGCCGGCCGTCGCAGCGTTCTCGGCACTGGTGAAATACCTGCGTCCTGGCGTCCAAATTGAAGACACTTTTGTTCCCAGCAAAGAGATTTCTCTTTGCGTCCAGGCCAATGATGCCATGGGTCGCCGTCATCGACACTCTGCCTTTGTGTCTCCTCCCTTCTGCGTTTACCCTATCGATGAGCATATTTATCAAACTATGGAGGCGTGGTGTCGTCCGTATGGTTGTATGTTTTTCGCGCAAGTGTCGCCCACGCTGACACAACTTCCACACGCGCTGGGCCAGCTCACAACGTTGCGGTCTCTGCATGTGGCAGAGTGCAATGCACTGGTAGAGCTGCCCAAGTCACTGGGCCAGCTCGCATCGCTTCAGCGCTTGTTTCTGTATCAATGCCCTGCCTTGACGAGCTTACCCGAGTCGCTTGGCCAGTTAGCCAACCTTGTGCTGCTGTGCATATCAACGTGCCATTCCTTAACGAAAGTACCCGAGTCGCTTGGGCAGCTCAGCAAGCTGAAGATGTTCCGTGTTGATAGATGTGGCGCGTTGACGAGACTTCCCGATTCGATGGGCCAACTGGCGATGCTAGAAATGCTGTGTGTGGAGTTTTGTCCCGTAACACGGTTGCCAGCCTCGCTGGGCCAGCTGGCGCTGCTCAAAATATTGCGCATTCGGTCGTGCGAGATAACCGAAGCGCCCGAATCGCTTGGCCGACTGACCATGCTTGCGGAGCTTACTTTTCAGTGGTGCATGAATCTGACAAAGCTCCCGGAGATTCATATGACAGCATTGAAAATCCTTGTGCTTCATTCATGCTGTGCGCTAACGATGCTTCCCTATCTGGGCCTGCTGACGGCCTTGGCTGTACTTGATCTTTCGCAATGCCATTCGCTGAAGAAGCTGCCCGAGTCGTTGGGCCAGCTTCTGGCACTTAACCATTTAAACATCGAAGGGTGCTGTGGCCTCACGCAGATACCGTTTTCTTTTGTGAACACGGGGTGCTCCTGGTTGGTGGGCGACAACAGTTCCATGCAGTTTCCACCACGGCATGTTGTGCAACTTGAGGGCTCTCGTGGTGTGCGTCTATTTCTGTCAAGACACCATCGCCCTCTTCAGGCACTTGTGCTGATACTTGCAGCGCGCCGGGCACGTTTGGCACATTTGTCTGATGAGCTTTGGGCATCGTTTGTGGAGGAAATGTTACGCTTGTGGGTCAACGCGACGCTTTGAGCGTATATTGGTTTGGAATGTGAATAAATAAACATATTTTTTACCAGAAAGGACAGAGTTGACAAGAAAAAATCATTGGTTTCGGATGCGAATCAGTCAACGCGACGCTTTGAGCGTGTAGATTTTGGATGTGAATCAGTCAACGCGACGCTTTGAGCGTATATGTCGGTTGGAATGCGAATGAACATATTTTTTAACAAAGAAGACAGTAAATAATTTGAAAAATCATGTCGGATTTGTTTCGGATGCGAATCAATGCTCTATATGCGGACCAAAAAGCGAGACATGTGCAGCTGGTAACAGACCCGCGATATGAAAACCTATTTTGTACTTTGCATCCGGATTGTGAGGTTCTAAATTCACCTGCGACCCGCTTCATACGAGGCTCGGTCCGCCATCAACGTGAATTTATCTATAATATCGGGCGACGTAACTTTGATCTGGAGATTCATGCGGACTGCATTAAAACACCGTATCATGTGCGCATACGGCACCCCACTATCGTGCGGGCGCGCGAGTTTCTTGCAGATGAGATCGAGCGCGGTGACGGAATCGAGCACGTCTCGAACAATTCAGTAGGATACGAAGCGACTGCTGAAAATGTTATATCGGAAATCACCGACAAGGCTGAGAAGATGATTGTGCATGACGAAATTGAGCATGTTTACAAGCACCATGTGATCACTCTGGATGACGCGGCTCTCTTTATGGGGTATCCATCGCCGTACAGCTGGGACGGATTGTGCCAATTTTCAGACGAAGAGGAAGGAATACGCGTGTTCACTGACTACCTTGCTCACGTCTCAGCCCATTTTCTTCGACTGTTGGCCGAGGTATAATGATGTCATTTGACCAGCCAACGTGTAATTTTTTTGTGCACTTGTTCGATCATCATGAACGACACCGCATGGCACACGTCGGATGTGACATCATGTGAGCACACGCAACACCCTCTTGAGCATATTCTTGCTTCGCTGGCTGCCGGATACATGTTCGGTGCTGTTATGGTTTTTGTTTGTGCCATTGTTGTGCAATTCTTGGAACAGCCGGGCGACAGCGTTCGTGTGGTGTTTGCCAATGCAGTGGCAGCGTCACTGGCGCTTCCCATATTATCTATCACGTGGTGTGTGTTGAGTACTGTGTGCTTTGTGCTGGGGCTGGACGGACCGGACCTTACTGTTTATTTGAGTGACGCTGAGGTGAGGATGCGAACACGTTACGATAACGCTGTGTTTCTTTGAGTGACGCTGAGGTTGTTTATTTGAGTGATACGCTTTGGTGAGGATGCGAACATGTCAGACGTGAGGAATATGATCTTTGAATATGATCCAATACAACCATTTTATCTTTGATTTGCCTGATTTGCATGTTCCCGTCTTCGATCCAATACAACCATTTTTGATTGCCTGATTTGCATGTTCCCGTCTTCGATTATATGATCCAATACAGCCATTTTATCTTTGATTTGCATGATGTTCCCGGTTCCAGCAAGTCAGTTGGGAAAAAATCCAAAGCGGTCGCTCGCCCAATGATACATTAGCAAAAATTACAGACCTCTTTACTCAGAGAAAACTTGATTTCGATGGCATCGTTCATTTCACTCGTGGCAGGCAGCAAACTTTTGACATGGATCTTTATGATTGTCGTGTCAGTGATGGTGATTATCCTGTCGTCCATTGTCATCAGCTGGGTCGACAATGGCTATGTTGACGAATCAGCAGAATCCACCCAACACACGGCAAAAGGATTGAGCATCTTCGCGCTCATTCCCGCCATTCTTGCTTTGTTTGTCGTGACATTTAAGCTGATTTGCGCATACTCGCCACTCGGACTCCATCCGTTGTGCAACGTGGGCAGCATTGGCAAGACAATGCTAATGAAAAAATAAGAGTAGGATGTGGTAATTGATTAAAACAAAAATTGTTGTCATATATTTTTATTTATTTTGAGTAAAACATCCATTGTGCTTGATACTATGTAACAGTTTTAAGGTGGTATATGATGTCATCGAGTAGTGTTATTGCATGATGTCATCAAGCGCAAATCCTTTTTGCCTACAAATGAGTGTGAAAGACTTTGCTCGCCGTGTCTGCGAATCCGTAAATCAACCATACACCAGTGACCTGATACGGGCAACTCAGTCAACTTTTGACATTAGCCAATGTGTCATGCTGACCGAGCTGCTGACTGTGCTTCCAGAATCGCTGGGTCAACTTACATCACTCGCAACATTAAATCTCGCTTCGTGTGATCTGCTGACAACGCTTCCCGAGTCGCTGGGCCAACTAACCGTGCTAAAAACGCTGAACCTGAGCCACTGTGTCATGCTGACCGGGCTTCCCGAGTCGCTGGGTCAGCTGACTGCACTGTCGGCGCTGCATCTTACTGTGTGCCGGGCATTGACAAAGCTGCCCGACTCGCTTTGCCGGCTAGCTGCGTTGACATTGCTGGATCTCTGCGAGTGTGAAGTATTGACAGTGCTGCCCGAGTCGCTGGGCGATCTGGCAGCGCTGACGGCGCTAGATCTCAGCTATTGCAACGCGCTGACGAGGCTGCCCAACTCGCTTGGTCAGCTGGCGGCGCTGGAGACGCTATATCTGAGAGAGTGTACCGTCTTGACGGGACTGCCCGAGTCACTTAGCCAGCTGACTGTGCTTACAACGCTACACCTTGACGACTGCATTGCATTGACGGGGCTGCCCGAGTCGCTGGGCCGGCTATCTGCTTTAGACACACTGGATCTTACACACTGCAGGTCGCTGACGAATTTACCCGAGTCGCTGGGCCAACTTGCGAATTTGGATTGTCTCATCATCGATTATTGCACATCGCTGCGGCGGATTCCGATTTCCTGCGTCGATCTGCCTGCTCGATGCCTTTCCACACCCTGCCTCGGGTTGTCCAGCATTGTGTTTCCCACTTGGGACATTATGGAAACCAACGAAACTGCAATTAGAAGATTTATTCTCGCGCATCACCGCCCACTGCAATTCCTGACCTTGATTCTGGCAGCTGGCGACATAGATCATCTGCCCGACGAGCTGTGGGTCACTATCTATCAACAATACCCAGCATATGACATTGTGTAGCATTTAGCAATGCCATATATATGACATCATTTAATAAAATTCTTTTTCTCACAAATGAGTGTGCAAGACTATGCGCGCCGTGTCTGCGAGTCTGTGAATCTACCTTATGCAAATAAACTGATCTGGGCAACACAATCAACTCTTCGCGTGGGCCAATGTGTCGTGCTAACGCATCGGCTGACGGTGCTGCCAGAGTCGCTGGGCCGGTTGGCGACGCTGACAACGCTGAGTCTCGGCGGATGCTACGCGTTAACGGGCCTGCCCGAGTCGCTTGGCCGGCTGGTGGCGCTGACGAGGCTGAATCTCAGCGGGTGTCCTGCGTTGACGGGGCTACCGAAGTCGCTGGGCCAATTAACAGCGCTGACAACGCTGAATCTCAACTCGTGTCGCGCGTTAACGAAACTGCCTGATTCGCTGGGTCAGCTAGCAGCGCTGACTTATCTGAATCTCAGCTATTGTCGCGCGCTGACAAGGCTGCCCAATTCGGTGGGCCAGCTGGCAGCGCTGGTGACGCTCAATCTTAACGACTGCCACGCGTTGACGGGGCTGCCCAATTCGTTGGGCCAGCTGGCAGCGCTGGCGACGCTCAATGTTAACTGGTGTCACGCGTTGACGGGGCTGCCCGAATCACTGGGCCAGCTGTCAGTGCTGACAACGCTAGGTCTTCACGACTGCGCATTGACAGGACTGCCCGACTCGCTGTGTCGGCTGACGGTGCTGGAAACGCTTCATCTCGGCTATTTTTGCCCACCGACAGGGCTGCCCGAATCGCTTGGCCAGCTGGCGGTGCTAAAAATACTCGATCTCACCAGATGCGGAGAACTGACGGGGCTGCCTGAGTCACTGGGCCAGCTCGTGGCGCTGGAGATGCTTTATCTTTCATCTTGCTTTGGCTTGATGGTGCTGCCTGAGTCCCTGGGTCAGCTGGCGGCATTGAAGACGCTGGATATTAGCTATTGCTATGCGCTGACGCGGCTGCCCGAGTCGCTGGGCCGACTTGTGAAGTTGGAATCGCTTTGCATCAATCATTGCGCAGCGTTGCAGCGGATTCCGATTTCTTTTATTAACTTGCCCAGTTGTCTCAACACACCCTGCAACGGACTATCCAACATAGTGTTTCCTACTAGGGACATTATGGAAACCAACGAAACTGAAATTAGAAGATTTCTTCTCGCGCATCACCGCCCGTTGCAATCCCTGACCCTGATTCTGGCAGCTGGCGATATGAATCATCTGCCCGACGAGCTGTGGGTGTTTGCGCTCGATGACATCATGTAATACTCAATTTTTTTACACTTCTGGTAGCTGGCGGCATAAATTATCTGTGTTGCGCTCAATGACATCATTCAGCGCTTAATCATTTTTTTTCCATCAATTTATTTTTTTTTCCACAAATGAGTGTGCAAGAGTTTGCGCGCCGTGTCTGCGAGTCCGCGAACCAACTTTATACAAGTGAACTGATAAGTAAACTGATAGGGGCAACACAGTCAACTTTTGACATTAGCCGATGTTTCGCGCTGGCGCATCGGCTGACGGTAATCCCAGATACGCTGGGCCAACTGACATCGCTTACAACATTGAATCTCGCTTCGTGCGATGTGCTGACGACGCTTCCCGAATCGCTGGGCCAGCTGGCGGCGCTGACGACGCTGGATCTCACGGGGTGTGACACGTTAACGACGCTTCCTAAGTCGCTTGGCCAACTAACCGTGCTAAAATCGCTGAACCTGAGCCGGTGTGGCAGGTTGACCGGGCTGCCCGAATCGCTGGGCCAGCTGACATTACTTGCAACATTGAATCTTGCTTTGTGCGATATACTGACGACGCTTCCCGAATCGCTGGGTCAGCTGGCGGCGCTAACGACGCTGTGCCTTGAACATTGCCACGCGTTAACTTTCCTGCCCGAGTCTCTAGGTCAGCTGTCGGTGCTGATGACGCTTGATCTCAGGGACTGCTACGCGTTAACGGGGCTGCCTAGCTCGCTAGGTCAACTGGCAGCGCTGGCGACGCTCGATCTTGGCTGGTGTTTTGCGTTGACGGTGCTGCCCGGGTCGGTGGGTCAGCTGTCTATGCTGACGTCGCTAAGTTTGCATCAATGCGAGGCATTGACGGGACTGCCTGAACCACTGTGTCGACTGACGATGCTAGAAACACTCCGTCTTGGCCATTTCTACTTCCTCACAGGGCTGCCCGCATTGTTTGGCCAGCTGGCAGTGCTGAAAATACTTGATCTTAGCCACTGCGAAGCATTGACGGAGTTACCCACATCGCTGGGTCAACTGGCTGTGCTTACGACCCTATTTTTTAACGGATGCGTCGCACTGACGGCATTGCCCGAGTCGCTTGGCCAGCTGTTGGCGCTGGAGACCCTGCATCTTACACAGTGCAGCTTGCTGACGGAGCTGCCCGAGTCGCTGGGCCGACTTGCGAAATTGGAATCGCTTCGCATCGATTATTGCACAGCGTTGCAGCGGATTCCGATTTCTTTTATAAACGTACCCAGTTGTCTCAACACGCCCTGTGTTGGGCTGTCCAGCATTGTATTTCCCACGAGGGACATCATGGAAACCGACGAAACTGCAATTAGAAGATTTCTTCTCGCGCATCACCGCCCGCTACAATTCCTAACCTTGATTCTGGCAGCTGGCGATATGAATCATCTGCCCGACGAGTTGTGGGTCTTTGCGCTCACATGGGAGAAATTAACAGAGCAGTCAAGCAAACAAAACCAGTTTAATGCGCTTACATTGAGAAACTGACAACGCAGCCAAGTGAAACCGGTCAGAGAGTGGGTAGGCCAGACGCCATGTATTTGTTGTCAAAATGGATTTTACTTGCCGCGCGTGCAGTCCACTTAAAAGCCACTCGGTTCACGCTGATGATGTCTTGATCGGTTTTGCAAGCTTTGTAGGCTTCATTAAGTTCGTGTGCAGGACATCCACGCGCCTTCCAATCTTCTCCCAGGTTTGCAATCGCGTCTGCTAGATTTGAGGTTTTTTCATCAGAGCTTGCCATCCGAGCGGCACGGTGGAGAAAAACTCAAAATAATTCAACTCAACAATATGACGTCAGATTTCGTTTATTGTTTTTTTGTGTGATATTAGAGACGTGGCATGGCGTCCGCCGTTTTTGTCCTGCAGATTGGAACAGAGGAAGGGCAGCCATCATTTGCAGATTTTTTCATGTCTCTTTCCCAAGAGCTGAACAACACGCATCACATTGTGGTCACGTTCTACATCGGTGACGCAGACTGCGTCTACGCAGGCAAGCATCCAACTATCGAAACGGTCAAGACGGTCACTGCCACATCCTGGAGATGCGAACATGCTGTTTTCCGAAAGGTTATCCTTGAAATTGTTGCCCCCAGGGCGCTGGCTGCATTCAAGCAGAAGTGCATCCCCATACGAGAACACGCGTATGAACAGCACTTTGTGTTTGCCGACAAACGCGCGCACAAAGATGATGATTGAATCAAGATGATGATGATGATGATGATGATGTTGATGATGATGATGATTTACAAGATAATGATGAACAGACACGCACAAAGATTAAAAGAAAATGATGATGATCATCTTGATTTATAATGATGATAATGATGATGATGATCAAAAAGACTAAACTACGTTATAAAAATAATACCTTTTGTACTTAGGAAACAGTACCGAGAAAGAAGATAGTACTATGGGCGTCACCTATTCTGTCGGCAATGAAAGTGAGTGGAACGAGGTCGCCGCCACCGGCATCAACCCGGAAGATTGCATTCTCGTCACAAACGACTTTACGTTCACCACAAACCCACCAGACCCGATCGTGCTTGGCTACGCGGCTTTCTATGGCAACGGACACACCATTACGCTGGCCGCAAGCGAAGAGCCGTTTTGGGGCCTTGTGACATTGGGAGGCGGCACCGTCCGCGACGTGACGGTTGACGCTACGCCTGCGGTGATTGCCGAGGGCAGCGCAGCCCTGGTCCGAGCAGGCTGTTTTGGAAATATCTACGGGTGTAGAGTGGTGGCCTCACTCACAAACCCGTGGTCAGCATGCATTGCCGGCATCCACTTTGGCGAAAACGGAAACGGCATTTACGGATGCCACGCGCAGGTAGTTTCCTGCTCTGGCGAAAATTGCGCCGGGATTGCATCCGGATACAGAGGTGTGTATATCCAGTATTGCACCGTGAGCGGTGCATCAGACGGTGACTATTTTGCTGGCATTGTGAGCTTCGACGAGCTGGACGAATTCACGTACGCCCGCACTGTGAAGGACTGCTTTTCAAGCGTGGACGTCGGGGAAATTGTAGGGTCCGGCGGCATCGTAAACGTGGACACGCAATACCCTGTGCTGCTGGACAGGTGTGCGTCGGTGAGCAGCATTGTGGGCCGCGTGCGGTGCAAGACTGATTCAAACTTGGTGCTCGAAAACTGCTACTGCATCGGCGGATCTGTCGTGTCTCTCGCCGTGTTCACCCAAGCCGGCGCGTCCCAAATCTACATATCCAAATGTTATTTGGCAGCAGACCGGCCTTGGATCCAGCGCGCGAGCGACGCGTCCATTGAGGATCCAGAAGGCCAAGTTTCCGTTCAGATAGAACACTCGTTCCGTGCTGGTGAAACGGACGACATCATCGGAACGGACCCGACCAACGAGCGTTTTTCGGTGATCCAGTTCGATGTGGGAACTAGCCTCGACAACCTTCAGGCCGCTCTCGGCCTTCTCGACGGCGCGCAGTGGGACTCTGCCGTTTGGGCCGTGAGCGCTGATGACAACGCCACCATGATCCTGCGCACGTTCCGTAACATAGACCCCGAAACCGGAGAGCTGCGCGCCGACGGTGCTGAGTTTCGCGACGATCTGTTTGGCGGGGTTTATGAAAATTTCGACGACATTCCGACGCTGAACGGCAAAGCTCACGTGCGCGTGGCCGACATTGGCATTCGGCCATACGCGCCAACGGACGATATGTTCGACGAGGATCACGGCGCCGAGCAGCTCATGTCGATAACTGGACGAGTGACCATCACGGTCGAGATGATCGCAAACACTGATGCGGATGTCGATCTGACCACGTGCTTAACGGCCACGTCCGGCGATCCTAGCATCTTGACCATCAGCTCCGTCGGAGTTGCAACGAGAGGCACGGCTGACACGGTTGAGTTTGTCGCAAACGCCGTGGGCAGCGGAACGGTGCAGATCACGTTCACGCCAACAGGTCAAGTCGCTCGGGCGTTTGACATGAGGCCGTCTGTGCTCACCGTGACCGCAGACGCCGTCCCGTGCTTTGCCGGATGGATGCCGGTGCAGATGGCCCAAGCGTCCGTGGTTTGTCGCGTGCGCGATCTTCAACCGGGGCAGCTGATTCGCGACAGCAAAGGTGTTGTGCACAGGGTTTGCCGGGTGACCCGATCCACCGCGCGCGAGATTACCACCATTGCGCCCGGCGCGCTGGGATCGGGCAAGCCGCTGCACGCGCTTACCCTGACACCGAATCACATGGTGTACCATCCCCTCGGATTCTGGGTGACAGCCGACCAGGTTGGGCGCAACACAGCCGTGCCCGACGGCGTGCCCGTGTACCACATCTGCCTGGAAACGTGGACCGACTTGCTGATCGCAGGTGTTCGAGTGGAAACGTGCGCGTGGAAACCCGAGCACCACCAGGTGCGCCCCGCTGTCCGCCAGCGCCAGCGTAAGCAATAAATAATAACCAGACCGACTGATGTACCTTGACCGAGATCTGGTGACTTAAATAAAAATAATAACTTGGTGATATCAGTCGTGCACGACAAAGCGCCGCGTGGTGGATACTTTTTGAAACGTGGCAAACAGATCCGGGTGACTCTTGGCAAACGCGGACTGATCAAAGCGTTTCGTCTCCATGGTCTTCCAGGACACAAGCGGGCGCTCCCGCCCAGGAAGGGTGAACCCGGCGTGGCCTCCGATGCGATGCTTGATTTGCCGGTCGATAAACTCACACTCCATGGTCTTGAGCTTAATTTCGGCATGCAGCATGCGGTGACGGGCCAGCAGGGCTTGCAATTCATCATCCACGTCGTCCAAGCACGTGTCAAACGCCTGTTCCGAGTCCGCGTCGGCTGGCCCTTCCAGACGCCGAGAAAACTCGTCGTACACCGCATTGATTTCGGCAATCAGTTGTTGCTCCGTCTTGTCGGGAAACGCAAAAAACTCGGTCGAGTCGGCCGAGTGCAGACGCTGCGACACGTATGTCATGTGCAGCATGGTCTCAAACTCGCCGTGGCGGTCCGGCACGCGCCATTCGTGTAGAATATGCAGCGGCTCAGGGTTTCCTGTTTTGAGAGTTTTGCGTCGCTTCGCGGCCGAGTCGACAGTGCGGCCAATCTTGTAATGATCAGACGTGCCGCTGCGGAGCAGGTAGATCGAACCTTCGCCTGACATTTTTTGTGTTTTTTTTCCGATTTCATACTTTTCGTTTCTGTTCAATTTAATTACCCCCACATGTGTTTTTTTTCAATGTTTCATCTCAATCACCCTCATCCTCGGATTCCTCCTGATGTGATTCGTAGAATGAAATCTTTTCCCACAGCGGTACGTCGACGGACATGGCCAGATATGGAAAATTGACCATTTTGTAGTTTATCTTGACAGCAACATCTCTGAAGACGCCACTGATGATGCTGGCGGCGTTTTCTTTCGTGCACACGCCAAAGTTGAACTCCGCAACGGCAAGAATATCGCGTCCGTGGCCAGCCAGCATGTCAACATAACGCTCCGTTGCTGAATATAGGAAGAAAAAACAACAGTTAGTCGGCTGTCGGATCGCGTCCACCCATCACATACCGCACGGGTCGACTCTGGTTAAAAAATGCTGTAGAGGTCCCGTGCCAACGTCGCGCTTTGTCCACTGCACCGATTCGATTGCCATTCGTTTCTGCGACGGGTTCTTAACGCAGATGTGCACCATGCATTCATCCAAGTCCACTTCGACAAACGCGTCAGGCCGAGCTCCAAAGCAGGCATTGTCAGCAGCAAGAGCCCCTGCGCCAATAACTGTTGCCAGCGTCCAGCGCAGCAACGGACGCACACCAAATGCCCATTTGACCCGCGCAAACATGGACGAGAGCATGGTGCAACTGAATTACTGTAATGTGACGTCAGTGATCTGAAAAACGTAAATTGTACAATTTGTGATTTATCGCAAAAACCTTGATATATTTCGCAAAAACTTGATATGTTTGACATGGTGTGGCACATGTTTGCTGGTTTTTGGGCACGGCCGCCTGTGCGCAGATACAACCTTCATCTCTTGCTCAGAGAAGCGTCATATCCGGTCGCGCGCAGCGTGACTCCGAGGAAGGTGTTGACAATACTTGGCAACGCAGCCGTCTCAGGCCTATCGCGCGAAGAACTGTACGAAACCATGGCACAAGTGCTGATTTTATCGCCGGAAAAGAAAACATACGACATGCAGTTGTTTGCAGCCGCGATACCGACAGAGAAACCCTCCGACTTTGACATCCGGTCCAACAGTGTCATCGACTGGCACACGCTCGCTCTTTCAAAAACAGGATATTCCAAGTCACTTGACGTTGCTCAGGTGCGTTTCGTCACGGACAAGCCAGCAGAGCGAGCAACATAGATTGACTTTACATATTATCGAGCTAGCTTTATCAAATCCATTGTATAATACTATAAATGACGTCATGTAATATCAAACGCTGTATATGACGTCATGTAATAATAAATATCAATCACACACTTCACAACACTTCAAACACAACACTTCAGACGCGACACTTCAAACACAACACTTCAGACGCGACACTTCAAACACAGCACTTCACACACAAAACGAAACTCACAAAATGGCTAACTACGACGACGACTACTATGACGACGACATCGACGACGGCGACGATGATGACAATGATGGCAGCTACGCGGTGACCAGTGAGGATGCTGCGCTACAACGCGATGATCGCACGAAGAGGAAACGTGTCAAGCGGGCAGGTGCGTCGTGCGTGTTTTTGACGCTCGACGACGAGGAAGCTCGAATGGTTTGCCAAACCAAAGCGCGCAAGAGCGAAAGGAACGGGCGGTACACATCGGCGAACGATCGCTTGGACCAGATTGTGCAGAAAAGCATCCGACACACCTTCATGACACCCGTGACCCATCGGGCGTCCTATTCCACCCGCAACGAAAGCAATCCGTTCTTTCACGACTTTACGCTGTTGTGGCCGAGATGGATGCTCTGCATCGTGAGCAACACCGCAGACACACCTTTGCGCTTTCTAAGGCGCGTCACCACTGCCGACTTGGAGCGAACGAACGAGCTGCTCGTGCACATCTGCCAGCTTTCACAGTTTCGGGCTGACGAGATAACCATGCGGCGCCTGCTGGGTAACAGTGATGAAAAGTACGAGGCGCATCGCTGGAGATTTGTGACACGCATACTGATCATGGTGGTGGCAACGCGCTTTATTGTGGATGACATCATGCGCATCGGAGAGGACGTTCAGCCTGCCCCGGCACAGCGCCATGCGGGCGACAAACTGTTTCGGTTCCCAAAGGGCCTGTTTGAGTGGTCGGTCCTGCCACGCAGCGATGTCGAAGCTTGCCGTTGGATGTATCGCCTGCTGATGATCAGCGACCCCGCCATGATCACGTCTCACGGGTTCATCCCGCAGCACGAACTGTTCCAGATTTTGGTCAGCACTGTGTCTCGCATTGCCGACGGCGACGTGCGCTCCTCCATGTGCATGCCGACGGGCACGCTGATTCACAGTGATCTCAAGACGCAAGCCAGTCTCATGCCGGCGTTTATGAGCACGGTGCAGACAACGCTGTCGTTGCACGAAGGGCTGTACGTTCACCCGTGCTTCACGCTGATTGCGCCTGGCGTTCTCAGCGCGCTCAAAAGCTTTATTTGTCAGAAGCACCTGCAGGAGGTGCTGGATGGCCTTCCGATGTCCGACGGTCGGAAGCGCGAGGCCGTGGAGCGCATCATGGCTGTCGGGCTGGACGAGATTTTTTCTCATCGGGACGTGCTTCCTATGCACGGAATTGGGCTCCGGACCAAGGATGTGAGTGCACACCGCATCCATTCATCACAGCCGTTGTTTACGAAGCGGACGCGTATGCATAGCGGCACGTCCACTGTCGGCACCGCAACGTGCCGCAGCGTCAGCGAGCTGTTTCGGAAAAATATCCAAGGATTGGGGAAGAGCGAACACCCGCTACGGATATTCCCGCACCTGCCGGTCGGCCATCACGGACTGCACACAACAACGCCGGGCTACGAGGGTGGCTTGCTTGAGTGCTTTCTAGGCCCGATTGACGAGTTTTGCCGCACTATCTGGGGGCCCAGCGGACTCAACGCATGGCAGTACGTCTCGCCAACGCGCGAATCGATCAACGGGGCGGGCCATTTTGAGTTTAAGCCCAAGCGCATGTTTGAGACGCCCATTACCGAAAAGTCCATCAACCACGCCTTGCTGACCAGGGCGGTGACGCGCGCCGCCGCACACTTTCGGACCGAGCCGTGGGTGGATGTGGCTCCGACAACACAGGCCGACATTGATGCAGAGAAGCGGGAAGCGGACGAGGTGGTCGACTTTGTGCTGGCGGAGCCCGATGACGGCCCAAGCCCGAAGCGGCGCAGGATGTGTGCGCCGCGTGCCGCGCCGCCGCCCGAGCTTGAACAGAGGACGCGCGAGTGGCATCTTGGCCAGGTGTGCACCAAAATCACATGGGATCGCCAGCGGCGGGGCATCCTGCCGTACCACGATCCGGCCACGGAATATGCTGAAGGAGCGGGATATTACACACAACCACACCGGCTGAAACGCATTATGAGATGGAAGACAGACGAAAAGGAACAAGACCCTGTATATAACTAACTAAGAAAGACCATGAAGTTGTTTGTTTATGAAGAGACCATTATAGGAGAGACCACTACTTTTTTCCGGAGAGACCACTGCAGGAGAGAATCATCATGAAACAAATAACAAACAATCTTTCATGAAACAAATAACAAACAATCTTTCGGATTGCATATCCTCATTTATCATCAACCATCACGAACTTCCTCATTATCCGGAACAATCTTTCGGATTGGATATCCTCATTTATCATCAACCATCACGAACTTCCTCATTATCTGGAACATTACGCTCGGCCAACAAAGCGGCAATCTCGCTTTTGGTCAGTTTCTTCCGGGCTTGCTGGGCCAGTGCCTTTTGCTGGCTTCGTTTCCAGTCTGAGATGGACACAACCAACGGCCTGGATGGATGAAAGCGGATGCTGCAAACAACATCGATGAGGGATGCAGCAACTTCGTCGGCAAGTTCCTTGCTCGGGCACAGCGCGTGTGTGACTTCAAGTCCTTGCTGAATGGTGCTGTACACCTCCCAGAACGCAGTTGTGCTTGCCATGGGAAAATGGTATTTCGTTTCTTTTTTTTATATTTTGATTACGTAAACTATTGTTATGGGGTGCTTTTCAGCTCTGTGGAAAAAACTTGGATGGCAAAAACCGATTGTTCCATTGAAGCGCAACGGGGCAATGCTCTCACAGCCGCTGCTCGCTGATCATGATGACGATGATCACATCATAGAACTAAGGCAGCCGGACAACATGTGCTATTCAAATTTTCTGATGAGAGAGAGTGTGATTGCACAACGAGTCGGCGGCCCAGAAATATTCGCATATGATCCCCATGAAAACATAAATGGAACAGGACGATGGCCAGTCGACAGTGTCAACGACCACCCAGCTTGCACTAACCCCACAGCTTTCGAAGCGCAAGAACAAGAGCGCGCCCGTGCCCATGCATCCACCCGCACATCAACCCTCACATCAACTCTCTTCAGCTCGGCCATCCATTAAGGAACAAGAACTGCTGGAGGAAAACGCTCAGATGAGCCGGCAGCTGATCGACGTACTGACCAAACGCATCCGAGATCTGGAGACGGAAGTAACACGCCTGCAAGATTCGCTGCGCGAGTGCACTCGATGCAACGTTTTGCTGTACTGCTCTGATCGAGATTTGTCCGTGGCGGCGGTGACCAACGGGACCAGCGAAGGCATCGAGCTGTTTTCACGCGTCAACGATCTGTTTCGGCAAAATGAAACCTTTCTGCACAAACGGGGCATTGCGTTTGCAATTATCGAAGACGTGCCTGTGAACCAAGTGCATGACACGCCATTTCCGACCAACATGCGGTGAAACCTATACCACGTGCTTGAATGCGGTGAGACTATCACCACCGTTTCTAACCAACATCGCCACCGTTTCCAATATTTATCATCACATATCATAGCGCAATGGCGTGCTTTGCGGCAATCACCACCGTTCCGTCCATGAGCACAACTGCGACGTGCTCTTGACCTACGGCAATGTTGATCGGGATACGGCCGAAAAAGTTCACATTAGCAACCCGGCTTGGCTGAGTGTCGGCGCGGAGATCAAACACAAACAGTCCGTCGCTGGCAACCCATAGCTGGTCTGTAGCGGCATCCAGCGCCATGCATCTGACGCCCCCACACGCGTCACATTCCACAACGACTTGCTCGGCAGCCCACGGCTGGCCTGTGGCGGCGCACAACTGTTCTGCAGCAACTCGCTGCACGTCCACGCGCGCAAGCGCTTCGGGTGCCAGCGCATAGACCGCCATGCCTTGTGGCGTGCGACGCGCCACAATCTGAACGGTGAGCCTGGAGACGCTAGCAACATATTGACCATCCACCAGCAGGCACGCGGTTGCGTCCTCGGGTGACGTTCGGTGCACGTGAATAAGTGTTCCGTCCCAGGCGGTAAATGTGGCGGCCAGCACTTCGCACCCGGGACACACATTACGAGGCACTGATGCAATCCCATCTGTCTGCCACAGGCCAGAAGCGCCCCAGATCGCCATGCAGTCGTCTCGCGACGTGGCACCATATGTGATAGACTGCATGCCGCGTAATGTGCCGCAGTGCACACGCTTCACATTGTCCTTGAGCGAAAAAGAAAAGATGTTGTGATCGTTTATACCTGCCACGCGTAAATCTTCTGCGTCGCGCAGCAGAACCAAGGCAAATGTCTGCTCATGAAGCACTCGAGTATCAACAATTTCGTTGGCGCTCACACGAAAGATGATCATCACGTTGGCAGCGACACTTGATGTGGCAAACACATCGCACCCATCACAACACGCGGCCCACACAAGCGGTGTTCCGTATAAATCAGACACACCATACACGTCCATAGCTTCTCGCAAACCACTGTAAATTTGTGTCATATTGTTTTGTGTTGTTGCGCAAATTTATACTACAAGACAAATAAAAAATAACAAAACAAATATTTTATAACTGAAATCAACAGTAACTGGTGCAAGTATTAAGAAAAATAAGACATTATCGTCATTCACCCCAGACCATGTTCTGCCCTTTTATGGATTCCTCTGCCTTAAGGATTCTTTTGCTTCATCTCTCATACATAGTATTTGCTCTTCTTGAAGGCCTTTTTCTTTCTGGGAGAGTATTTTTTAGTCTTCAGACAGATCCATTGGCATGGACGTGTCTTCCTCATCAACGTGCTGCAAAGGGCTGGGTTGTGGCAATGGAGGCGGTCCAGTCCGGCGCGCGGGTAGGCAACTTGGCTGGAACTGCGCGCGGGGCGTCTGGGGATAATGTGTTTGTAACTGAGGATACTGAGAATATTGCTGCCGGGCGCGCTGCGGTTGGATCTGCGGTTGGATCTGCGGTTGGATCTGCGGTTGGATCTGCGCACGATGGCATTCCGTTCGCAACGGCGACTCTGTTCGTTTTACCAAAGGCTCTGGCGCCCAGCGAACGTGTTGGGATGGCTTGACTTTGGACAGGTTGAAGCTGGCAGGTTCGGGTTTGCCAAGCGGAGGCAGTCCGGACGGCTTATCGTTGTCAAGTGTTAGGATGTCGCTAATATCCCCCATGGTAGGATGTGACGAGTGAAACGACGCGCGGAGGAAAATTGCAAAATAAAGAAAATATATTTTATTTTCAATTCACACGGCGAGAAAATTCTAGGCGCATTCCGTTGCCTCGGAATTCGAGCACTGCACCAGGGGACATGGTTTGGACAATCTGCTTGGCTTCCGCGTACGGAGAGTTTGCCATGATGTAGTACAGGATGACAGCCAGCGTCATGCCGTCCGCAACAATGGCTGTCGGGATCGGGGCGCTCTCGTATTTGGGCCAAAATTCGTTTGTGAACCAGTCGAGCACACGCCGCTGGTACGCGTCCTGACGCTCCGGCCCAGGAACAATGCCGTAAACAGACTGGCGGTTCAAACCGTACGAGTGTGCCCATTCGAGCGGCATCGGAACCGGCTTGCGTTCCGGCGTAAAGACGCCGTTTGTCAGCTCGTAGTGCACCTCAACGCGGCAGAAATCGCCCTGCTTCCGACGTTTCAACACAAAGTGTTTTATCGTATCGAGAGCACGGCGATGCGGCGCCGCGTACACGACTTGGATTTTGAGGCTCTCCATCAGGCATGCCAGATCCACTGACTGCTGAACGCCCCGCTCGGACAACGGCTCCAGCGCGGTTTCTTGGCCGACAGCAGGTTCACCATGAAAAATCAGATACAGCATGATTGTGTTCTTTGACTTATGTGCAAATTCTTATATTTTCGTGTGGCTCTCCGCTAAATCAATTTTTGTGGGTCTCCGCTTAATCAATAAATACTCACTTAATTCTTATATTTTGTTGTGCGTCTCCGCTCAATTTGATCAATTTTCTTGTGGGTCTTCGCTTACTCAATTATATTTTGTTGTGCGTCTCCGCTCAATCAATTTGGAGACGCACAATCAATTTATAATTTATACCCGCGTGCCTCCAACAAAGCGCCACACAAGAAAAAACAAAAGCCCCAGCACGCTTGTCGCGACCGCCGCATACACGATCGGGCGGACGATGGCGCCTGTGGATGGCTGGGCCGCACGCTCTTCTGCAATCGCAGACTTGCACTTTTGTTTTTCAGTGGCGTTGGTCATTTTTTCACATTTGGCCAGCTCTGCGGCCTGGCCGACATCAATCAGTGATGACATGCTGTTTTAGCACAAAGACAAGCTGTTATTTTTTTGTTGTTGTACGTGGACATATGACATTAATACATCGCATTTCCCTCTGCGAATTTTTTATGTGAAACAAAATAATCGTCACGAATCAGCAACCAAAGCTCGGCCGGCAAGCTCAGGCGTCGGCGTCGACGAGCCGACAGTATGAGCAGCAGGATCTTGGCGGGGCCGTTGCGCGCCCATAGAGCTGCCTGGATTGCGCGCGTGTCTTGCGCATGAAAACGATGCATATCGGCGGTGCAGGGCCATGATAGTGGTATATGTAAAGTGAGACCAAGATCACGCAACACCCCGCGACACCCGCCAAGACTAAAAACTGCAAGTGCGGCCAGTCCCCATAAAGATTCGGGAACGCCGGCCAGCGCACTGCACGACTTCAAATTCAAAACCCTCAGTGCCCTGAGCAAACCCACAGACCATGGCAACCGAGCCAGAGACGCACAGGATTCAAGAAACAGATACTCCAACCTAGAAAGGTTCCCCAGCGACTCGGGCAACCCCGTCAACGCGCGGCACCAGCTGAGATTTAGCGTCGTGAGTGTCGCCAGCTGGCCCAGCGACTCGGGCAGCCCCGTCAACGCGTCAGAATAGCTGAGATCCAGCGCCGTCAGTGCCGTCATCTGGCCCAGCGACTTGGGCAGGCCCGTCAACGCGATGCAATTGATTTCCAGCGTGGTCAGATGACCCAGCGACTCAGGCAGCCCCGTCAAATCATTGCAATCGATAAGTTCCAGCGTGGTCAGCGCCGCCAGATGGCCAATTGATGCGGGCAACTCGGTCAACACAAAACAATTACGTAGATAAAGCATTGTCAACGCCGCAAGATGACCCAGCGACCCAGGCAGCCTAGCCAACGCACAACACTCTTCAAGTTTCAGTGTCGTCAGCGCCGTCAGCTGACCCAACGACTCAGGCAGCATCATAAGCACATGACACTCACTGAGATTGAGCGTCGTCAGTGCCGTCAGCTGGCCCAACGACTCAGGCAGCATTGTCAGCACGCGACACCCACTGAGATTGAGCGCCGTCAGCGCAGCCAGCTGGCCCAGCGACCCAGGCAGCCCTGTTAGCGCATTACACCTGTCGAGATTCAGCGTCGTTAGCGCCAAAAGATGTCCCAGCAATTCCGGCAGCCTTATCAGATCCCAACAGTTGATGTTTAATGTCGTGATACACCTCAGTTGATCCATTCCAGTCAGTGTTCGCAGTGCTGCTGACATTTATGTAATGTTGTGTGTGACGTAATTGAATGTGACGTAATTGATCAAAAATCGGAGAGCTGTAATGTTGTGCGTAATTGATCAAAAATCGGAGAGCTGTAATGTTGTGCGTAATTGATCAAAAATCGGAGAGCTGTAATTTTGTATGTGACGTAATCGAATGTGACTTTACTGATCAAAAAATCGGTTGACGTCATTTCGCGTGCATGTCAAGCAGCAAGAAGCACTGGATCTTGCTGCGCCTAACGGGTGAAGCTAGTTACATACGGGACATTCGCAGGAAGTGGCCGCATGTTCGCATGTCCGACGACGCGTTAAATTGTGTAATTGTTGCAGCATTCCCTCCTGGCGGCGCGGTGGACTTAAGTTGTGCTGATAAAGTAACAGGCGTGGCAAACATCACTCATCTCCTTGACGATGTGCCCGATGATGTGCCTGATGATTCCCCGGATGATGTGGTCGAAGCCGACTTTCGCCGGCCTGTCTTGAGCGGGTATGACACTGGCGATGGCACGGTGCGTTACATGGTCAGTAAAGGATAAAACATGTGTGGGGCAAAATTTTTGGCAAAATCGCCCCAACAATAAAACATTTCAAAAAATGTAAACAAGGTTTTATCGTGTGTGCTATGACAAACACATCGGTTGTGGGCGATGCGCAGACTGCGCACACAGTGCAGGACGTTGCAGACGCGCGCGCACACACACTGGCTCGGCTTGGCGTGAAAAATATAGTAGAGCTTTGCGTCGGGCCGTCGCTTCGTGTGCTAGAACACGCGTACCGCACGCACGGCATTCAATGCTGGGGAAACGACATTGACGAGCGGTGGCGGGCGTTTTACCCAGGGGGTCGATGGATCATTGGCGATTGCTTCACCATCTCCTGGCCGGAGGAAACGGACGCTGTTGTGTTTGCGCCGCCGCTATCGCGCGGATGCACTGGATGCCGTGACGACGCACTGATGATCGACCAGGTGGTGCCCCGGTACGTTGATTTTATCCGCGCGCTGGCCGGCAAAAATGTAAACTTCGCCGTTTTAGTATTGCCAGCGCGGTCGCTCGCCACGAAACAAGACCGCTCACAGCTGGCGAAACTTGAGCAGCACCTGCTGGACAGTCCCGGGGTGACGCAGGTCACCCGCCGCGAGGCACGGTCGGGCCGCCGCCAAATTCGCAAGTACGTCGAATTGTTTGTCTGCCTACGTTAAGATGTCTGACTTGTATGGAGCTTTCTTTATATTTCTATCTTCTTTACGATAAGCGTTCTTTGCACACCGTCTCTTGAATAAAAAGAAAGATATTGTCTTTTCGTCCCTCTTCTACCAAGAATAACGAATGCAAAGTATTGAGGTTACATCGGATGGACGTCACCCGCGATGCTGGTGTCCCCGTCGAGTAGGCTGCGTCGGCTGCGCTGCACGTCGAGCGCGTTGTGTCGCATACGGGCACAGATGTGCAATTTCCGGCGGCAGTTGGCGGCGCCGCACCCGCTCCCAAACACTCTGCATGTGTGAGGATGAGTTTTGCGATACATTTAATAAATAAATTATATACCTTGCAATACATGGCCTGATCCATCTGGTACAAATCAATCAAGAGTTGACAGGCGTTGATATCGGGCGCAGCCCGCAGTTGCGCCACAACTGCATCTGCCACCTATTGACAAAAGATTAGAAACGTAACGCGTGATGGACATGGCAAACCTCATCCCACTTCTTATGCGCTGCGCCCTTGCGCTGTCGGTCAAGGAAGCGCTTCCTGTCATTCACCACCTCCTTTGCGTCATTTTCGTCAATTCCCACCAACGTGCACAACTGTTCGCAAAACAATCAATTTGTAAGAATAAATCAAATCAAATCGAAACTTGTTATGTAAAAATAATCAAATCATACCTGGCGAAGATACTCGGGGTATTTTGAATTTGATTGATATAGTTCAACCAACACACCGGGGACAAGCTCAGACAAACGTTTTGTTCCGAGGCCAACATTTCCCCCGAGAATCGCACGTAGTTTTTCATCAGTATCTCCTGCGGTCGCGCGCGGCATCTGCGACAACGCCACAAGGAACCTACCAGTGGCGCCAAAGGCCGTGTTTGGCACATTAGTGCTAACATCACCCACCGGAAGCAACACTGCTGGCGTTTCGGCGAGCAGTATGTCGAGCGACATCATGCTTTCTTTTCCAGCATCCATCAGACGGAACCATTCCTCTATGGAAGGCAATGTCAGCTCCGTTTCCATGGTTTGGCTAACAACATTGACAAATAACGCAAAACGAATGTGACGTCATAAAAAAGAAAACAAATTGACGTCATAAAAGTGAATAGTAAATGACGCAAACCAAATGTGACGTCATAAAAACAAATTGACGTCATAAAAATAATAACGTCATGAAAAGTGACGTTATCCAAATTACGTCATAAAAATAAGTAAAGCGTCATTTTCCAACAAAATGTTTGCCCGACTCTTTGGGCCGTGGCAACCGTATGCATTCTATGGCGAACAGAGATTGAATCGTGATGATTCGTGTTTGGTACGTGCGAGAAGAAGCAAAACATACATGCGATAATATTTTTTTTCGTTACAGCCACACTTGAAGTTGCAAGCGTTGGGCAAACTTCAAGAAGCGGAATGGCTTCTGAGCGTAAGTGAACAACCTGCCAGTTCGTGCTGCATTCTGAACTGATTCTTTGTTTGCAGGGCATGAGTTCTGATGTTGGAGCACACAGCCACGTGTTGCTGGCAATGGGGCGACTTGCCGAGGCTGCTTCTTGTGGCCGTCAGTGGCTTTCCGCAACGGAAAAGGTAATATTGTATATTTGAGATTTGGTAAATTGTATTAATGAGATTAGTTCTCATTGTTTTCAGGAACATGGCGTGCGCAGCGTGGAGTCGACATATGCGCGGGCGCATCTGGCGCAGATTCTTGCATCCATGAGTGTTGATGCAAAGGCCATGAGTGCTCATGCAAAGGCCATGAGTGCTCATGCAAAGGAGAGCGAATCGCTGCTTATCAGCTCAAATGTTTGTTTCGCATTTACTTTTGTTTTCTTTATTATGATGATTTATCATTTTGGTTTATGACTACTCCAGAATGTGCCGGGTCCGTGGTTTGTGCATATGGCGCGCGCGCGCGCTTACCGACTCTTGTCGATGGTGCACGCAGCCGAAGATGAATACAGCCTGGCATTTCCTCTTCCAGAGGGAGATGCGCCGATCAAGGTAACAATCATATCACCATCTCGTTTGGTGATGACCAACTTGTTCCGTTTTGTTTTAAACTCAGTGCGTTCCGCCTACACGATGCGATGAAGAAACTGGTGCCGCAGCACTTGCGTCGCTGGCAGCGATGGACGCGACCGCACCGCTCGCAGATGTTGCGCGACTGTGGATGCAGATTTACCAGTCCCCGCTGCTGACGCAGGAGCGTGCGTCTGCGTGCCGAGATTGTCTTGCGCGCTTGTTTGAGATGCAAAAGTCTGCCGGTGTGCCGGCACGCGAGTGGATTGAGACGGGCTGCAGCCTGTTTGATGTTGCCCATGGACTTGTTGGAACAGAAAGCGACTGCCTTCGCATGGAGCAGCTGTGCGAGGACATGCTGGAGGTTGTGGACGTGCACGGGCCATCTGGTGACACTGAGCATCATGACGCTGCGTTGCTCTGTGACTTGCTGGAAAAGTACGCTGGTGTGTACAAGTTCATGTCACTTTACGTGAAAGCACGCATGCTTCTGGAGCGTGCGCTTCGTGTGAAGCGTCAGCACGGTCTTCCGTCCGCTGCAACCGTCTCAAAGCTTGCACACATATGCAGTATCTTGAACGACAACGCGGCTGTCATTGCGCTGTACAGACAGCAAGCTCTGGCTGTTGAGCGCGTGCGCGGCGCCGGGCATGATGATACAATTGACGCACTGGCATCGCTGGCGGAGGCTTTGAGTCGCGCGGGCATACGACTTGAGGCCGAGCACGTTGCCGATCTTGTTATTCAGCGCATTCCGGACAAGACAGACTCTCGCTTGCGTCGCCCGCTATCGGTGAAGCGCAAATTTGCGCAGACGGACGAGGAGCGGCAGTTGTTGGATGCGCGCTGTCGCGCGTGTGTGCCGACTTACTATCCCGAAGCATCTGATGCGTATATGCTTCGGCGGTGGCCAATGTGGGAATCGCATATGATTGTGAACGGATCCACATCGAGTGCCAATTTGGCGCACCTGGACACGGCTCTGAACAAGTCGTGGTTTTATCCGCTCACGGGCGTGTTTGTGATGGGCTTTGCGTGCATTGTGGTTCTTTGGGACTCGACGGCTGATCCCACAGGCGAGTTGTTGCGGCAGCTGCAAATGTTGGCCCATGTGGATGTCTTGTTGGATTGGCCCTTGTCTCCGCGCGTGGCTTGTCGAGCGAGCGCCGGGGAGGTGGCTATGTTGATGCAAAACGTGCAAAACGGCCACCACGTTGCATTCAACTCGTCTGGGGACGCGACGTATGGTACGTCGGCTCCGGCAGGACTACGCCGCGAGCTGTTTACGCGGCGCGTACAGCTGAAACCAAGGATATATGTGGATGGTGAAACATCCTGCGAGTGCGGCACACAGACGTTTGCCATAACGGATGGATATACGGCCGAAGAACGCGGACGACCTCCTCACTTGCCGACGGCGAACATGCTGCTGCTTGGCTCAGTGCGCGTCGTTGCGGGCAATTGCGTTGTGGTGCATCGCGACTGCCTTGTGCTGCTGGGTCCAAAGATCGCCAAGTTGTGCATCGAGCAGTCGTGCGGATCGCCGCTGGTTGCGCGCGGCACTGATGTGCTGGGATTCTGCCACACTGTGCTTCAGGACGATCGCGGGCCGGTTATGCTTGTGTGCTCGACCACCCAGCAAGTGCTCGACACGGCCGGCGAGGGAGGCTTGGGTGTGGATGGCCTCATCAGGCAAGCCACCCGACTGTCGCGCGCTATGGACTCTGTTGCACGTGCTGTGGATTTTGTTGCGTCGATTCTGAAGTGAAGTTGATGATAATGATGATGATGATGATGATTGATGATGATGATGATAATGATGATAATGATGATTGATGATAATGATGATGATAATGATGATGATGATGATGATGATGATGATAATGATAATGATGATAATGATGAAATAATTAATACTCAAAAATGATCAGTCGAATAATAAAGCCCAGAGCTCGTCTGGCAGATGAGTGATTGACACGCGTCGTGCGAACATAACAACCACTAGAATCTGGGGAGAACGGTGCGCGAGAAGAAAAAATCTGCCTGAATCTGCGGTGCATTCCACAACATGGCGCGGCGGGAACGACATGCTGATGAGACCGCCAGTGTGGATGGCCGCACCGATCGGTAAATTTGCCCACAAGAGTGGCAGGCATGTCAGCGCAGAGCAGGAAGTTATTTCCAACGACTGCAGTGATATCAAGTGCCCGATAGACTCTGGCAGTGTTGAGAGTGCGAGACAGCTGTGCATGTCTAGAGTCTTCAACTGCGTCAGCCGGCCGATAGAGCGAGGAAGCGATGTCAAACGGGTGCACAAGCTGAGCACAAGCATCTTCAACGCGGGCAACTGGCTAATGGATTCGGGCAGTGCGGACAACTGAGTGCAGTGGAACAGTCTCAGGGATGTCAGCGCTGTCAGCTCGCCAAGCGATGCAGGAAGCCACTGCATTTTGTGAGTTGAGGATATGTTTAATAATGTGAGTGAGGGCAGTTGGCCTAGCGACTCTGGAATTGTCTCAAACGCTAAGCAACCATCAATGGTAATATTTTCAAGCAATGTAAACCGATCCAGCCACTCTGGCAAACACGTTAACAGAACGCACGCCCGACAATGCAAGTGTGTCAGATTTTGAAGCTGACCGATGGATTCGGGAAGCTCTGATAAACTAAGCTCATTTGCGTCGAGCACAGTATGGCGGTTCATATGTGGAGTTTTTGAGCGTAATTTTTTATTTTTGCTTCTTTTTTTTGCTTCATTTTTGCTTCCAATTCAACTTTGATAAAAAAAGTACATGATGATAAAAACAATTACACGATGAAAAACTCGGCGCGGATAAGCATCCAAAGCTCGGCTGGCGGATGACGCATGCGAAGGCGTCGCGCAGCCAAAACAAGAAATGTCATCTTCGACGGGTGATGATACCCATTGAGAAATGTCTTGATCGCATGTAACCCCAGGTCCACAATGTGCTTGGGTGGAAACACAAGCGCTCCAAGGTTGTACATTTCCAGCACAGAGATTTTAGACAAAAACGTAAAAGACAGAGGCAGCCTGGTAATTGTGTGGCAAAACGTAAGAGTAAAGTGCGTGAGCGCCTGAAGCTGACCCAGCGACTCGGGCAGCCCGGTAATTGTGTGGCAAAATGTAAGAGTAAAGCGCGTGAGCGCCTGAAGCTGGCCTAGCGACTCGGGCAGCCCCGTCAGTGCGTTGCAATCGCTAATTTTCAATGTCTCCAAGGCTGACAGTTCACCCAGCGACTCTGGCAGCCCCGTCAACGAGTTGCAATACGTGAAACTCAACGATTTCAGTGCGGACAGCCTGCCCAGCGACACTGGAACGCCTGTCAGCACGCCGCACGTGATGTGCAGTTTTTTCAATGTCGCTAGTTGCGAGACCCAGTCAGGCAGCACGCGAACCCGTTGTGTCGCAAAATATAGCATCTCCAGCGCCTGCAGCTGACCAAGAGACTCAGGCAGTGATGCAAGTGCAAAACACCCCTGGAGACTTAGTGTCGTCAGTGCCGGCAGCTGACCAAGAGACTCGGGCAGTGATGCAAGTGCACGGCACCCCTCGAGGATTAGTGTCGTCAGTGCCGCAAGCTGGCCAAGAGACTCGGGCAGCACTGTCAACCCGTCACACCGGGTGAGATCCAGCGTCGTCAGTGCCGCCAGCTGGCCAATAGAATCCGGCAGCACTGTCAAACTGCCACACTGGGTGAGATTCAGCGTCGTTAGTGCCGCCAGCTGGCCAAGAGACTCTGGCAGCACTGTCAAAAAGCGGCATTCGCGAAAATCTAGCGTTGTCTGTCCGGTTAAACGGCCCAGCGACTCGGGCAACATCGTTAGTGCGCCGCACCACCCTGGCTTGAACACTGCCAGAGCTGTCAGATTGCCAAGCGACTCGGGTAAAATCGTCAGCCGATTGCACGCAAACAACGTTAACGTTGTCAGCGCTGCCAGCTGGCCAAGCGAATCGGGCAGCCCTGTCAATGCACGGCAATAATTAAGATCAAGTGTCGCCAGCGTGGTCAGATGACCCAGCGACTCGGGAAGGCCTGTCAGCGCGCTGCAACCATTCAGATTGAGTGTTGCTAGTGCCGCCAGCTGGCCCAGCGACTTAGGCAACCTTCTCAACGCGCTGCAAAAACTGACGTTGAGCGTGTTCAACGCCGCCAGCTGGCCCAGTGACTCTGGTAGCTTTGTCAACGCGTAACACGCAGCCAAATCCAGCATGCCAAGCGCCACCAGCTGACCCAGCGACTCTGGCAACACTGGCAACTTGTTACACAGGCTCATATACAAAGCCTTCAAACACGTCAGCTGGCCCAGCGACTCGGGCAGCCACGTCAAACTGCTGCAGTTTATCAAATTCAGCGTCGTCAGTGCAGTCAACTGACCAAGCGACTCGGGCAGCCTCGCAATTTTACACCAGCTAATATTCAGCATTGTCAGCGTCGCTAGACAGTCCGGAAACTCGGGCAGCGATGTCAACGCGCAACACCCGTGGAGGTCCAGCACCGTCAGCACCGTCAGATGCTCGACCTGCGGGACCGCACGAACGCAAGGCGGCAACCCAAGCGAAACCCAGGTCATGCGCTGCCACACCCACGCAGGCAGCTGGAGCAATTGGTCACACCAGTTTGTAAACAGAGCAGTCAGCGTTGTCAGTTGGGACAGCGACTCGGGCAGTCGTGTCAGTGCTCGACACCCACTGAGATTCAGCGTCCTCAGCGCTGTCAACTGGTCTAGTGAGTCTGGCAGCATGGTTAACCTCCAACAGCAATTAAGATCCAGCACCGTCAGTGCTGTCAGCCGGCCCAGTGACTCGGGCAGCCGAAATACCGTCAAACCGATTTCCAGCGTCGTCAGCGCCACCAGCTGGCCCAGCGAATCGGGCAGCTCCGTCAACTCGCTGCACTTGCCAAGTCTCAGCGTTGTCAGTACCGTTAGCTGACCAAGCGACTCGGGCAATGCTGTCAGTTTGACGCAGTAGTTGAGATTGAGCGATGTTAGCGCCGTTAGCTGGCTCAGCGACTCGGGCAGCTGCGTAAGGGCGCAGCAATGTGCAAGATCCAGCACGGTAAGCATGGAAAGCCGACCGAGCGACTCGGGCAGCTGCGTAAGGGCGCAGCAATGTGCAAGATCCAGCACGGTAAGCATGGAAAGCCGACCAAGCGACTCGGGCAGCTGCAACAATCTCGTAAACCCGTTGAGAACAAGTGTCGGGTCTGTGTGTTTACTGAATTCTTGCTCAACAGTCTGAAACTGCTCGTGTGCATCCGCCATTTTGAAGAAAAATGGAAATGACGTTATTTTGTATCCAAGTTGCACATTGGTATCGTATTCGTTATAATAATCATGTATGTATCCGACTTGCACATCGTTTTAATCATGTATGTATGTATCCGACTTGCACATCGTTATCGTATTCGTTATAATCATGTATATTTTTTACTTGTCATGTATTTAGTACTTGGGTTATCCTCTCAGCTTTAAGGTTACTTAAAAAACTCGTCGCGAAGAAGCACCCAGAGCTCAGCAGGCAGGCAACGCATGCGACGGCGGCGCGCAGTCAGGATCAGAAACAGAATCTTGAGCGGATAATTGTGTGCAACAAGAAAGGCTCTGATTGCCGAAAATCCTTCGTCAACAACTGCCGGCGGTGGAATAATCAGATTTGATAGAAGATAAAAATCCGTCGTCGGGATTTGCGGTAAAAAACCAAGTGAAAACGGAAGCTCTGTCAACGCACGACATGCACGAAGCCTCAGCGACTTTAGCGCAGTCAGCTGACACAGCGATTCAGGCAGTCTGGTTAAAGCTGCACACCAACTAAGATCAAGTCTCGCCAGTACCGCCAACTGACCCACAGACTCAGGAAGCCCTGTCAAAGCGCCACACCAGCAAAGATCAAGCGCCCTGAGCGCTGCCATCCGACCCAAGGACTCGGGCAGCTGTGACAGCACGTCACATTCCACAAGATCCAGCGATTTTAGCGCCGCCAGCTGCCCCAGCGACTCGGGCAGTCCCGTCAGCATGTTGCAACGTGAAAGAAATAGCCTCTCCAGCACCGCGAGCTCGCCCAGCGACTCGGGCAGTCCCGTCAACGCACGACACGCTGTGAGATTCAGCCACGTCAGTGCTTTCAGCTGACCCAGCGAATCGGGCAGGCTCGTCAGCACACAGCACCCGCCGAGATTCAGCGTTGTTAATGCCGCCAAATGCTCCAACGAGACGCACGTCAGCATTTCGCACCCTATCATGTTCAGCACCACCAATGTCGTCAGCTCGCAACAGGGCAGCTCTGTCAGCCGTCTGCAGTTGCTCAAATTCAGCGTTGTCAGCGTCCGTAACTGGCCCAAAGAACCAGGAAGCCTCGTGAGCCCGTGACACCAGCTGAGATTCAGTGTTTGAAGCACCGCCAGCTGGCCAAGCGACTCTGGCAACTCCGTCAACTGGCTACAATCGCTAAGCTTCAGCGTCTGCAGTGCCGCCAGCTGGCCAAACGACTCGGGCAGTCCGGTCAGCGCGTTGCAACCTTGAATATCAAGCAGCACAAGCGTTGCCAGCTGGCCAAACAAATCTGGCAACTTTATCAATCCGTTCGTCAAACACATGTCCAGTTTTTCCAATGCTCTCAACTGAACAAGCGAGTCTGGCAGCTCCGTTATCGTGCATTCTAAAAGAGAAAGCGTTGTCAGCGCAGAAAGCTGTCCCAGGGACTCGGGGAGCCGCGCCAATGCCCGACATCCACCAAGTTCCAGCGTCATCAGCGCCGTCAGCTGACCCAGCGACTCGGGGAGTTCTGTCAATGCAAAACATAGAAATAGATTCAGTGTCGTCAGCGCCGCCAGCTGGCCCAGTGACGCAGGGAGTGATGTTACCGCGCCACAGGAGCAGACGTCAAGCGTTGTCAGCGCTGCCAGCTGGCCCAACGATCCTGGAAGCCCCGTCAACGCGCGACACTCGTTGATATGAAGCGTCCTCAGCGCAGTTAGCTGGCCTAGAGACGCAGGCAGGCGAGTCAACGCATGACAATAGGACAAATTCAGTGTTGTCAACGCCGTAAGCCGGCCGAGCGACTCTGGCAGCGCTGTCAGTGAGTAAAATCTGGTGAGATCAAGAACTGGACACGTGAACGCCTCTGGATTCTTAGAAATCAACGCAAGTACTTTTTGCCTGCGCCGCAGCACAACACGCCCAGCTACGGTAGGTTCCTCTTGCATGCTGTGCAGGTGTGACGTGATGTGATTGACGTCATGACATTATGCTGCTTGACGTCATGATGCATGACGTCATTTGTGCGTGATATCTTAAGATACTTTGTTCACAGATACCTACCCTTTTTCGTTTGGAACATTGCTCACAGATTTTCCAGATACTTATCTCTTTTCGCTCGGAACAAACGGATCAGACACAAATACAATCACTGCCTTGCCGTTGGCATCCCGTTGACGCAAATAGTTTTCTACTAGCTGAAGTTTTGCGTGAAAATTGCGTTCTCCCTTTATGTCGCCGTCGTCGAGCGCAATATCCACGCTGCACAGCGACTCCGCACCATGACCTGCGCAGCCAAAGGAAATGGTCTGTGACGCCTGGCTGTCGTGGTCTGCAGGTTCTTGTGGCACTACATCTGCTGGAAACTCTGGCGACACGTACAGAACAGCGGCGCCTGGCGGGAGACGGCTGGCTGGATCGCGCACTGGGGCTGGAAGCACAATGCTGGCAAATCCAACTCTTTCCGTCACTTTAATCGAGTACGCAATATATTGAAGCATGGTTTGATGTATTACTTTTAAATGAAAATACAAATTCAATACATCTGAGAGTTTTGAAGTTTTTTGAAAATTTTTGAAACTCTTCAAACTGCTCGTTACCTTCCTGCATGCTACGAGTGGTGTGGGACAGCTGGACTCGCGATGAAATTGCTGCCGAGCTTTGTCGCGCTCGTGCGGGGCAGTGTTTGCGAATTCTCGATATTACCTTGTACCGATACTTACAAATGACAAATGACACTTGCAATTGACACGTACCTGCAGTCACCGCAACACAGTAACCCCCCATGATATAATACATTCCAGATGTGACGCCCATGACCTGAGTGATGTTTTTCGCATCGCGGCCCGCTGTGGAAGCCTGACGGAAATTCGGTACAGACGTTCCATATTATTCGGTTCCTATCATTCTTTTCATATCATTCTTTTCATATCATTCTTTTTCATTCTTTTCATTCGTTTCCTATCATTCGTTTCCTAACATGTTTTCACCCTATTTATTGCTTTCCATTTTTTTTCACGCAGGGTGCGCGGATCGTTTGCAACTTTGCCCGCATCGGTCGGCAACTTGGTGTCGGTGAAACATTTGATACTGATCTCATTCAGTTTGGGAACACTGCCCGACATCATTGGCCAGCTGCACGCGCTAGTATCACTTGACATTACGTGCAGTGCAGTGACGGTTCTACCAGAGACGATTGGTTTGATTCGCACGCTCGAAATTCTTCTCGTGCAGAATAAAAGGTTACAGCGCCTTCCCGATTCAGTAGGCGATTTAACCGCGCTAAAATGCCTCAGCATACGGTGGTGTCCGGTGACAACGCTGCCCACATCACTAGGGCAGTTGAGAAATCTGAAAATTCTTGATATACGTGAGACCCGCATACGGCACTTGCCTGTATCCGTTTGCCAACTATCAGCGCTCGATTCTCTGCGCGCATCCTTGTGCACAAGTGGTGGGGTGGGACTCAGTTTTCCGCCAGCCCATGTCGTAACGAAAGGCGCGGCAGCAGTGAAGGACTATCTTTTTCAGTTTTTCCTACCAGCGCAAGTGCTGGCGCTGGTGATTCTTGCCCGACGGAGCAACCTTGCGCATCTTCCAGACGAAATGTGGAACGATGTTCTTTCCGAATGTCGCGATGATGCCGGAATGCTGAATGAAATGATCTCGATGTGATTTGATTATTATTCCAGACTAAGAACAATACATCCTTGTCTTCCATTATTCCCCCTCCCAAAAAACATGTCACTCCCTGTCATTTTTCAGATTTCTTCACCCCTGGCAGATGAACGTTACCAAGCCACGGGTGTTCTTTTTTCGCAGCCTCCACATCACCCTCCGTGAACATGTCCAACGTAAAGCCGAGATCCCCGGCAATCTCGCCAGGTGTTTTGCCTGATAAGATACCCGCAGCCGATGGAAATGTGAAAGAAAATAAATGAGAAAATAACAACAAATAGCCGAAAGCAAACCTGTGATAAATTGGTTCATCGCCTTCAGCATCGTGTGTAGCATGAGCGGGATGTCAAGGTAATTGATGGCCTGTTCAAAACAATATGTGAGCGGGCAAGCAGAACGCAACCGGCATGTACATACGCGTGTGAGAGTATAATACTGGGCCATGCGATCTCTCATAATGTCGATGCGCCGTTCCTCGTCATGAACGTCTCGGCTAATTTCAAAGATTTTGTCGTCACCCTCGAGCGGCTTTTTCTTCCACTCCTTCAGTTCCTCGGCCGTCATCTCCGGATCACCCTAAACCATGATTAAGAATGAGTAAAAATACGTTTGCCGAAAACAAATGTGGTATCCTGTATAAATCTTCTGTTGTTTTTCCTGTGAGCGTATTCACTGTAGACAAACCTGGTGACGCTCCAGAAAATTCACCACCTGCAAGAAAAACAAAAAAAAAGATTTGCGCGGTGAAGGCAAATGAAAGATAAGAGTACTTTGATAGCAAAGTGTGAAAAGCACAGATGAGAGCAATCGGATGAAGCAAAAACCAGAAAAGTTCGGGCAGCGAAAGGGAAGGAAGAGAAGGCCGGGGAGCCAAATGATGTTTCAAACCTTTTTCATCACTTCATGCGTGGCGTCATTGTGCAACGAAATACCCTCTTCTCCCAAGTCTTCATCGGACAGATCGTTCAAGATAAAGTTGATGCTTCCCATCTTGCACGCAATGCTCCGTGGTATCCGCATCGTATACCCGTCGGCCGTACCTGCAAGCAAAAACAATCATACTTAGCACAAAATGTATCAACCTGACAACACTACTGACGAAACGGGATGCTGCTTTCTGTCGCTGCCGTCGCTGCGGTCTTTTCAGCTGTGACTGCATCTTCCGCCGTGGCCATCTCTGGTGCATCTTCCGCCGTGGCCATCTCTGGTGCATCTTCCGCCATGACTGCATCTTTTGTGACTGTCTCTTCTGGATGCTGCGAAGGACTGTTACCACTGCTCATTTCGGTGTAGAGCGTGTGATGGTGGGGAAAAACAATTTGAAACAAACAAAAACACCACAATTTGAAATTCACGTCATATTCCGAAAACTGAAAAACGTCATAATTTTTCATCATAGTGACATGCTGTCCGGTTTTTACAGTACGACATCCACTGTGGAATATTTACTGCGGATTATCTACTGCGGATTATCTACTGTGGATTACCTACTGTGGATTATCTGCTGTGAATTATCTGCTGTAAATTATTCGGCGTGCAAGAGCAATTCAAAAAAAAGATGTACATGCGGATAGTAAAGAAAGATGCGGCAGGTCCATATTGTCGCTATTGTCTGTGTTGCGGTTGCCGTCATTGCCCTGGCTGTCGGACTTGGCATCGTCTTTGCGGTGCCTGGCACCATGATGTCACCCGTCGGGGCCATGACGGAAGCCCAGAAGAGTGCGCTGCGGCTGGCAACGACAAAAAAGCTTAAAGCGGAAGCAAATCGAAGCCGGCGGGGGAAGAAACCGGCTGACACACCTGTTGAAACGCAAACAAGCCCTCTGGCGCATGGCAAACATCGCGTGTATGAAACTAGCGCGAACCACCGATACATCATTCGCGAAAACTCGCTCTGCCGGTCGGCAAAGCCGATTGAGCTGAAGGGCGCGACAAAGGCAACAACACTAGATCGTGCGTTGAACATGGCTCGGGAGCAGGAAGACTCTAACAT
>Ga0214917_10000755_pt1 | contig 41988 bp, 31 predicted proteins | sample LL_1208_BB_MetaG_FD_177983 | JGI IMG/M metagenome (GOLD analysis project Ga0214917, IMG submission 177983) | Freshwater microbial communities from Lake Lanier, Atlanta, Georgia, United States - LL_1208_BB | ecosystem: Environmental > Aquatic > Freshwater > Lake | place: USA: Georgia | collected... | reverse complement strand
CATCGTCCGCATCAAGGGCCCAGATCACGACGACGTCAGATGATCGGCAACTGTCGCCTCCGGATGCGATGGCGGTCGATGACGATCAGGCTTTCGGCCAGCAGTTCATGCTCGACACCGCGCAGAACGCGTTGAACCAATTCGATCATTTCCTTGTCGGAATACGACCCGCCTCGCAAGAGAATGATGCCGGGGCTTTTCTCAGGCACCTCTGCCATGAGTCGCCCGAAATCGAGGTCGGCCGTGATGACGACACGTAATTCTGCGCGAGCCCTCAATAGCAGCGTCGAGTCTGCGGCGTGTGCGGCGCCGATATCAGCCGCATGGGTGGCGTCGTGGCCAAGCTCCCGCAGAAATGTGGTGAGCAACGGCGTGAGCGGCATGTCGATAAGAAATCGCATGCCGCCTAGCGGGTGAGTTCGAGATTTTCGTCTGCGGCGAGAAAAGCGGCGTATTCCAGGGCCTGGCGGATGTCGGCCGGTTCAAGATATGGATACGACGCAAGGATTTCTTCCGCGTTCTGGCCCGCGGCAAGCAGTCCGAGAAGACGGGAAACCGGGAACCGCAGGCCGCGGACGCACGGTTTGCCCGTGCACACTGCGGGATCGATCGTGATTCGGTCGAAGCCTTGCATGCCTGGAGGATACCCGTTGCCGAGCGAGGCCGGCAAATCGTCCCGCCTCCCTCGACGAAGGATAGTCCGGTCAACGGCACGTCCGCAACGGTCTGCCGGCTGATGAGCGACTCGTGAGCCTCGGAAGGAGCGGCTCGAGCGGTTCGCCAAGATGCGTGAGGGGCTGATTTCACGCGGGCGAAGCCATCCTGGCCCCTGCCGCCGCAAGGCGGTCGCGGCCAAAGCCAAGGTTTGGCTGGACCGCCGCACCGGCATCCTGCCGGCAAACAGCGTGAGTTCGACGACGCCATCGGCTCCCGGCCGCGTGGACTTCCGCCCACGACCCCGCCCGACCCGGTTGGTCGCCTTGTGCCGCGGGAGCACGTAGCGGACTTGGGTGATGCGGCCGGCTGGGCCGCGGATCACGGACAGTCGCTCCAATGCAAAGGGGGGCCGGGCACAGTATCGCAGCAGGTGTTCCAAGCTCTGAAAGTAGCTCGGCACGTCTCATTCCATCGATCGCGATCCGCACGCTCGCGTCCACCGAAAACCCGCTGTTCTCCCGGGTGAGCATGTCGGCTGCCGCAGTGGCGTCGAGCAGGCGAGTGAGCCTGAAGAAAGCGGATCACGCGGCGCCGTACCCGCTCGGTGACCGTGGCCAGATCAGCCTGCGTGATCGGTCGTGCGGCAGATGGAGTGAAGACTTTGACCCCACAATCGCGTGAATCCCGGGCTCTACGCTCCCACGTGCGTAACGTGGGGTAAGCCGAAGGAGGCGATGAGGGAGCCGCGCCGCCACGGTCGCAAGAAAACCCATCCCGACTCTCGCGCAATCGTCCAACGCCCCTTCGGCTCACGCCTCGGGCTTCCGTGGGATTCCTGGTCGGGCTAATCGGCAGGGTAGAGGCCCCAGGTGGGGCAGGTTACCGTGCGGCTCGGGAGCCGGAACTTGTAGGCCTGGTCGCCGAGGCCGAGGTCGTAGGTCTGCATGCCGGATTCGAGGGCCAGCAGCACCGAGTGCCGCAGCAGAATCTGGCCGGGCGAACGGCTGAAGTATTCGACGTCGAACACCCACTGTCCCGAGTGCTGCGTCGTGCCGAAGTGCCAGTTGAGGTCCATCCCGAGGGTGCGACCGTTCCACTCCAGCCGCAGCATCCGCAGCCAGCCCGCGTCCGCCGACACCGCGAGCCAGCGCTCGAGAAACGTCCGCGACTGCGGTCGGAGGAACCCGCTTTCGATGTCCTTGAGCCGCCAGCGGGCGACATGCATCTCCACGAACTCCGGCACGAGCGGCAGCGCCTCCGCGGCGGTCGTCAGCCACTGCACGACCAGCTCGCCGTTGGTGCGGAAGAAGTTCTCGGCCTTGCGCATCGACCGGCTCACCGACCGCCGCACCGCTTCCGCGTTGGAGGCGATGTCGACCAAGACCGACACGATGCTGTCCATCTCGTAGCGGTCGAGCGTGAGCCGCTCGGCCGCCGTCGCCAGGGCCCCGCCCGTTCGGGAGAACTCGGGGATGAAATGCAGCTTGAAGCCCACGAATCCGGGGGCCAGCTCCATCGCGGCCTCGAGCAGCGGCGTCAGCACGTCGGCGTCGTGGCCGGCACCGAGCACGTCGTGCCAGTCGGCCTCGCCGACGCCGGTGAAAAACACCATCCCTTCGTCGCAAAAAAACGGCGCGATCGCAAGCGTCTCGCCTTCCCGTTCAGCCGCCAGGAGCAGGAGCGTGCCCTTGGCGAACACGCTCCACCAGGTCCGCTGCCACTCGAGGGTCTGCGTGATCGCACGCATGTCGCTGGCGGCGAACAGCCGCGCCCAGACCTCGGGCAGACCGGGGTCGTCGAACGAAAGCAGGCGGACCGTCACCGGCCGGGGCGAGCCGGCAGCCGCGGTCACGTGTCGCTCCAGATCGCGCGGGCCGCGGCCTTCCGTTCCGCCTGCCGGGTCTGCAGCTCGTGCAACTGTCGATAGAGGCCGTTGGCGGCCAAGAGGTCGTCGTGGCGGCCCTGCTCCACGATCTGGCCCTGATCCACGACGAGAATCCAGTCGGCCCGTCGGATCGTCGAGAGCCGATGGGCGATCATGAACGTCGTCCGCCCCTCCATCAGCCGGTCGAGCGAGTCGAGGATCACCGCCTCGGTCTTGGAGTCGATCGCCGACGTGGGCTCGTCGAGGATCAGGAGCGGGGCATTCTTGAGAAATGCCCGGGCCACGGCGATCCGCTGCCGCTCGCCGCCGGAAAGCCGGCTGCCTCGTTCGCCGAGCTGCGTGTCGTAGCCATCGGGCAGGCGGGTGATGAACTCGTGGGCATTGGCCGCCTGGGCCGCAGCCATGATTTCGTCGTCGGTGGCGTCGAGCCGGCCGTAGCGGATGTTCTCGCGGATCGACATCGAGAAGAGCAGCGGCTCCTGGAGGACGATGCTCACCTGCTGCCGCAGGTCGTCGAGCGCCATCTGCTTCACGTCGATGCCGTCCACGAGCACCTGGCCGCCGGCCGCCTCGTAGAACCGTGGGATCAGGCTGATGAGCGTCGTCTTGCCGGCGCCCGTCGGCCCGACGATGGCCGTGACCTGCCCGGGCTCCGCCTTGAAGCTGATGTCTTTGAGCGTGTCGGTGCGGCCCTTGTAGGCGAACTCGACGTGGCGAAATTCGACGCGGCCGGCACACCGGGGAACCCTGACCGGATGCGGCGGATCGGCGATGTCCGGCTCGGTGTCGAGCAGGCCGAACGAGGCCCTGAGGTTCGCGAACTGGTCCTGCCAGCCGCTGTAGGTGTAGGCGATCGTCTCGAGCGGGTCGTAGACCTTGTCGATGTAGCTGAGGACGATCGTGAGATCGCCGACCGTGAGCTTTCCGGCGAGCGCGAGCAGGCCGCCGAAGGTCCAGGCGGCCGCCCGGCCGATGCCCGTGGACATGCTGACCACGAGCGAAAACAGGGTCTGTCGGATCGTGACTCCCAGGCGGGCCTTCATCGACACGTTCGTGGCTTTGATATACCGCTCATGCTCGAGCGGCTGGCGGCCGAAGGCGACGATCACCCGCATCATCGACATCGCCTCGTGGATCACGGAGAGGGCCTGTCCCTCCAGTTCCTTCGTGCGGCCGATCCGCTCCCGCATCCGCGTGGCGTAGTACCGCGACGCGAAAAACAGCGCCGGCACGACGATGAAGGAGACGGCCGCGAGGCTCCAGTGCATCGTCCAGAGGACGATGAGCATGCCCACGAGCATGATGATGCTTTCGAGGATCGAGGGCAGCGTCATCAGGAGTGTGGCCACCGCGTCCCCCTGGTTGTTGATCACGTAGATCATCATTCCGGAGCGACGGTTCTCGTGGTAGGCCAGCGACAGTTGCATCGCGTGGCCGAAGAGACGGCTGCGAAAGTCGCGGTCGATGCACTGCTCGAGCCGTGTCGAGACGTAGGTCTCGGCCACCACGAGCAACTGGTGCAAAAAGATGATGACCACCTCGGTGATCGCGCAGGCATAGAGCAGCCGCGTGCGAAAGTTGTCGGCGCCCAGCCAGTGGGTGAGCCAGGCGGGGGGCGGCTGGTCGGCGAGCGAATAGTCGATGAGATACTTGAACGGCCAGGGCGCGAGCAGCGAGAGCCCGCTGTTCACGAGGATCAGCGCCATCATCACGATCGCGGATCGCCAGTAAGGGCGAAGCAGCGGCAGGCAGCGAAGGATGTAGTTCACGGCTGGACGAAGCCGCCCGTGCGGGCGGCGGTCATTTCCTTTTCGTCGATCGCTGGAGCCGGCGGGCTGCCTCGCGGGCTGCGGCGGCCACCTCGCGGTTCGGATCCTTGGTCAGTTTGAGAATGGCGGGCAGTGCGGGAGCCGCCGCAGGTCCCATCCGGCCGAGGGCATCGACCGCCGCATATCGCGGCCACATGGCCTTGCGACCGAGCAACGCGGTGAGTTCGGGCACGGCGGCCGACGCAGAAGGTCCCATGGCGCCGAGCGTCTTGGCAATCTCCGCCGCCAGCGTGTCGTCCTTCGATTTCGCAAGCAGTGTTCTCAGCGGCTGAACGGCCGCTCCGCCCTCCGCCCCGAGCGACTGGAGGTGGCTCAGTGCCACATAGCGATCCTCTTCGGACTCGCTCTGGATGCGGGTGATCTGCTCCTGCACGTCGGGTTTGGGTTCCGGCCGACCGCAGCCAGTGAACCATGACGTGCCCGCCAGCACCGTCAGGATGGCCATCATCGGTCGCTGGCGGTCATGCATCATCGGGCGGCGGGCCTTCCTGGGAAGCCATCATGGTACCCGAGGCCGGTTCCGGGAGGATGCCCCAGCGGATGGCCTCGTCCAGAAGACCCTCGAGGTGGGAGCGAACCCGCGGCACGTCGCTGCGAAACGAGCCGCTGAAGATCCAATGAAAGCTCACGTAGAGCCGCGCCGCGAGCATCGTCTCCGCGAATTCCGCCGGAGCCCCTCCGCCCCACCTGGCCTCCGCGTACGCGGCCTCGAGTTCCCGGGTATCCTCGAGCTCCCAATCGAACGTGTAGACCGCCAGATCGATCTGGCCAGGCCCGATGGCCGCCGTTTCCCAGTCGACCGGCATGATGCGGCCTTCCGCCCAGAACGCGTTTCGCGGCGTGTATTCGCCGTGAATCAGCGTGGGCCGTTCCTGCACGAGGAGCGGAATGCGGTCGCGGTAGGCGGCGGCGACCTGTTCCAGCCAGGGAACCTCGGCTGCGAGGGGGCGGGCGAGTTCGCAGGTGCGGTCGAGCCAGCGGCGGTAGAACGCGGCATCGTAGCGATCCAGGATTCGCCACCCCGGATCGTCGATCCGCGACTCGGCCCAGCGATGCAGTTCCGCAAGCCACCGGACAGCGGCCGTCGTGCCGCCGTGGTCGGACGCCTGGGCGCTCGTCAGGCCGTCGTCGTAGAACCGCAGGACGAGCCCGAACTCACCCGTACCGGGATCGCGGAAGCTGCCCCAGACCTGCGGGAGCGAGAGCGGTGCGGCCTGGAGCACGCGGTCGTACACGGCTGCCTCGTGGGCGAGGCCCCGGTGCGGCGACGCGGGGTCGAGATCGACCCCGCCCGCATATTTGCAGAGCAGCCGCTCGCTCGACCCGTCGGCGAACCGCACGCGGACGACGTCCGCCAGATAGGTGCTCGCCCGCGGGCTCGGCCGCCGGCTCGTGATCCGCAGCGGGCCGCGTTCCGCGATCTCCCCCGCCAGCACCTGCTCCAGTCCACGGCGGAGAGCGGCCCGCGTGGGCGGAATGCCGGGATGGCTGTCAGGGTCGGTCACGCGACGATTCCGGTTCGGTGAAGCTCGCCTCGTCGTCGTGGCCGGAGGCTCCACCGTGTTTCGAGGATAGCAGCCACCGCCGCATGGCGGCAGCGGGCATGAGTCGTCATCCGGATGGTGTCTCATCCGGTATGTTGGCGACATGCGGATCTGCCTCGTTTCACTCGAATATCCCCCCGAGACCGGGTGGGGGGGCGTCGGCACTCAGACCTGGGTCAAGGCCCGCGGTCTGGCTGCCCGCGGCCACGACGTACACGTGCTCGCCTGCTCCGCCGACGATCGGCCCGGCGTGAGAACGGAGGTGTGCGACGGCGTCACCGTGCATCGTATTCATCCTCCCGGGTACGAGTTTCCCGTGTACGGCAAGCCACTCTGGCTCATCGGCTACACGCTCGCCGTGGCGGGCGCCCTGCACGAACTGTCGGAACGGCAGCGATTCGACGTGCTCGATTTTCCCGAATACGGCGGCGAGGGGTTCGCCTATCAGCTCGACCGCACGCGTTGGAACTGGGTGCCCGTCGTGGTGCAGATCCACGGCTCGATGGCGATGTTCGTGGATCGCATGGGCTGGCCGGAGCGGGGCAGTCCCCTGCACGAGATCGGCGGGTTTCTGGAGGCGTATTCGCTACGAAACGCCGACGCCATCATGGCCTGCAGCGGAAGCGCCGCCGACATCGTCGCCGCCGCCTACGGGCTCGAACGCTCCGCGATCGACGTGGTGCACTGCGGCGTCGACATGTCGATGTTCAGGCCCGCGGAAGCGGACGACCGCCTCGCCGACCGGCCGACGGTGCTGTTCGTGGGGCGGCTCGTCGGCAACAAGGGGGCGGAGACGATCGCCGAGGCCGGATTCATCCTGCGGCGAAAATATCCCGACATCCGGATCGTGTTCGTGGGAGAGGGGTCGTCGGTGCCGGAGCGGATCCGGGCCCGGGCGGCCGAGGAGCGGGCGGAGTCGGCCATCGAGCTCGTCGGGTTCGTGCCGCTCGCCGATCTGCCGGCTCGCTATCGGGAGGCGCACGTCTTCTGCTCGCCGGCCACGTTCGAAGGCTTCGGCCAGACGGCGATCGAGGCCCAGGCCTGCGGCTGCCCCGCCGTGGTGAGCAGCGGGGGCGGCGGGTCCGAGGCGGTGATCGATGGCGTGACCGGGTTCGTCGTGCCGCCGGGCGACGTGGCGGCCACGGCCCGGGCGCTCGACGCGATCCTCGGCGACCCGGCGACGCGGGCCCGCATGTCGGCCGCGGCCGTGAGGCTGGTCGAGGGCTCCTTCGCCATGGACCGCTACATCGATCGTGTCGTCGCGGTCTACGAGAAGGCGGTGGAGCGAGGCCGACGACTTTCCGAAGACGACAGGGAACAACTCGACTGGCTGCGGCGCCGCGGGCCGTTCGCTCGGCCGTCGGCGACCGAGGAGTCGCCCCCATGAGGCAGGGCCGCCATGCCATCGTTCCCGAAGGCCGGGGCGACCTGAGAAGGCTCTGGGACGCGGGCTGCCCGCTCGAGCCGAACGCGCTTCCGTCGTGGCTGGGGGCCGAGGACGCCTCCGGATATCGGCTCGTCGCCAGGGCGTCGCTGGCCGGGCTGTCGGCCGCAGAGCGGGAGGCAGCCGAGCGGGAGTTCGAGTCGCTCGAGCTCGCCCGCCTCGTGGTGGACGATGATCCACGGGACCCGGACGTGCGAACGGTCTACGTTGCCCGTCCACAGGCCGAGGCCGTCTGGAGCATCGGCATCGCGGCAGGTGCCGCACCGTGGTCGCTCGGCTGCGGCCCCGTCGCCCGTCCGGTGCTCACCGCGGCCGACGTGACCGACGCCGCGGCGACGAGCGTCGCCGATCCGTTCCTGCTCCGCGTGGACGGCCGTTGGCAGATGTTCTTCGAGGTGGACAACTGGAACAGTTGGAAGGGGGAGATCGGCTGCGCGACGAGCGGCGACGGGCTGAACTGGCGGTACGAGGGCATCTCGCTCGTCGAGCCCTTTCATCTTTCGTATCCGCATGTGTTCGTCGCCGACGATGGCATCTACATGACGCCCGAGTCGTCGCAGGCCGGGCGCGTGCGGCTCTACCGGGCGCGGCGGTTCCCGTGGCAGTGGGAGCCCGTCGCCGAGCTCGTCGCGGGGCTGCCGTTCGCCGATCCGACCGTGGTCCGCCACGCCGGCCGCTGGTGGCTGTTCACGGAGACCAGCGGTGGCGCGAACGACACGCTGCGGCTGTTTCATGCCGACCGCCTCACCGGGCCGTGGACCGAGCATCCGCTGAGCCCGATCGTGCGCGGCGATGCCGCGGCCGCCCGGCCGGCCGGCCGGATCGTGTCGGCCGACGGGCGGCTCGTGCGGTTCGCGCAGAACTGCCGGCCCGCCTACGGCACCGACGTGCGGGCCTTCGAGATCCTGACGTTGACCGCGACCGACTACCTCGAGCGGCCGCTCGGCGACGTGCCGCTGCTCGGACCGGGATCGGGCTGGAACGCGGGGGGCATGCACCACGTGGATCCAGTGGGCCTCGCCCCCGGCCGCTGGCTGGCCGCCGTGGACGGCTGGCGGATGGAGGACGACGTGGCATGACGCCGCTCCCGCTGCCGGACGACGCAACGCTCGCCGCCGTCCTCGGTTCGCTCCTGGCCCGCGACGGCGTCGCGACACTCGTCGCCAGGCGGCCCAACGCCTGCTTCAGCTCGTCGCCGACGGAGATCGTCACGCTCGCGCTGCCGGACGGCACGCGCCGCGAGCTGTTCGTGAAGTATGGCCGCCCTGCGCGCGACCCGGAGCCGCGGTGTCGTCAGGACGTCGCCTATTGCGGGCTCGTCTACGAGCGGATCGTGCATCGGCTGCCGATGCGGATGATTCGCTGTCTGGGGGTCGCGGCCATCGGCGACCGGCCCGACGCGGCCCTCGTTCTCGAGCATCTCGGCGACGCCCTGCGGGTGAACGAGGCCCCCGACGACTCGGGCGTGCTCGCGGCGGCCGAATGGTGCGGCCGGTTGCATGCGTGGGGCAAGGCCGTGGTCGGTGATCCGCGACTCGCTTTTCTCACGCGCTACGAAGCCGAGTATTACCGGGCTTGGTCGCAGCGGGCCGTCCGGCTCGCGGCCGCGGCCGGCGGCCGTGTGCCTGCATGGCTGGAGCGGGTCTGCGCGGACTTCGACGACCGCGTCGCGATGCTCGCCGCCGCCGAACGCACGGTCATCCACGGCGAGTTCGGGCCGCAGAACGTGCTCTGGAAAGACGGCGGCGTGTATCCTGTCGACTGGGAGTCGGCGGCCGTGGGCCCCGGGGCGATCGATCTCGCGACCCTGCTCTTCGCCTGGCCGGCCGATACGGTGCGGCGCGGGATCGAGGCCTATTGGCATCCGCAGGGCACGCCGCCGCCGGACTTCGAGGCGACGTTCGCTGCCGCGACGCTCTACACGGCGTTCCGCTGGCTGCCGGAGCCGACGGCGGCGGACGATCCCGGCTGGCTCGCCGGTCTGGTCCGCATCGAGTGGGCGGCCAGGGCGGCGCCTTCGAGGCGGGCGGAGCCGCACGTCAGCCTCGCCCCGACACCGCCTCGATGAGTGCGGGCAGCACGAATCGCGAGTCGACGGTGGCCGCGGCGATCTCGCGGGCGGCGCCGTTCAGGTGCCTGGCGTCACTTCTTCTTCGATCCCGTGGGGGCGGAGTCGTCGTCCGCCTTCCACGCGGCGAAGGCAGCCCACCGCGCCGCCGTCGCGCCGTCGTCGTTGAGAATCGTGCCGGTGCCCCGGCCCACGCCGATCGTCGCCCCGGACGCCCGCGACAGATCCACGAAGAACGTCTCGTCCGGCTCGACGACCGTATCGTTCCGGACCGCGACGGTGATCGACTTCGTCGTTTCGCCGGCGTTGAACGTGAGCGTGCCGTTCGTGGAGGTGTAGTCGCCGGTCCTGCCGGCGACGGCCGTGCCGTTCGTCGTGGCGAACCTCACGCTGACGCTGGTCGCCACGGCCTGCGAGAGCGTCACCACGAACACGAACGTGCCGGTGTTTTCGAGTTGCGACACCGAGGCGATGCTCAGTGTCGGCGTGATCTGTTGGTCGTCATTGGTGATCGTCCCGGTCGCGGTGCCGGTCTGCACGCGGGCATTCGCTGACGGCGCTGACAGGGCGACCGTGAACGTCTCGTCGGCCTCGAAGAGGGTGTCGCCGTTCACGGTCACGAGGATCGACTTCACGGTCTCGCCGGGGGCGAACGACAGGCTGCCGGACTGGGCGACGTAGTCGCTCCCCGCCGTCGCGGTCCCGTTGGCCGTCGCATAGCTCACGGTCACCGGCGCCGTCGCCGCCGCGGCGAGCGTGACGGTGAAGGCCAGCGTGGTCGTGCCCGCATTTCCCTCGACCACCCCGCCTCCGGCGATCGAGACGGCCACCGGCGGCGGAGCATTCAGTGCCGCCGCCACGTCGAGCCGTCCGCCGGTCACCGTCTTGCCCGCGACGGACGAGGTCGGCCGTGCGGTCGACAGGATTGCCGAGCGGATCGCGGCGGCGGAGGCGGTCGGGTAGGCCGAGGCATAGAGTGCAATCGCGCCGGTGACGTGCGGCGTGGCCATCGACGTGCCGTCGTAGACCGCATAGCCGGAGCCGGGCACCGTCGAATTGATCCCCGAGCCCGGGGCCGCGATGTCCACCGTGGTCGCGCCATAATTGGAGTACGACGCCAGTCCACCGCTGCTGGTGAGCGCCGCGACCGCGATCACGCCCTCGTAGGAGGCCGCGGATTCCGTCGTCGTTCCCCGCAGCGTCGAGTAGTTCGACGGATAACTGGCGATCGCGTCGTTGTTGGACGCGCTGTTGCCCGCGGCGGCTACGAACAGGATGTTCGCCTTGGCGGCGCGGATGATGGCCGACTGCAGCGCCGACGAGACGCCGCCGCCGCCCCACGAGTTGTTGGAGGCCACGATGTTGATGCCGTGCCGCGTCTTCAGGTCGGTGAGGTAATCGAGGGCCCGGACCGCGTCGGACACGTAGCCGCCCCCGGGGCCGAGGAACTTGGCCGAGATCATCGTCACGTTCCAGTTCACGCCCGCCACACCCATCCCGTTGCCGCCGACGCCGCCGATCGTGCCGGCCACGTGGGTGCCGTGGCTGTCCTCGCCGGGGTCGTAGACGGTGTTGTCGTTGTGGAAAAAGTCCCAGCCGCGGGTGTCGTCCACGTAGCCGTTGCCGTCATTGTCGATGCCGTCGCCCGCGGTCTCGAAGGGATTCACCCAGATGTTGGCGGCGAGATCCGGATGGTTGAAGTCGATTCCCTCGTCGACGATGCCGACGACCACCGAACTCGACCCGGTGAAGCCCGCGTCCCACGCTTTTTCGGCCCGGCTGCCGAACTGGTTCGTCGTGCCGCTCGGGCCCGTGGCCGTCGGCTGGTCGTCGCCATACATGCCCCACAGGCCGCCCGACATGTAGGATGGATCGTCGCTCACGACCGCCTTCGAGACCTGCCAGTTCGGCTCGGCGAAGATGACGCCGGGCCGATTGCGGAGGGCGGCGACCGCCGCCTCGACGCTCACGCCCGCGCCGAGCGAGAGCCGTTCGATACCCGAGATGTCGTCAGCCCGCATGGCGACGGTCTCGATGACTTCGGCGGCCCGGCCGCCGACCAGGCCGCGGAGGCCGTTGCGGTCGGCCGCCGTCACGGAGCGATCGAATTGCACGAGCAATTCACCGTCGGCGTAGGCCAGGGCGAGAAGCCGGCGGTCCTCGAGTGATTCGAAGCAGATGCCACGTCCCAGCGAAACACCCCGCCGCCGACGTTGTCCGTCCCTGCCGCCCATTGGAAGCCCTCCGAATGTGCCCCGTATCTCGGTGATCATCGACAACTCTTCTGCATCGACGCCCGTGGTGCGGATTGTCCACGATTTCCACGATTTTGCAAAGGTCGGCGGCCATCTCCCGGTCGGTCCAAGTCGGCCACGGGCGTCGGTCTGCCCGGGGATCGGTCCGCTCGGCCGGGCGAGCCGACCCTGACGGCACGATCGGAATCGCCGGCGGTCTGAAAGTCGCGGGCCGCCGCGTTACAACACATGCCGTCGCACAGCCCCATGGGGTGGTCGTCTTGTCCGGTTCCACGATGCACATCGGCCTTCGCCCCGACGATCTCACGGCCTGCCACGCGACCGTGGACGGCGATCGTTTCGCCCCGCGCCCGCGGCTCTTCGGCATCGGCATGGGCGAGACGGGCACGAACGTGCTGGCGAGCCTGTTCAAGGGGGTGCCCGCGGCCCACGAGCCCGCGCTGGAGCGATTCTTTCCCGGGATCCGGACGCCCGAGGACGTCGGGCTCGGGTGTGATACGGCCACGGAGCAGCCATGAACGCGCGACTGCGAACCGAGTTGCTGGCCGCGCCGCCGGCGTTTCATTTTTGGAAGGCAGCGGCACAGACCGGCGGCTTCGACGCACCGCTGCTGGAGTTCATCGAGCGGACGCTCGCCGACGCCGGCGTTGCGCAGGGCGTCGCCTACGAGACGGGGGCCGGCCTGTCGTCGGTCTGGCTGGTGTGTCTGGGACTTCGCGAGGTACACTCGTTCTGCAGGGATGCGAACGTGTGCGGGCGGATCGCCGACTATCTCGGGCCCTATCCGGACGAGCGGGCGCGGTGGCATTGCCACGTTGGCCCGTCGGAACTCACGCTGCCGCCCGTGGCGATCGCGGCGGCGACGGAGATCGCGGACTTCTGCCTCATCGACGGCGGTCACGGCCTCTCCACCGTGTTCAACGATTTCGTGTTCCTCAACTATCTGCTCAAGCCGGGTGGGCTCCTGGCGATCGACGATCTGCAGCTCGGTTCGTGCCGCCTCTTGGCCGAATTGCTGAGCCAGCCGGGGCTGGGGTACGGCATCGTCGGCCGCCGGGAAAAGCTGGCCGTGCTGCGGAAGGAGACCGACCGCCGGCTGCTGGGCGATTTCGGATGGCAGCAGCCGCTGCTTGCGCGGCTCTCCGGCTGGCTCGGGGAGCTGCCCTCGTGACGCGAAGGAGCGGCCGCGCATGCGACTGACTCCTCGCCCGCGGGGGCGCGGCCTGCTTCCCGGGTGCGTCCGCTTCACGGGCCTCTTCACGGGCCTCTTCACGGGCCTCTTCACGGGCCTCTTCACGGGCCTCTTCACGGGCCTTGTGAGCAGGCCGAAGTCGGCGGAGCAGCCGCGGGAAAGAGCGGCGGTCCGCGGAACGTGCCGTCGCCGCAGAGGCGGTTCCGCTCGTCGGCGAGAAACCGCTCGTAAAATTCCTCGTTGAGCCGGGTGGACTGCCGCGTAAACACGTCGGCCTCGGGAACCGGGCCGGCGGCCGGCTCGAGGCCGAGGTGCGCGAGTACGCGGGCAGCTTCGGCGTCGGGGGCCGCCACGAAGTCTTCGTACCACACCGAGAGGTGTGGGATGGCGAACGTGGCGAGGAACCGGTCCAACAGTGCGTGGTGGAGTTCCATGCGGGCCACCTTGGAGGCGATCCCGTCGTAGTCGTAGGCGACCTCGTCGAGCCGCAGTCGCCCCGGGGCGACGCCCGAGGCCCAGACGCCGGTCTGCATCGCGATGAACAGGGAAATCCCCTGGCGAATGACGTCGCGGCGTCGCAGGCAGACGATCTTCCGCCCCCCGAGTTCCGGGATGAAGTCGGGGTATCCGCAACAGGCCTGCACTTGGATCCACAGCATCTTCACGGCCAGGATCCCGTGCAGCGAATGCCTGGCGACGAGGAAGTCGAGGTAGCTGCGTACGGGCGACTCGCGGTCGGGTGTGAACCCCGGCCAGGAGGCGACCGCGTCGCGGTTGAAATACTCCATCAGCTTCGGTTCGCCCCCGAGCCGCCGCCAGATTTCGCCGGTGACGTAGTTGCTGCCGGACCGCGGCGTGGTGAGTATCCAGAAGATCATGAGCGGTCTCGCTTGCGAGGAGCCGGCGGCGAATTCCGCCGATACCATAAGACAACGGGATACCACGTCCAAGTCAGCCGCCTCTCACGCTGGCCGTCGTCGAGCGTGGCGGGACGTCGTGCGGCGGGGTCGGGCGCACCCATCGGACGGCGTCACGCTCCTCGCCCGCGATGCGCGGGGTTTGGGCGGAAATGGACAACCCGATCCGCGGCCCGTACAACGGCTCCGCCATTCTGGGCAGTCGGCCGGGATGTTCCCGGTCCCCGCACCTGATCCTCGACGACCGCACCCGCCAGATGCCGCCCGACGTGGCCGACTTTCGGCAGCCGATCTGCTTCCTCCACATCGACAAGTGTGCCGGAACGACGGTCTTCACGAATCTCGGCCGCGTGGTTCCGAAATTGTACGAGATCCATCAGGCGCAGCCTTCCGCTGAGAGCCCTCCCGCGCATCCCACGTTCACGTTCATCCGCAATCCGATCGCACGCTTCGTTTCGGCGTACAACTTCGCGCGGTGGATCGTCGAATTCGATGCCACGGGCCTCGATCCCGCCACGCTCACGCTCTCGAATTGCCCGGCCCCGCAGCGGCTCCGTCGGAAACTTCTTGCCAACGGACCGGCGTACGAGGCGGTCTACGACGCTCTGATCCTGGCGTTCGCCGACGCGAACCAGCTCGGCGAGTCGCTCGATTCGTCGGACGACACCCTGCGGGAGAAAGCCCGGGCCTTGATGAGTCATCCGCAGGGACCGTTGGCGAGAGGCATGGGGTGGTATCTGCGCGACGGCTCGTTCATCGAGAGATTCCGGGACTGGATTTTTTTCGTGGGGCGGGTCGAACGCCTGGGCGACGACCTTCGGACACTTCGACGGAAGCTCGGCCTGTCCGATCAGGAGCCATTCAAGGTCGGCCATCTCCGCGAAAATACGGCCGGGTTTTCGCCGTTCTTGAGCGAAAGGGCCGTGAGGAACGTCAGGGCGTGGTACCGCGACACCGACTACGCGGCACTGCGGTCCCTGCTGTCGCACGGATTGATCGATGGCAAAACGTTCGAGGCCTACCAAACGTACGACTTCGGAGGGTGAAGCCGGGGGCACGACGACCGGTCGGGCATCACTCAGTCGATGCCCGCGTGTGCGAGCCTGCGGAGGTGTTCCTCGGTCAGGAGGCCGGTGGCGCGTGCCCGGCCTGCGGCGACGCCTGCCGCGGCTTTGTCGCCGCGGAGGGCATGCAGCACCGCGGCGCGAAAGAAGTGAAACGGCTCCGCCACGGACAGTCCATTCACCTCGCGGATGATGTCGTCGAGCGCGAGCAGTCGATCCTCGTTCGGATTGGGCACCGCGCGGAGATGCGTGCCGTCCGGGTTGTAGAGCGTATGGTCGAACTTCCGCATCGCGTGAATGGCGGTCACCGGTTGCCGGGAGAGACGGAAGGGGGGGCAGTTGGTGCCGACGTCGAGGATGTGCGCGAGCAATCCGTGCCGGTGCATCGCGAGCGCGAACGAGATCTGGTCGGTGTAGCGAGGGTCCACCCCCCGGAGTCTGTCCCGGTGCGCGAGCAGGTCGCGGGCGATCGACTGCCAGTCGGGGCCGATGCGGTGGAGCACCGGCAGCGGAAGGGCGTAGAGGCCGCCGTTGAGGTTGTTGCGGTAGGTCTGCGGGGAGTCGGGTCTCCAGCCCGTCGCCACCGTCACGGTGGGGACGTCGGCGTCGGGAGTGGGATCGGCTCCTCCCTCCTCGAGCATGGCCCGCCACACGGGGAGGGACGGGTTGGGGCCGAACACCGGCACGCCGGAGACGGTGTCCGCGGCGAGGCTGGAGGCGTCGTAGGCCGCGAGCAGTTCCATGTCGGCGTCGAGCAGGACGACCCACCGCGCGCCGTCGTACCGCGTCGGCACCAGCTGCCGCAACTTGTTCGAGGGCTTGTGGTCGGGGTCGAAGGGCTGCACCTCCACCATGGTGCAGCCGAACGACGCCAACTCATCGACGACCTCGCCGGGCACGCCCGCCACGACGTGGATGAAAATCTGGTCGGGCGGGATGCCACACAGCGAACGCAGGCACCGGATCCAGACGCAGGCCTCGTGATAGAGCTTGATGCTGGCATCGACAACGCAACTGTAGGCGATCATCGTGGTCGGTCGTTTCCTCGGTCGGCTGCCGGATCGTCATGCCGCGGGCCGGGGGCGGCTCCCGAAACATGGTTCAGCGGTCGAGCACGTGCCGCACCGCAGGCTCGAGGGCGTCGGCCGCCACGGCGTGCATCGCAGCGGAGGGATAATAGAAATTTTCGTGGGGCCGCGGCATGTTCGGAAAGAGCGGCAGCGGCGCACCGGTCAGCCGATCGTGGATCGGCTCCGGGCTGCCGGCGGCCGAGGCGACGGTCACGACGCCCGCGAAGAGCGGCGCGAGCAGGTCGAGCAGCCGGCGATCGACGTGGTGCGGAAACGTCCCGGACCAGGCCTCGAAACCGGCCGCCGGGAGGGCCGGCGTGAATTCCGGGGCACGCTGCGAAAAATAGAACAGGATGCCGCGGCCCGCGGCGAGCGTGGCGAGCCTCTTCAGATCGGTGAGATAGGCCGCCCGGCAGATCATCCGTGCGGCTTCGAGCCGTGCCGTGTCGCGATCGCGGAGCGGCTGCGCGTAGAGCGTGTCGACGAAGCGTGACGCCGCGGTGGCTTCCGCGGCCGCGCTGACAGGCTCCGGTGGGCGGCCCAGGTTGGTGAAGTCGTGATCCGGCACGAAGAGGTCGGTGGCATAGCCGCGGGCCGACACCGCCTCGATCACCACGCAGGCTGCCCTACGGATGAGGTCCGCGAGGGGCTTCTCCTCCAGAAAGATGCCTGGCCGGGCGCCGCCGACACCCAGGTTGATCACCGGCATGCCCAGCCGCTCGGCGAGGAGCGCCGGAAAGGGCCGGGCCACGAGCCGGCCGAACGTCGCCGCCGACCCGACGCATGCGACGTAGGGCTCGCGAGTCTCGTACACGGCCGCCGGGTTTCTCAGTTCGACCCGTGAACCCGCGGGCCGAGACCGGTCGTAGACGAAGCCGCGAGCGTCTTCATCGAAGTACTTGGAGACGGTTTCGGGCGGTGGGCCGAGCGTTCGCCAGGCTCCACCGTAGGCGACCGGCCGGCGGGCCAGCGTGGTCACCCGTTCGAACGTCTCCCGGTCAGCATTCGCGGCGACGTAGGCCCTGTCCTCGGCGGCGAGTCTCCCCGCCCCGGCGCCCGCCGCGGGCTGCCGATCCCGCCGCGACATCCGCTGCCAGCCGGCCCGCAACGGCTGCGGGTCGATGTCGAGGAACTCGGCCACCGCGTCGAGCGTGGCCTCCGCGGAAACGAGATCCTCGTAGACGACCGGCAGCAGCGGCGCGACGTCGGCGCAGCCGAGCATCGCCCGCAGGGATTCGTTCGAGTGCGCGACCGCCTGGCGGGCATTCCAGTCCGGATTCCAGTCGGTCGTCTCTCGACGCCGCGTCTCGTAGCTCGCGGCGACGTCGAACACGTCACGGACGAGGCCGATGAACCGCACGTCGGGAAAATGCGTGACGAGGTGATCGAAGTACTCGTAGGCCCGGGGCACCTTGTCGCCGACGTAGGCGGCGGCGTCGTAATGGGACTCGAGCAGCCGTCGTTGCCAGGGGAACTGGGAAAGATCGTCGTACCAGGTGTCGCCGGATTCGACGCGGAGGAGCCGCTCGCGCTCGAAGTCGTTCGGCACGAGCCTGCGGGCGAAGAGCCGCAGGTTGAACCGCTCGAGCCCCAGCGCGATCGCCGGATGCTGCGCGAGCAGTCCATGCAGGAAACTCGTGCCGCTCCGCGGGCAGCCGCAGACGAAGAGAAACTTCTTCCGTGTCACGTGGTTTGTCCGCGGGGCGGCCTCCAGCCGTGGCCGACATCGTCCAGCAGGCGGCCGAGCACGAGGGTGGAGTCGAAGTGGCGGGCGGCGAGGTCGCGGGCCGCCGCGGCGTGTCGCGGGTAACGGGCCAGGATCTCCTCGGCGCCGGCCACCGCCTCGTCGAGCGTGCGGAAGGTCACGATGCCCTCGCCGGTCGGAATCGTGGCGAGACCCGTATCCTGCACGAGCACCGGCCGGCCGCTGGCCAGGTACCGCGTGCTGCGGTCGCTGAACCAGCCGCTCCGAGCGTGGGCATAGACGCCCTGGGCGACGGAGAACTCGGCCGCAGAGCCTTGAATGTAGCGTCGGAACGCTTCCGGAGTGCCTACGGCCGTAGCCGGCGCGACGAGCCTCCAGCCGTGCGCCGTGAGCGACTCGCGATCCCGGGCGTCGCCGTCGTGGATGTCGAGCGCCATTTCGAACGCGGCAGCGACTCGTCCCGGTAATTCGAGCATCCTGCGGAACTCGTGCAGTTTCAGGCCATAGGTGACGCCGTCCCAGGCGACCGGACCGAAGCCGCAGCGCCACCCGGCGATGGTGGTGAACCGCCGGCTGCCGTCCGCATCGGGCCCGCCCGCGGGAACGGCCGGCCAGAGGTCGAGCAGCAGCGGCTGACGGGTGGGCTTCCAGGGCAGGCCGCCGGTGGGGATCGGGCAGCCGCGAGAGCCGATGTTCTCGCCGATCGTGAAATAGTGGTCGTGCCGTGGCACGGCGTAGCGGATCTCCGGATCGGCATGCCAGATCTGCGTGAAGCCGGGATCCACGTCGACGTAGGCCGTCGTGGCGACCGCCTCGCAGAGATCGCTCACGGTGAGATTGCCGCTCAGGTTCACGAGCAGGTCGCTCGCCGCCGCAAACCGCCTGAGGTCGTCCCGCGATCGCCCGTGGGTCCGGTCGCTCCCGCGATCGACGATCGCCGCCTGCCGGCCGAAGCCGAAGAAGTTCGCGCAGGCGTCGAACCAGTCGCGGGCCGCAGCCGCCGGGACGCCGACGCACTCCTCCACGAAGAGCACGTCGAAGCCGAGCCGTCGCAGTCCCTCCGCCCAGCTGAACCGCTCCCAGGCGCCCCCCGCGTTGCCCGGCTTCGTGGCGAGCGGTCCGGCGACGATGGCCTTGCGGTTCATGCGAGCACGTCGTCGAGGAACCGGGTCAGCACGCGGTCGGAATCGAAACAGGCCACGGCGATCTCACGGGCGGCGCGGCAGTGCCGGGAATAATCGGCGGCGATCCGCTCGACCCCCGCCACCGCCTCGTCGAGCGTGGTGAACGTCAGCAGCCCGTCTCCGCAAGGATAGAGGTTTTCCAGGCCCGTGTCCCGGGCGAGGACGGGCCGGCCGGCGGCGAGGTAGTAGCAGCTGCGGTCGCTGAGCAGGCCGCTCGCCGTGTCCACGTACATCTGCTTGGGCACCATGAATTCCGCCTTCGAGGCGGCGATGAAGTCGCGGTAGCGATCCGGGCTGCCGGCCGTGGCGATCGGGTCGAGGAGCTGCCAGCCGTGGCCCTCGAGTGCGGCGATGTCTTTCGCGTCACCCGGATCGATCGCCAACGCCTGCGCGAACGATTCGCGGGGGCAGCGGCCCGGCAGCGCGAAAAATTTCCGAAACTCGTGGCACCGCAGGCCGTAAAGATGCCCCGCATACTCCACCGGCCCGTTCGGTCCGCGCCAGGCGCCGATGCCCGTGAAGGCCGCGTCGGGCCGCGGCGGAGCCACGGGCCAGTGCTCGAGCACCACCGGCTGCGGCAGCGTGGTCCAGGCGAGGTCGCACGTGGGGGTCGTGCAGCCGGGCCGGCCGATGCCGCGAGCCAGCGTGGCAAAGCGGTCGTGGCCGACGAACGCGTCGTAAAGCCCCAGTTCCCGCCACATCTGGGCGAAGCCGGGATCGATGTCGAGAAACACGCGGCGAGGCACGGCTTCGATCACGCCCGGGTCGTCGCAGTAGCCCATCACGTTCACGAGCGCGATCGCGGACCGTGCCCGCTCGATCACGTCGCCCCGGGGCAGCCCGAGCGTTTCCCTGCCCCGGTTCACGTCGAGGCTGAAGGAATGCTCCAGGCCGAACCGACGCATGACGGCGAGGAAGTCGCGGCGGTTGACCGAGTCGGCGAACGTCGCAGGCCGTCGCTCGTCATCGACGCACATGCCGTCCTCGATCCGGTCGAGGAACACGACGTCGTAGCCGAGTCGGCGGAAACCGAGCAGGAACTGCAGGTGAAACCAGGTCAGCCCCCCCTGGCGGATCGTCTGTGCAAGGGCGCCGCTGTAGAGGATCGTGTCGCGCATGTCAGGGGCGGTTGGCTCGCCTGACGGCCTCGAGATAGCCGAGCCCGTGCCGCAGGCAGGGCTCGAGGTGGTTGCCCTCGGCCCACTCGTTCCAGGCATTGACGAACACGAGCCGCTCCTCCATCGGCTGGTGCTCCACGCTGGCGATCATGTCGCGGAGCCCGGCTTCGAAGGCCTCGGGCGTCGCCCCCGTGAACACGATGCCGTTTTCGCCGCGCCGCGGCGTGTTGTCCCAGGAGACCATGATGCAGGGATGCGACGGGAACGCGCCCCGACGGTGCAGCATCTTGCGGCGTGATTCGGCGTAGTCGTGCACCTTGAGCCCGTCGCCGAGCGGATTGGGCAGGACGCCGAGCTGCGGCTCGAACTCCATGTTGCCGTCGAAGCCTAGCGGCCGGTAGTCGTCCACCACGTGCGACGAGATGCCGAGCAGGTAGGGGTCGGGCAGGTCGGCCCGCCGGCACTCGCGGCGGATCGCGTCGGTGACCGCGCGGCCGTCGGGGAGCGAGGTCGGCCGGTAGACGAGGAACACCGGCCGTCCGTTGACCCGCAGGTAGCGGCGGTCGCGGAAGGCGTCCACGAGCCAGCGGGCGTGCCGCTCGCTGTCGGCGGCCGAGTAGGTCTGCTTGCGGAGGACCTCCTTCTCCTCGCCGAGCCACCGCCGCGACCAGGTCTCGTTGGCCCAGGCGAGGCAGAAGGGGAAGTCGGGCTCGCCCGAGCGGAGCACCTCGGCGAACGGCCGCTCCAGGAGCCGCTGCCCATCGAACCAGTAGTGCCAGTAGCAGAAGGCCTCGATGCCATGGGCCCGCGCGAGGTCGGCCTGCGCCCGCCGCGTTTCCGGCACGCGGAGATCGTAGTAGCCGAGGTCGGCGGGAACGTGCGGCTGCTCGTGGCCCGGGAAGAGCGGCTGCGCCTTGCTGACGTTCGTCCACTCGGTGAAGCCCTTGCCCCACCAGGCGTCGTTCTCCGGGATCGGGTGGAACTGCGGCAGGTAGAGGGCCACGAGCCGGGCGCGGCGTTCGCTCATGCCGGTCTCTCCATCGCGACCGAGTAGCCGAACTCCACGAGCTTGGGCTCGAGGATGTGCATCGCGAGCACGCGATCCTCGGCCGACAACACGCCGTCCCAGTCGGAGCGGGCGGCATCGCCGGCCGAAAGATCCCGGGTCGGCGAACTGAAGGCCGACCGCTTCTCCTGCTCCCGGAGGCAGAAGTCCTCGACCGCAGGATGCGGCGGGATGCCGAGGAATCCGAAGAGTTCCCGCGCGTTGCGGAGGCCGTCGGCCACGAGGTCCTCGTAGCGGATCTCGTGGTAGTGCGTCGGGCCGACCTTCCGGCCGAAGGCCGCGCCGATCGCGGCGTGGTCACGCCAGGTCCAGGCGGCGCTCTCGATGTCGGCCCACGCCCGGCCGTCGGCGTGCTTCCGGCGCACGATCGACGCCACCACGTCGCGGCCGTCGCGGACGATGTGCACGAACTTCGCCCCCGGAAAGATCCGCCGGATCGTGTCGAGGCAGCCGCGGTTGAGGACGTCGGCGTAGTGCGGGTTCTTGTCGCCCCAGTACCGCACGTGCGGCCACTGGGTCGCGTAGAAGTCGCGGATCAGGCCGGCGAACCGGCTCGTCGCATGCTGCGTGAACGCCTCGCGGTGCGTGACGAGCAGGCGGTCTTTCTTCGTGGCCTCGACCAGCGCCTCGTGGGCCCAGGCGAAGAGCCGCATCTCGTGGGTGATATGCACCTCGGGGTGCGCGTTGAGCAGGTGGTTCAGGAACGTCGTGCCGGACCGCGGGGCGCCGAAGACGACGATCGGGTCGGGGGCGATGCGCGTGGCGGTGGAGTGTGGTGTGGTGGTCATGACGTGCGACCCCTGCTCGCGGCGACCACCCGCCGGGTGGCCTCGAGGAAGCCGTGGCCGTGCTTGCGATCGGGCTCGAGGTGGGCCCCTTCGGCCCATTCGTTCCAGGCGTTGATGAACACGACGCGCTCGTCCGGGGGCCGCATGAGCGTGCGGTCAACCGCCAGCCGCAGCCATTCTTCATAACTCGCCGGCGTGTTGCCGTGAACCACCCAGGAGTCGGCGCCGCGGCGGGCCGTGTTGTCCCAGCCGGGGAAGACCGTGTCGAACCGCGGGTAGGGGACGGGGGGCGGGCTCGCGAGCACCGGCCAGGCGGCGTCGTAGTCGAAGACCCGCGTCCGCGCCGGCCCGACGTCGAGTCGCGGCACGCCGCCGAGCAGGCTGAACTGCGGCTGGAAGAGCAGCTTCGCATCGAAGCCCACCTGCGTCGCATCCCAGCCGGCGTCCCAGCCCGTCTCGACGGCCATGAGGTAGAGGCCCGGCAGGCCGGCCCGCTCGGCCTCCCGCCGCCAGATGTCGGTGGTGCGGCCCGGCTCCGGCAGCTGATCGGCCCGATAGACGATGAACACCGGCCGGCGGTCGATGCGGATCGCCCGCGGATCGGAGAGCGGCCGAAGGAGCCACTTGATGTGGGCGAGGTCGTCGTCCGCGGAATAGTCCTGCGGCTGAAGCACGTCGGTCTCGGAGCCGTCCCAGCGGCGCGACCAGGGCTCGTTGGCCCAGCACAGACAGAACGGGAAGTCGGGCTCGCCGCTCGCGAGCACCTCGGCGAAGGGCCGCTCCAGGAGCCGCTTCCCCTGGAACCAGTAATGGTAGTAGCAGAAGCCGTGGATGCCGTGCTGCCGGGCGAGGTCGGCCTGGGCCTTTCGCGTCTCGGCCAGCCGGAGGTCGTAGAAGCCGAGATCGGCGGGCAGCTGCGGCTGGTGGTGGCCCGGGAAGAGCGGCTGCGCCTTGCCGACGTTCCGCCACTCGGTGAACCCGCGGCCCCACCAGGCGTCGTTCTCCGGGATCGGATGGAACTGCGGCAGGTAGAAGGCGACCAGCCGCGCGGCGACCGGCCCGATCGGCTCGCCATGCTCCTGCGACACGGCTGAAATGGAGCCGCCTCCGGCCGCCAGCCGCCGCTCGCGGGCGAGCTGTTCCTCGTGCTTGCGGATCACGCGGGCCTGATACGACTCGACCCGCGACTCGGGCAGCAGGCCGGGCTTGGGCGACGCTTCCAGGGCCGCCTCCACGGCGTCGAGGAAAGCCGTCCGCGCGGCGTCGCGGCTGCGGCTCGCACGGATGTGCTCGAGACCGCGGCGGGCGAGCGACCGGCAGAGGTCGTCGTCGGTGAGCAGCCGCTCGATGCCGGCGGCGACGGCGGCCGCGTCGTTGGCGACGAGGGCGTGTTCGCCCGCCACCAGCTCGAGCCCCTCGGCGCCGACGTCGGTGGTCACGGTGGGCGTGCCGTGCATCAGGGCCTGCACCATCTTCCGCTTCGTGCCCGCGCCGTGCAGGAGCGGCACCACCGAGGCCCGCACGCGATGGAAGTAGGGCACGACGTCGGGCACCCAGCCCACCATGCGGACATGCTCGTGGCCGCGGGCGAGTGCCGCGAGCGGCCCGTCGAGCCCGGTGCCGACGACGTAGACCGGATGCTTCGCGAGGAGCCGGCGGTCGATCCGCGGCAGCACGCCGCCGCAGAAGAACTCGAGCGCCTCGACGTTCGGCGGATGGTGGTAGCTACCGAGCAGGAGCAGGCCCCTGCGGTCCTCGATCGGCACGGGGCTCGGGGCCGCGTCCTCACAATCGACGACGCACCGGGCCTGCACCGCGTCGCCCAGGAGCGTTCCGAGCATCCGCCGTTCCGCGTCGGATACGGTGAGCACGCCGTCGGCCGCGGCGTAGACGTTGAGTTCGGAGGCCAGATCGGTGGCGAAGTGGCGGTCGAGAAGCCGTGCGTGTGGGGCGGCATCGCGGTCGCCCGTGATCCGCCGGGCCTCGCGGACGAAGTGCAGATCGACGGAATCGACGAGCACGCGGGTGCGTGGCGACAGCGTCCGCAGCAGCGGCATGTAGAACTCCGCCACCGGCCAGAACGCCAGAAGCGCGACATCGAACGACACGCGCCGCACGAGGTCGGCGAAGCCCTCGTTGCGGACCCACGTGCCGTCGGCCCGGCTGACCGGAGCGTCGTCGTGCACGGCGACTCCCAGCCGCCTGAGCGCCTGGGCGTATTCCGGATGCTTGTCGATGCCGTGCAGGGCGACGAAGTCCACGTCCCAGCCCGCGTCGAGGAGGAAGCGGATCAGGTCGTGCAGCCGCTTGCCGCCGGAGTCGCGGTCGCCCTGCGGCAGGTAGTAGGAGGCGACGAGTGCCCGCTGCTGTTTCATGCGTCCACCCTGCCCGTGCCGCGATGGGCGAGGTCCGGCCACGAGTCGCCGGTGAGCGACTTCGGCCGTGGCCGCTGCCCCGCCAGCGCCGCCCGGTGCCGCGCCCGGAACCGGATCCGGTTGATTTCCTGGAATCGCTTCATGCCCACGGCGTGGTCGGTGCCCGCCGTGGCTCCTTCCGCGTGGACGACCGCCGACTCCGGCTGGTAATAGATGCCATGCCCGCGGTCGCGGAGGCGGAAGCAATAGTCGGTATCTTCGTAGTAGCCGGGGGCGAAGTCGGGGTCGAAGCCGCCGAGCGCGGCGAACAGGGGCCGCGGGGTCGCGAGCAGGGCGCCCGAGACGTAGTCCACCTGCCGCACGTAGTGAAAGAGCGCCGCCATCGCGTTGGCCTCGCCGCGGCCGAAGTGGCAGGCCGACGCATCGGAGAAGAGGATGCCGCCCGCCTCCTGGAGCCGGCCGTCGGGAAACAGCAGCTTGCCCCCCACGGCTCCTGCGCGGGGAAACAGGTCGAACGTGCGCAGCAGCGGCTCGAGCCAGCCGGGCAGCGGCACCGTGTCGTTGTTGAGGAACACGAGGATGTCGCCGGTCGCCGCGGCGGCGGCCCGGTTGCAGCTCTGCACGAAGCCGAGGTTCGACTCGTTGCGGAGCACCCGGAGCCTGGGCTCGGCCGCGGCGAGCGCTGCGAGCCCGCGCGGGGTGTCGTCGGTCGAGGCGTCGTCGATCACGATCACCTCGAGACTGCACTCGGGCGGCACGGTGGACCAGACGGCCTGCAGGCAGCCCCGCGTCATCTGCCAGTTGTTGAACACGGGCATCACGATCGACGCCGAGGGGAGCCGTGCCGCGGGGGGCGGGCTGAGCCACTCGAGCGTCGGGTCGGCGCCGCACTCGACCACCGCGAGCGAGGCGACCCGCCGGGCCTCGGCGAGCAGCCTCGGCGACGGCTCGGTGACGGCGACGATATCGATGCTCGAATCGACATAGGGCAGCGTGGTGAGGGGGCCACGGACCGCGCTTCCCGGCAGCGTGAAGGCGGAGACGCCGGGGAACAGTTCGCCGATCGTGGTTCCGCCGACGAGGTCGAGCACCTGCGGCGGGCGGCCGAGCGCGGCCGCGAGCCGGGCGAGCGTTTCGGCGGGGGGCAGGCCGTCGGCCTCCGGCGGCCCGGCGTCGAGCGCGTACAGCGTGCCTGTGCCCGACTCCTGCGCGAGCAGCCGGCCGTGGCGTGCGAGGTGGCGGTGAAACTCCGGGTAGCTCGTGAGCCACCAGGCGTAGGGTTCCGGCACGAGGAGGTGCGTCGCGCCGCGGGCCCGGAGCGTTTCGAGGTGGGCGATCGCCGCGAGATCGCAGGCGGGATACCAGCCCGCGTAGGTGCCGCGCTCGTCCCGCGGGAAATGCCAGCCCGCGCGGTCGCGGTGCCGCAGCAGTTCGTCGTCGCCCTTGCTGATCACGGCGACGATCGCCCGCTCGGGCACGTGTCGCCGCACCAGCGCGCGGGCCCGGCGGACCATCTCGCGGTAGAGCAACTGTTTCGGGGGCACCGGGAGATGCGTCTGCATGAACCGCAGGTCGTCGAGCACCTCCTGCATGGAGTCGTCGCGGGCCGCGAGGTCGTGCCGCAGCCGGGCGACGTCGTCGCGAAGGTCGCGTATCTCGGCGGTCAGGGCCGCCGCCGTCCGCGTTTCGGATGCGGTGGCCGCGGCCGCGGCCTGGTCGAGCAGATGCGTCCGCAGCCAGTCGATGCCGCGGGCGTCGTGGGCTGCCGCCGCATCGTCGTCGTCGTCCCGAAACACGGCCTCGTCGCACAGCGTCTGGTAGGCGGCGATGATGTCGGCCGGCACCGCGAACTCGTGCAGATGGAGCATTGAAAACCTGGCGTGCCGCAGGCAGGGCGCGAAGCCCCGCGCATCGCGAGCCACGGCCGCGACGGGGCAGTCGAGGGCAGCCAGCAGACGGCTCGCCTCCGCCGTGGCGTCGCGGGCATGGGCGGCGTAGTGGGTCACGACCCGGCGGCCGGCGGTCGTGTTGGCGAGGATCGCCTGCAGGTAGCGGCGGACGACGTCGGTCGCGAACGGGAGCGAGCAGCCGGTCCGCGTGCGGAGCGAGAGCATCACCTCCAGCGGGTTGCGGATCACGACGAGCGGCGCGAGATCGTCGGTGATCGAATTCCAGAATGGCAGCGTGACCGTCGTGGCCGGGTCGCACCAGGTCCACGGTTCGGGTTGGCTGACGGCTGCGAGCAGGTTTTCGGCGGCGGGCCGCACCGAGGCGGCGGCGGCCGACGTTTCCCAGCCCTCGGGCAACGCGGGTGGTGCGTCCCAGCCGCCGCCGTGCCGGGCCAGCAGGGCCTCGTTGATCTGGCCGAACCCGATCGCGCGGCGGCCATCCATCGCGACGGACGCGCCGGCGACCATGACGACGCCGTGTTCGCGAAGCATGGTGGCGACGAACGACACGCCCGCGCGGGGCATGCCCAGGATGGGAATTGGCATCGGACGGCGGGGGAGTTCGTTCCGGGAGGCGGGCGGTGATCCGCTGCGGACAACCTTAAAAAGATGTGAGTGAATGTCAATTTTTGTCGATTGCGCAAGTCTCGCCCGGCGCCAGATCGCCCGGGCTGGCGAATCCGCAGCGGCACAGATCGGCCCCGGCGATGTCGGCGAACCTGGCCCGCTGTTCGGCGGACCAGGCCGCCCACGGGTCGGGGCGGCGGTACTCGGCCGCGGGCACCCCCCCGGGTGGGGTGAAGCTCGAATTGATCCGGTCGCGGCGGAGGAACGTGGCCGGCCCCTCTTCGAGCGGTGCCCCGAGAAACCGGAGGACGGCCGCGAGCGTGGCTTCGGGATACCGCTCGAGGTCCGCGTGCATGACGGTGAGCGCCCGCCCGGGCTGCCGCGTGCAGAAGTCGGCGGCGGCCCGGGTGGCGTCCCGCCAGGTCGTGCAGGCCGCGTGGAAGTCGTGGCCCCACGGTGGCAGGAATCCCCGCCGCCGCATGTCGTCGAGCTCGTCGGCCGGCACGGTGGCCGCGATGTTGATCATCGAGTTGACCACCTCGCGGCCGTCGCGCAGCACGTGCAGGAACTTCGCGCCGGGAACCATCCCGGCGAGCGTGTCGGCCATCAGGCAGTGATGCGGCGTGTGATCGATCCAGCGGCGGTGACCGGACGACCGCGTGAACAGCGCGTTGATCCCGAGGCCGACCGCGGCCAGGAACTCGTCCCGCGACACCTGCTCCCGCCGCAGCCATGAACTGCTCGGCCGCGTCGCCCACTGCTCGAAGACCTTCTCCACGCGGCCCTGCCCGTACAGCTCCCAGAGAAAGAACGTCTCGTCGCCGACGTAGAAGTCGCCGTGCATGCCGAGGGCCCGGGCGAGTGCCGTCGTGCCCGACCGCGGCGCACCGAACACGAACACGGGGTCGGGGCAGTAGGTGAAGGTGGGCGGCGCCGCCGCGGAGACGTCGTTCATGGCGTGGGCTCCTCGTCGGCCGCCTCGACGATCCCCTGGAGCTTGAAGGCGTCGAACGTGTGGTAGTAGAGCCGGTGCAGTTCCGCGATCGTCGCGTCGCGGTCTCCCGACGCCTGTTCGAGCAGCCGCTCCAGTTCGCCCACGCGGGCCACCCGGGCCGGCAGTTCGTCGCGAACCTCCTCCCAGCGGCGGTGGGCATCGACCGTGCCGCACCATTCCGCCACCCGCGGGTCGTCGTAAAACCTGGAGAACTGCCACTGCGAGCGGCCCTGCCGCCGGCAGCGGCGGCAGAAGTCGTCGTAGGTCAGCGGGCGGATCATCTGCTGTCGCGCGAGACGGTCGTAGACCACGGCCATCTCGACGCGCTCGTGGCCGGGCGGCCGTGCCTGCCGCTCGCGGCCGAGCATGCGGGAGATCCGGTAGGCGGCCTCGATATCTTCGGAGCCGAAGGTGAAGGCGGGCCTGAAGCCGCCGGCCCGCACGAGCAGCGACGTCTTGCACGATGCCCGGCCGCCCCAGAAGAAGCGATAGTCGTACACGGCGCCAGGCTGCAGGTGCGGATACCCGAAGAGGTAGCAGCCCACCTCGGTCACGAACCGCATCACCTCGGTCACATGCAGCCGCGGTGCCCAGTCGGTGTGGCCGAGCACGGCCACATGTTCCAGCGGATGAAGCCGGTGCATCTCGAGGTGGCGGGCCACCATGTCGGCGGCGGCGACGTCGTCGTCGTCGAAGAACAACACGAGCGGCGCCGCGGCCGCGTCGAGACCGAGGTTCTTGGCGACGGATATGCCCGCAGCCGGCGACTCGACGACGGTGAGCGGCAGCCGCGCGGCCCGGCGGTCGCATACGAGAGCCGTGTCGTCGGTGGAGCCGTCGTTGACCACCACGACCTCGAACCGCCCGGCGGCGGACTGCGCGGCCAGGCTGGCGAGCGATTCGTCGAGGAGCGCGGCGCGGTCCCGCGTCGGGATCACCACGCTGATCTCCGGCCGCGTGCCGCCGCCCGAGCGACGAACGCCATGGCCGGCGGAGAGCCCGACGAACGGGATCGAGGGATCGGCGGCCGAGGGGGGGGCGGCCGTGCCGGCCGCACGGGCCGGGTTCCGCTTCCGTCGGGCCGCTGCGATCGCCGCGAAGAGCCGCTCGCGGGCGATTGCCCCGGAGTGTTCGCGGCCGATCCGCTCGCGGCCGTGCGTCGCCAGCCGCTGCCAGAGCTCGGCATCGGTGAGCAGCCGGGCGATGCCGACGGCGAAGTGGAAGGGGTCGTCAGCGATGAGGGCGTCTTCGCCGTCGCGGAGATCGAACCCCTCGGCGCCGATGCTCGTGGAGACGGTCGGGGTGCCGGTCGCGAGCGCCTGGATGAGCTTGCGCTTGGTGCCCGCCCCGTGGAGCACCGGCAGCAGCGACACCCGCACCCGCTCGAAGTAGGGCACCACCGACGGCACCCAGCCGAGCAGTTTCACGGCCGGCCAGCCCGCCGCGATGCCGCGGACCTCGTCGGTCATGTTGCTGCCGGCGAGGTAGACCGGATGGGCGGCGAGGAGATCGGGATCGAGCTGCGGGAGCACCTCGCCGCAGAGGAATCGCACCGCCTCGACGTTGGGGGCGTGCTCGAAGTTGCCCACGAAAAACATCCCCTGCCGCTCGGTGAACGGCACGGGCGACGCCGCGAAGTCATCGCAGTCGGGCACGACGTGCACGCGGTCGGCCGCGGCGATCAGGTCGCCGATGAGCCCCGCCTCCTTGCTCGAGACGGCGAGCACCGCGTCGGCGGCGGCGTAGACGTTGATTTCGCGGGCCGTCGCGTCGGCGAATTCCGGGCCGAGCAGGCCGAGCCGGGGGGCCGCGTTCCGCAGGATGCCCCGCGCGGAGCGCAGGAAGTGCAGGTCGCCCGAGTCCACGATCAGCCGCGTGGCGGGCGACACCGCCCGCAGGATGTGGATCAGGGGCTCGGCGAAGTTCCAGAAGCCGAGGATCGCGATGTCGCAGCGGGCCGCCGCGGCCGCCCGGCGCACGTTGTCTTCATGCTCGTCGAACCCCGCCGCCACCGCCACGCCGCGGTCGGCGAGGAGGTGGGCGAACTCAGCGACGCCGCGGGGGCTGCGGGCCACGCACGCCACGTCCCAGCCCGCGTCGCGCAGGAAACCGACGAAGTGGAACAGCCGCCGCGAGTAGCTGTCGAGGTCGGGCTGCGGCAGGTAGTGGGAGCAGATGAGCGCCCGCTCGGTCTTCATGGCCGCTGGGCCGGGGTGATGAGGCCGAACCGGTCGTTTGGCGGTGACACCGCACGGGCCTGCCGGCCCAGTCCCGTGACGATGATCCGGAAACCCGGCCCCGCGCCTCCGGGCGCCGCGATCTCGACCACGGCCGCCGAGGCGATCCGGCGGGCCTCGCTGCGGCGAGCGGCGTCGCCCCACGGCACGGCGACGATGTCGATGCTGCGTTCCAGGTAGGGAAGCGACTCGACCCCGCGATCGACCGGGGGGAACACGGCGCACCCGGGAAAGAAGGCGGCGAGGTCGGCGCCCGTCTCCCAGTCCAGCATCGCGGGCGATCGCGATTCGGTCAGCCGGAAGTCGGTCACGAAGCCGTCGAACTCGTGCCAGGGCCCGGGGCGGGCGGGATCACGGGCGAAGATCGTGCAGGTCTCGGGATCGCGGTGCACGGCATGCCAGTGGCGGTGGAGATGGATCCGCAGGTCGCGGTAGTGCTGCAGCCACCAGGCCGACGTGGCCGGAAACACGATGTGATCCCAGCCGGCGGCCACGAGCCGCTCGACCGCGGCCACGGCCGCCGCTCCATCGGCCGGATATTCCCCGGCAAAGTCACCGGCCACATCCTGCGGAAAATGTCCGGCCGTGCGGCCGAAGAGCCGGACGAGTTCCTCGTCTCCCCGGCTTGCCACGAGCACGCGGGCCGAGCGGGGCACGTGGCCGCGGACGGCGCGGCGCACGCGGGCCACGAGGTCGAGGTATTCGACCTGCCGAGCGATGTCCTCCGGCGATGCGTCACCCGTCGCGGCCATGCGCAGCGGTTCGAACGCAGCCTGCAGGTCGTGGATCGCGGCCTGCGTATCGTCGGCGCGGGCCTGCAGCGCCTCCGTCGCGGCCGCCACGGCGGCGAGGGCCTCATCTTGTCGTCGCTCCCAGGCTGCGATCCGCGCGGCGACGCCACGCAGTTCGCTCGCCAGCCATTCGACGCCATGCTCCGGCGCCGGCGGTGCCGGGGCTTTGCCGCTGCGGCCGCCCGCGGGTTTTCGACCTGGTTTGCCTGTCATGCCTGCCACAGTCCGTCCTGCCTGGTACCCATCCAATGGTACTTTCGCCGATCGCCCCCACAAATCGGCCGCTGCAGGCGAAAGTCGCGGATCCGCCCTACAGGTCAGCGAGCATGGGGGGCAGCACGCGGGAATAGTCGAAGATGTCGGCGGCGAGTTCGCGGGCCGCGCGGCAGTGGCCGGGATAGTCGGCGTTCACGGCCTCGACGGCGGCGACGATGTCGTCGAGGGAGCTGAAGCCGAACACGCCCCGTCCCGTGGGAAAGGCGTGCGAGAAGCCGGTCTCCTGCGTGATCACGGGCCGGCCGGCTGCCAGATACTGGGCGCTCCGCTCGCTGAACCAGCCGCTTCTCAGCCGCACGTTCTGATCCTTCGCGACGGTGAACTCCCCCCGCGAGCCCCGCAGGTAGTCGCGGTAGCGGTCGAGATCGGTCGAGAAGCCCATCGCGTCGCGGACGTGCCAGCCGTGTGCCTCCAGCAGGGACTGGTCCGCGGGCTCGTAGCTGCCGAGAGACAGCTCGAACTCCTGGTTCACGCGACGCGGCAGGTCGACGACCTTCATGAACTCGTGGTGCTTGCTCCAGTGGTAGACCTCACCTTCGAACTCGATGTCGCGATAGGGCTGCCGCCAGTTGCCCACGGTCGTGAACCGGCGGCAGGCATCGGTGGCGGGGGCGTCCCAGAGGTCGCAGACCACGGCCGGGGGGAGCGGCCGAAAGTCGAAGGGCCGCGGGAGCGGCACACGGCAGTCGGGGCCGCCGAGGTTCAGGCCCCAGGTGTAGAAGGCCCGGTGTTGCGCGAGGAAGTCGATCGTCTCCCGCCGCCCCTGGTGCACCTCGATCTCGATGTCCACCGGATCGGTGCCGAGGTAGACGAGCTTGTTCGTCGCCGTGTGCTCCGGCAGCGGCACGGTGCCGCCGTGATAGTTGATGATCAGCGCGGCATCACGGTAGAGATCGGCGAGCGCCGACTCGCTCATCCCGTGGACGCGGCCGTCGTCGTGCAGCGCGTGGAAGGCCCAGCGGCCCGCCATGCCGAACCGCCGCATGACGTCGGCGATGAAGCCGGCGGCGAGCGCCGAACTGTCGTCGTCGGCGTGCCGCATGAGCATCGTCGGTGTGCGGGCGTGGGCCTCGACGTAGTAGGGCTCATAGCCGAGCCGCTCGAGGCCGACGAGATAGTGCATCGTGCCCCACACGGCACCCGCCACGGGGATGCGGGTCATCATGCCGAGCAGCACGATCTTGCGCCGGGTGCCGCAGGCACCGGAGGGGGTCGCCAGGCTCACGCGCGAGCCTCCCCGGCCGCAGCCGGCGCGAGATCCGCGAACCTGGCGAGCGTGAAGCCGCGGGCGGCGATCGCCTCCCGCAATCCGGCGGTGCAGAGCACCTCCACCTCCACCCGCCGCTCGGCCACGTACATCGTGTCGAGGTCGGCGTCCCAGCCGGGATGGCAGGCGAGTTCGACGGCGGAGCAAGACTCCGCAGCCGCCTCCCACGCTGCGTCGAGCAGGGCGAGCAGCGACTCGGTCGTGAGCAATTCCGGCGCCGGCTCGCCGCGGCCGCTCTGGCCGTAGAAGCCCCCGCAGTAGGCCACGCTCGACGGGAGATGCCGCAGCGGCACGCCCAGTTCGGCCGCGATCGCGACGGCCACGGATCGCAGCGGCTCGTCGAGATGGGCGTGCTGGTGCGAGTCGAGGTGGGTCGGGTCGCGGCCCACGAGGTCGCGAAACGTGTCGAGCTGCCGGCGGCACTCGGCGGCGACGGCCGCGGCGTCGCCGCGATGCACGACCTCGTAGAGCGGCTCCCAGCGGCCGCGGCGATACACCCACTCCCCGAGGTCGAGGTGCAGCCCGAGGTCGTCGAGGCCGGCCGCGGCGGCCTCGCGCACGGCGTCGCGGGCGGCCGGCGGCCGCACCATCAGGCTCGCGCTCGTCACGATGCCGTGCGTGTGGGCGTGCAGGATGCCGGCGGTCGTGGCCTCGGAACAGCCGAGGTCGTCGGCGTTGACGATCACCATGCGCGGGGTCATGACGCGCCGCCCGTGCGGTCGTCGGAAGCGCCGGTTCCCCGCGGGCAGGGAATGAACCCCAGCTGCGTCGCGGCGTCGGCGAAAGCCTCGGCGATCTGCGCGGCGAGGCGGACGCCGCGGCCGCGGATCGCGATTACCGCAAGGACCGCAAGCACCACGAGCGTGACGGCGACCCACGGCAGCGCGGTCGCGGCGATGGCGAGCGACGCGGCGGCGGCGAGTGCCGTCCAGGCGATCCACGTGAACTTCAGCCGCGACCGCAGCCGCACGAGCCTGCGGCCCGAGCCATGCTCCTCCTGCACCGTCGTCAGCTGCAGGCGGGTCCAGGGATGGCCGAAGATCTCGGCATCGAAGTCGCTCCAGCCGGTGTCGAGCGTCACGCCCCAGCCCTCGGATCGCAGCCGCTCCACGGCGTCCGCCACGAGCCGCGTGCGGTCGCCTCCCTGTTCGGCCCACCAGTCGGTCTCGTCATGCCCCCGCCACCAGTGCCACCGCCGGTGCACGTGGTGCTCGAGGGGCCGGGCGTCGATCGCGCGATACGAGGAGAGCCGGGTGCGGTAGTGGGCGAGCGATCGCACGAGCGGCTGCGTGTAGCAGAGCAGGGCGAGCAGGGTCCGGGCGAGGGGCCCGTCGTGCCGGGCCGGCAGCCGGGCCTGCACCGCCTGCAGGATCGCCACCACGAGCGACAGGCCGAGCATCACGGCCGCGACGATTCCCGCCGCCGACCAGACCAGGGCGTTCGCCGCCGCGAAGCCGGCGGCGAGGTGCCACTCGAGGCTCGCGGGAATCATCGCCCAGTGGGCGGCGGGGGGCTGATACAGGCACTGGAAAAACCCGGTGCCGAACGTGCCCCGGTAGATGAGCGCCTCGCGGAGATGCAGCCCGCGCAGCGACGCGCCGTAGAGCACGCCCCGCCACTTCCAGCCCCCGCGTCCGTTGAACTTCTCCGGGTGCTTGAACCGCAGCAGCGCCTCGGCCTCGCCGTAGCCCGCCTGCTGTCGAAAGTAGCTCCGCGGCGTCTGCCGACGGTGGTGCCAGACCATCCCGCCCGGCGCGAACGTGATCCAGCCCCCGGCCTGCTGCAGCCGCCAGCAGACGTCCACGTCGTCGCCGGCCCGGAGGAACTGCGGGTCGAAGCCGTTGATCGACGCGAGCGCCGCGCGGCGGAAGGCCATGTTGCAGCCCGGCACGTGCTCGGCCACCTGGTCGCTCTCCAGCACGTGGGTGGGCTGCCCCGGGGAGGCGTTGATCGCCGCGGCCACCCAGCCGTCGTCGGGGGAGAGGTTGGGGCCGCCGACCGCGTCGGCGCCGGTCGATTCGAGGCGGTGCACGAGGTGCGTGAGCCAGTCGGGATCGGCGAAGCAGTCGGAGTCGGTGTAGGCGATGATCGCGCCCGTGGCGGCCGCGAGCCCCGCGTTGCGGGATGCGCTGAGCCCCTCGTTGCGGAGGTGCCGCACGAGCCGCACCTCCGGGAACCTGGCCGCGATCGCGGCGGTGTCGTCGGTGGAGCCGTCGTCCACGAGGAGCACCTCGTAGTCGGGATAGTCGAGCCGCACGAGCGACTCGAGACACTGGCCGAGCGTGCGGCCGCCGTTGTAGGAGCAGACGACGACCGACACCCGCGGCGTGGCCGAGAGCAGCGCCGGGGGAGCGGCGGCGACGTCGGCAAGCGCGGCGCAGGCCGGTTTGGGCGAGCGGTCCGCCCGCGTCACGCCGAAGGCCCAGTCCTCCACGAGGTGGCCGCCGGTGTGCCACAGATCGGTCCACGCGAACACGAACGTCCCGGCGATCCCGAGCAGTGTCGACTCGCGGAGGTGGCCGCGCAGGAAGTCGGCCTGCGCCTGCTCCCCGTGCCGCAGCGTGTCGATGCCGAGTTCACCCAGTACGAGCGGCCTGTCGTCCACGATGTTCTGCAGCCGCAGCAGGTAGCGGCGGAAGGTCGCCAGATCGTGGAGGTAGACGTTGAACGTCGCGAAGTCGAGGCAGGGGAGTTCGAGATACTCGGTCGGCGGAAAGTTGGCGTAGGTCACGAGCGCCGCCGGATCGACCTGCCGCACCGCATCGGCCAGCGTGCCGAGGAACGACGCGACGCGGTCGGCCCCGTGCCACCGGACGATGTCGGCCGGAATCTCGTTGCCGATAGAGTAGCCGAGCACGCTCCGGAAGCCGCGGCCGGCCGCGGCCGCCCGGCGCACCGCCTCCCGGGCTTCCGCCCGGCCGCGCGGTGAGTCGAGGAAGCAGAGGTGTTTGCCCCAGGGGATGTCGGCGAGGATGGCGATGTCGGCCGCCGCCGCGAGGTCGAGAAACCAGTCCGGCGGCGGGCAGTAGGTCCGCGCGGCGTCGAGGCCGAGCCGTCGCATGGCGGCGAAGTCGGCCGCCACCTGCTCAGGCTCGGGGAAGGGCTCACCGCTGCCGTTGGGTGGAAAGGGACCGTAGGTCACGCCGCGGGGCAGCCGCTTTAGGGAACCGCGAGCCAGGTAGATCCCGTCGACCCGCCAGCGGCCGTCCGGCGCGGATTGGACCGGGGGCTGCGGCATGGAGGCCGCGGTCGGAGGGGCCGCCGGCGTGACGAATCGGCCACCGTGCTGACGGGATGTGACGGTGGGCGGCATGCCCGCGAGCGTTCCTGCGTGTTCGATCACGACCGAGGAGACGAGTATACGCCGGCGTTGTTGCCTGTCGCGAATACGGTCGCCCGCACGTGGAACACCTCGCCGTCCTTCTCCCCCTCGAACGAGGCCTCGCGGACGGGGACGAGGCCGACGTTCCTGAAAAGATCGTGATACGTGTCGATGAGGAACGGCCGCATCAGCCAGTCGCGTTCGGCGCCGTAGGTATTGGCCAGCAACAGGCGGCCGCCGCCGGCAAGCGAATCCCTCAGATGGAGGGCGAACATGCCGAGATCGAAGAATGGGTAGAGCCAGCCGAGCGAGTAGACGGTCTCCGTCAATACGATGAGATCCCAGGGACCGCCCGCGGCGAAGTCGTGATCCATCGCGTTGGCCACGATGAACTCGACTTCTCCGGCGCCGGCGGCCACCGGCTGCCCGCGGGCCCGGTCGATCGCGGCCGCCGCGACGTCGAGGGCGAGCAGGTGATCGGCCAGGCCACGCAGTCGGCTCGTGAAGCAGCCCGAGCCGCAGCCGATCTCCACGCCGCGGCCGTAGCGACGTCCTGAGATCAGGCCGATCAGGAAGTCGAACCGCTGCCGTTCGAAGGCCGACGTTTCGAAGCCCCAGGCGTCACCGGCCGACCAGACCCGCTCGTAGTGCTCGCGGATCCGCGCATCGGCGGCGGCACGATCCTCCATCGTGAGGTCTCGGAAACCGCCGGCGTGTCAGGAGGGGAGCTTTTTCGCGGTGCGGCTGCGGCGGAGCATCCGGTGACAGAATCCGAGTGCGGCACCGATTGCGGCGAGCGAGACCGTGCCCGGCTCGGGGACGACGGCGAAGACGCCCGTCGTCTGGTTGAACGTGAGATACTGTCCGGCGGCCGTGGTGCCGGTGTACCAGACGCTCCCGACGGGACCGCTGAACGAGAGACCCGAGTACGGCGAGCCGGCGGAGAGCGAAATCTCGCCCAAATTTCCCGACTGACTCGTGAACCCGCTGAAGAGATTGAATCCCGTGTTGTTGGCGTAGCTGCCCGAGAGCGTGAGTTCGAGTTTGCCACCCCATGACACCGTCTTCGAGGTGCCGGAGAACAGCACCTGATCATACTGGGACCCGGCCGTCAGGCCATTGACCTGCAGCCGGGTGGTGCCCCCCGTGACCTGGGAGTAGGAGCCGACGCCGAAGAACGTCGTCGCGTTGGCATTGGCGCCCGGATCGAACACGCCGCCCGCGTTCACATTCACCGGCCCCGCCACGCTCCCCGTACCGCTGAGGACGCCGGCGTTGACGTTCGTCGGGCCCGTGAACGTATTGGCCGCGTTGAGCAGCACCCGCCCGACGCCGGAGGGGGAGGCGACCACGAGCCCGCCGCTGCCCGCAATCACGCCGTTCATCTCGATCACGTTGCTGCGGGTGGTGACCCGGTCCGGCCGGAACGTGAGCGTGTTCGCTCCCAGTTGAACGGGGCCGGAGACGACGAGTTTCGAGGTCGTATCGTTGGCGACACTCGAGGCGGTGCCGATCGCTGCATTCGCGGCGAGCGTGATCGTTCCGGTGATGGTCGCCGTCGACGTTTGTCCAAACGAGCCCGTGAGTGCGTCGCCCGCCACCCCGGTGCCCGACAGCGTCAAGTTGTTGTTCAGCGTCGAGCCATTGCGGAGCAGGATGGTGCCACCATTCACCGACACGTTGCCGGACCCGAAGGCCGTGCTGCTGCCGGCCGCGTTACCACCCGTGCGGGCCGTGGTCTGAACGTTTCCGCCGGTGATGAGCGTATTGCCGCTGTAGTCATTCGAGCCGCCAAGATAGACGAACGGCGTCGTTCCGGATCCGGAACTGGCGAAGGTGATCGACCCGGTGCCGGAAATGTTGCCGAGCAGACTCAGATTGTGGTTGCTGCCGGCCGTCACGGTGTTCGAGCCGGACAGGGTGAGGATGTTGTTGATCACGTCGCCGCTCGATGTTGCTGTGCCGAGGGAGCCGGACGTGGCGATCGTCGTGGAGATCGACGAGTTGGCCAGGGCAAGCGGCGAGCCGGAGACCGCGAAAGCGGAGGTCTGGCCGCTGGTGCCGGCATTCGAAAACAGAATCGAACTCACGTTCACCGTCCCGACATTGTTGCTGTTCGCGGTCTTCGTGGTGCCGCCGAACACGAGATCGAAATCCCCCACGGTCGTGATCGTCGTGGAAAAATTCCCCGAGGTCGCCCAGTTCGCATCGCTGCCGCCACCGGTCCACGTCGAAAGCGTGCCCGCGGATGCCGCTCCGGGGAGGCTCGACGAGACGACGGCCGTGAGCACCGCGATCATGGTGAATGCGATGCCGGGCGCCGACATCAGGCGGCGGGAGAGGCTGGAAGCGATGGGGCGTGTCATGATGACGCTTTCGGGAATGGCGGGGTGGTGAGGAGGAGGGCAGGCAGACGGGGTGATGGGAGACGTCTTTTCGAATCTCTGTTGGATGCAATTGGCGTGCCGCAGCGGATGCCCCCCTCCCCCAGTCGAGCTGCGGCGTCGCTCTGGATTTACGCCAAAAACTTCGTTTTTTACTTGCCTGAGGTTGGCAACGTCTTTATTCAGCGTCTTTATTACAGCTTTGAAAGGCCCTTTTTCGCCAAGAATGCGAATTGATTTCTGTAGTTGTGCGAAATAATTTCGCAGAATTTCGCAGGAAAGGCGCAAGATGCTCGCAAGTCCTGCGAATTCTGGTATGACGTGACTACGACGTAACGTGGTGATGCATGAACGAACCGATTGTGCCGGGCAGTCCGGCCTCGTACCCCCGAAAGCCGAGCTTGTTGGCCCAGCGGCCGCAGAAAAACTGGCCGCGGCTGACAGGCGACTCGGAGGTCGGGCGACGGCTCGAGGAAGTGATCGGGCGGGTCGCCACGTTCGACTGTTCCGTGCTGATCACCGGCGAAACCGGCTGCGGGAAGGAAGAGGTGGCCCGGGCCATTCACGCGGCGAGTGCGCGGCGGGCGGGGCCGTTCGTGTCGATCAACTGCGGCGGCGTGGTGGCGTCGCTGGCGGAGAGCCTCTTCTTCGGCCATGAGAAGGGGGCCTTCACCGGCGCCGTCGGGGCGTCTCTCGGCGGCTTTCGCGCCGCCAACGGCGGCATCGTCTTTCTCGATGAAATTGGCGAGATGCCGCTGGAGTTGCAGCCGAAGCTCCTGCAGGTGCTGCAGCGGTGGGAGATCACACCGATCGGGTCCACCCAGGCCTATCCGATCGACGTGCAGGTGATCGCAGCCACCAATCGCGATCTCGGGGAGCAGATCGAAAAAGGCCTGTTCCGCGAAGATCTCCTCTACCGCATCAACACGGTCCATATTTCGATTCCGCCGCTGCGGTCCCGCGTGGCCGACATCCCGGCCTTCATCCAGCACTTTTCCTCCCACTTTGCCCGCAAGTACAGCCGGCCCGAGTGGCGGCCGGAGGGGGAGTTGCTCGAGCGGTTTCTCCGGTATGCGTGGCCCGGCAACGTGAGGCAGCTCGCGCAGGTGATCCAACGGCTGTATGTGTTCGAGGACCGCCGGGCCTGGGTGCTGGGCCAGCTGTTCCAGGACGACGCTCCCGAGCGTGCGGCCCACCCGCAGGCCGATTCCGCCGTTCAGCTGCCACGGATGCAGGTGGCGCTCGAGGCCCTCGAAACACCCCCCCCTTCGGCCGCGGCCGTGCCGGCGGTGGGGGCGTCGCGAGAGGGTGGGACGGGCACGGAGCCGGCAGGGGCCGCTCTGCCGACGTGCAACCTGGCGGAGCTGCGGCGGCTGGCCGTCCGGCAGGCGTTGGCGGCCACACAGGGCCACCGCGGCCAGGCCGCCGAGCTGCTCGGCGTGTCGCTCAACACGATGACGAAGCTGGTGGCGGAGGCCTGCCCCGAGCTGGCCACGAATCGCGGCCGAAAGCCCACGGCGAAGCCGCGGTGACCGGCGGTTACCGCTGCTGCCTCCGGCGGTAGTGTCCGCCGAGCAGAGCGAGGCCGATGCCCATGAGCACGAGCGTGTCGGGTTCGGGAACCGCGATGAACTCGACCACGCTTCCCGTCACGTCACCACCGCCGAAGTTCGCCGTCACCGCTCGGGTCTGCACCTGCGCGCCCGTGAAGTCGGAGTAGGCGTAGGTGAGCGGGTTGTAATTCACGCCGTTGAACGTCCGCACAGGGCCCGAGCCGGAGAGCGTCTTGAACCAGAACTTGAACTGGGCGTTTTGTACGGCCGCCAGCAGTTCTCCGGCCTCTTGGCTCGTGAAGAAACCGCCGGTAAACGCCTGGTTGTATTGCAGCGAATCGACGTTGAAGTAGACGTCGATGACGTTGCCGTTGTCGAGGCTGGCGATGAACGGGCTGCTATTCGTCAGCCGCAGGACGTCGTTGCCGCTGGCGGTGGGCGAGCCGTACGTCGGGTTGGCCTGGGTGAACTCGAAGGCGGCATCGAGGCCGCCGGTCGGATCGAACCCGCCGGCCGTGAGGATGCCGGGTGAGTTGCCGGGGCTCACGAGGCCCGAGCCGGAGAGCACGCCGGCGATCGAGCCGGAGCCGCCGAGCGCGGTGCTCGCCGCGGCGATCACGTCCGACGCGAGCGAGCCGTTCACGAGCAGCGAACCGCCGTCGAGCGAGGTGGGGCCGGTGAAGGTGTTGTTGCCGTTGAGCGTGGCCACGCCCGAGCCGAGTTTCTGCAGGCTGCCCGAGCCGCTGATGTTCGTTGCGAGCGAGAACGCCGACGTGCCGTCAATGATGAACATGCCCGCGTTGGTCAGGCTGTTCTGTCCGAACGACGCCCCGTCCACGAGCTTGACGGAGCCGCCGGCATCCACCCGCACACCCGCGATGCTGCCTGTCACCACGGTGCCGGCGATCACGGCCGAGCCCGACACGTGGAGCTGACCGCCGATCGAGGCCGAAGAACCCACGTTCACGAGGCCGCCGGAGGCGACGTTGAACGAGGAGCTGGGGCCGTTGCTGCCGTTGAAGGCCACGACGCCACCGGAGAGGACATCGAGATCACCGACGAGCGGGCCGGAGAACGTGCCGGTGCCAGCCACGACGTACGAGCCCGCAGCCGTGCCGGCGACCGTGACCCCACCGCCGCCGAGGACGTTGACCGACGGCAACCCCGCGACCCCGGACGCGAACGTGGCATTGCCTCCGGCGTTCACGGTCACGAGGGCGCCCACCACGCCGCCCGATTCAAAATCGGCGACGCCGCCGGAGACGACGTTCACGGTTCCGTTGGTCGTGCCGCTGAAGTACACGAGTTGGCTGACGTCGACCGACTGCCCCGAGCCCGAGTTGAGCAGGATGCCACCGGCGAGGACGTTGAGCGTGTTGGAAATGCCCCGGTAGTTGAGGTCGAGCGTGGCGCCGGAGGCCACCGTGACGGTGCCGGTGCCCAGCGGATTGACGCCCGAGAGCAGGCTCACGACGCCCTGCGAGATCGTCGTGTTGCCGGCGTAAGTGCTGTTGCCGTTGAAGTAGAGCGTGCCGAGCCCGGTCTTCGTGAGGCCGAAGGCCGCGGAGCCCGAGATCGCGTTGTGGAACGTGAAGGCAGCCCCCGAGGCCACGTCCACGACCGTGTTGGAGCCGAGCGTGACGTCGGAGTGGATCGCGTGCGACCCGGCCGCGACGTTGACGGCCGCCGCATTCGTGCCGGCCGCGAGGAGCGTGAGGCCGGGGCCGCCGCCGGTCTGGTACAGCGCGTAGGAGCCTGCCGCGTTGTTGAACGTGATCGACTTCAGGCTGATGATCGCGCCGTTGGAATTAATCGCCGCGGTGCCGCTGGTGAGGGTGGATCCGAACGTGGCCGTGTCGGTGTTCGCAAAGGCAGTGTCGAGGCCGGGCGAGCCTTCGTTGGTGCCCCAGTTCGCGCCGAAGCCGCTGGCGAATGTGCCCCAGTTGCCGCCGCCGTTCGTGGCCCAGGTGGACTGGCCGCTGTAGACGTTGCCGGTGACGGCGACGGTGACGTTCGGGATGCCGCCGAACTCGCCGGCGACCGCGGACGAGAACGTGCCGCTGATGGCGCCGAGCGTGGAGGTCGGACCGGCAAGTGTGTAGGTCGCGGTCTGCGTGCCGGACGCCCCGAGGAACGCCGCCGAGCCACCCGTCAGCCCGAGCGAGAAGCCGGCCGGGCCGCCGGAGAACGCGCCGAGCGTCGCGTTGGCCGTGACCGCATTGAGCCCGGTGCTCGTGGCGGTGACCGTGGGCGAGCCGATGGAGCCATCCTGGTGAACGAAGCCGAGGGCGAGCGTCGAGGTGCTCGTGGCGAAAGTCCGCTGGTTGACGGGGTTCGCGGTGTAGTTGACGACGACGTTGTCAATGCTGCCGAACTCGGCGGTGACGGTCGAGGAGAACGAACCCGAGAGGAGCCCCGCCGAGGTCGCCGAGCCGCTCACCGTGTAGCCCGCCGTCTGCGAGGCCGCGGCACCCGCGAAGCTGGCCG
>Ga0214917_10000754_pt1 | contig 42050 bp, 32 predicted proteins | sample LL_1208_BB_MetaG_FD_177983 | JGI IMG/M metagenome (GOLD analysis project Ga0214917, IMG submission 177983) | Freshwater microbial communities from Lake Lanier, Atlanta, Georgia, United States - LL_1208_BB | ecosystem: Environmental > Aquatic > Freshwater > Lake | place: USA: Georgia | collected... | reverse complement strand
CCACGGCGTAGGGGCAGCTGTTGCACGTGAAGACCACGACGACCGCGTCACGATCGGCGAGGTCGGACCAGGAGTGCCGTCGGCCGTCCGTCCCGGGCAGGTCCTCCCAGGGCTCGACGACGTCCCCGATGCTGCGATCAGGGTTGTACGTACCGGCCTGTCCGGCGACCGCGGCCAGAACGCATGCCCAGAGCATGATCGATGTCGACAGCCGCATCGCTCGCGTGCCCATCGTCGCGTCACCTCCCGTACCGGGACGTGCGTGCGGTCCGGCGCGGGCCGCGCAGGCACGTGTCCCACGTGGACTACGTTACACTCCGGGAGCCGCGCGGCACGATCCCCGCGTGGTCGCGATGCCCCGAGCCCCGGACGACCGCACGCCGCCGGCCATGCCCCCCGACGCGCCACCGCCGTCCCACGCCGAACGGCCGCGATGGTGGCTGCGCGGATGGATCGCGGTGCTCGTCGGCTTTTTCAGCGTGGTGGGCCTCGGCCTCGCCTGGAGGCAGGCGGCGACCCGTCAGGCCGAATCGGCAGCCGAGCGGGCGCTCATGGACCCGGCCGCTCCCGACCCGGGCATGACCGCTTCGGAGCCGGTGTCGAGCCCATCGGCGCGACAGGTCACGATCGGCATCTACCTCGAGCGCATCACGGCGCTCTCGATCAGGGACAGTCGCTTCGCGGTGGTCTGCGACGTGTGGTTCTCATGGACCGGTGCCGAGTTCGATCCGGTGGACCAGCTCCTGGTCGTCGACGGCACGATCGACGCGATCACACTCCTCGACGAATCGCACGACGGCGACGGCCATTACCGCCGCTACGCGCTGACGGCCGAGATCACGAAGCCCTTCCGGATCGATCACTTCCCGCTCGACCGCCACCTGCTGCTCATCGCGTTCGAAAACGGCTCGCTGCGTCGCGACGAGCTCGTCTTCGTGCCGGACCGCGTGAACACCGCGGTGAGTTCGCGGGCCGCCGTGCACGGCTACCGGCTCGAAGAGCACGAGGTCGTCGAAAAACCCCACTCCTACAAGACCTCGCGCGGCGAGCCGGGCATCTCGCCCGGTGGGAAGACGACCTTCTCGCAGGCTCGCTTCGGGATCGTGATCGTGCGGGACGGCTGGGGACTGTTCCTCAAGATGTTCCAGGCGCTCTTCGTGGCGGTGGCGATCGCGCTGCTTCCGTGCTTCATCCGGCCGACCCACGTGGACCCGCGCTTCGGGCTGGGCGTGGGAGCGCTCTTCGCCGCGGTGGCCAACGCCTACCTCGTCGACAGCTACGTGCCCGACACCGGTGAATTCGCCCTCGCCGACATGATCAACCTGCTCGGCACCGTCACGATCCTGCTGACGCTCGTGGAATCGACGCTGTCGCTGCACCTCTACGACCAGTGCGACGAACGGGCGCGCTCTCGGTGGCTGGACCGTGCCTCCTTCGCCGTCACGATCGTCGGCTTCACGATGGCGCTCGCGCTCATCCTGATCGGGGCCTCGGCGACGCCGTGAGCCTCGAGCCGGCGCGGATCGCTCACGCGGTCACCGACGGGCCCCCGTCGACCGCGGCCGTGCCGGCCGCCGCCTTGATGGCCTTCACGCGGGACGCGTCGGGCTCGAGCTGCTTGTAGTAGTCGTCGAGCGGGTAGCAACCGCTCCGCAGGCCGTGCCGCGGAGCGGTCGTGCAGTCGCTGAACGTGCGGCAGAGCCGCCCGCGGGCGGGCCGCCTTCCGGCGAGCGTCTCGGCCGGATACTCGGGGCAGGAGAGGACCATCCGCCCGAGGCCGACCGCATCGACCCACCCGGCCCGCACGATCGCCTGGGCCGCGTGGGCTGCGTATTCCTGCAGGTAGGTGTAGCACGATCCGACCGTCACGAGCCCCGACACCGCCTCCCGGGCGGCGCGTGCGGCATCGATCTGCCGCCACACGGCGACGAGGGGATCCTCCGGCGGGGGATAGCCGTCGGACGGTGGGAACGCGGCCGGCCGCTGCAGGTGCGGCACCGTGTAGGGGCTGCCGGCGGTGAGGTTCACCGCCGAGACACCCTCGTCACGAAGGATCGTCAGCAGCCGAACGGGCTCGGTGAGATCGATCGCCAGCGGATCGGCCGCATCGACTCCAAACCCGCAGTCGTAGGGCAGGGCGTCACGGAAGGGCCAGGGGACGCCACGGCCCTCGACCTTGTGCCAGGGCACCGTGTCGAAGAGCGACAGCCGCACGCCGAGGAGCATCCCGGGGCACTCCGCCCGCACCCGCGCGACGAGCGTGCGCAGGAGCCGCGTGCGTCCCTCGAAGTCTCCGCCGAAGCGGCCCGCACGCCGCCGTGCCGACAGGAACTCGTGCACGAGATACCCGTGGCACGCCTTGAGATCCACCATGCGAAACCCGGCAGCCGACGCGTCGCGGGCGGCGGCGACATAGGCCTCGATGAGCCGCTCGACCTCGTCGTCGGACACCACGCACGCTGCGTCTTCGGCATCGACGCCGTGCCGGCCGTCGAGGATCGGATGGTGGTAGGCGATCCGGGGTCGTCGAGGTCCGCCCACCGGTTGCGAGAAGCGGCCGGAGTGGGTGAGCTGGAGCGCCACGAGCAGGTCGTCGACCGTGCCGAAGCGCTCGCGGTGCGCGGTGGTGACCGCAGCGAGGAGCGCTGCGAATCCTTCGCGGCCGCACGCCGGCGCGCAGAGCTGACGCGGGTTGGCCCGCCCCTCGGGCGCGACCGCGACCGCCTCGCCCCCCCAGATCCATTTCGCCCCGCTCGTGCCGAAGTGACGCCACCGCCGGAGGAGCGGCTCGGTGGGTCGGCCGTCGGCCGTGCCATCCCAGCCCTCCATCGGATGGATGCACCAGCGGTTGCCCACCGTCGTGCCGGCCACGTCGAGCGTCCGGCCCAGCGGTGATCCCTCACCCGCCGCGAGCACCTCGTCGTCGAAGGGGATGGGTGCCCCGAGGCTCTGGCAGTGCGCGCGGAGGTCGGCGGCGGTGCGGAAGCGGGCGATCCTTGGATACTGCATGGGGATGTCTTCCTGTGGGCCCGGCCCTCCGCGGACCCCATCTCGGACCGGCATCGATCACGTCACGCAGGGGGGGCCGCCTCGAGCGCGGCGCGCACGGCCACGCGGGCATCACGCCAGCGCGACTTCACGGTGCGTTCGGAGCAGCCCAGCAGGCCGGCGATTGTCTTCTGATCGGCGCCGACATACCAGACCAGGTCGAACACCTCGCGCAGGGCCGGAGGCAGCCCGTCGATCGCCTCGTGAAACAGCGACCAGCGCTCGAGCCCCTCGTCCGGCACGACGGCCTGCTCGTCGTGCCGCCCCACGGCACTCCCCTCCGCGGCGCGGATGACGTTCGTCGCATGGTGCGCCGCCTGCGACCACGGCCCCGCGTGCCGGCGGGCGAGGTCGAGCAGTTCGCGGCGCAACTCGGTCGCTGCCAGCGCCATCACGCAGCGCGGCGGTCCGCCCGGCCGCGCGAGCGCCCGATGGAGTCGCAGCGCCGCGTTCTGGAACACGTCGTCCGTATCCTCCCAGCGCCTCACGTTCGGAAACCGGGCGAGCATGCGGTGGGCGAGGATCCGCAGGCGGGCGGAGGTGAGTTCGAGAATCCTGCTCCGCGCCTCGAGATCACCGGCGGCCAGCCGGGCGAGACACTCGGCGAGCGCCATCCCGCCCGCCGGCGAGGCAGGATCGTCGCGATCCGGCGTGTCGTCCCTGGCGTCTGGAGGCATGGTGCGTCGCCGCGGGCCGTTCGAACGCGGCGGGTCGCGGGCCGCCGCCCGACCGCCGGAGTATAGGCGTGGGATGGGCGGGTGCCGCGGCGGGCGGTGCGAAGCCCTCCGGCCAGCGGTATAAGAAAGTGGTCATCAAGCGGCGCGATCGACGCGCGTCGTGGCGCCGGTGGCCGGGTCGGGAGCGAGACGCCGTGGACGAGCTGGACGAGGGCGGGGGCGAATCCGGCATCGGCCTCGATCGACCGCCGCGCGATCGCGCTCCGGGATCGCTCAGCGGCGTCGACGATGCCTTCGGGTTTCGCTCGCGACCGCACGCGGCCCGCGGCGGCGTGGCCACCTCATCCGTGCAGCCGGGTGACATCATCGGCGGTGTCGTGATCGAGCGCCACGTCGGCGAGGGCGGCATGGGGAGCGTCCATGCGGGACGCGAACTCGGAACGGGCAGGAGGGTGGCGGTCAAGCTTGTCCGCATGACCGACGCATCGCCCACGGCGCACGATCGCTTTGCCCGCGAGGCGCGGCTGCTGGCACGCCTGCGCCATCCCAACGTCGCCCAGCTCTACGCCTTCGGCACGCATGACGGGGCGACGGGCTCGATGCCGTACCTCGTGCTCGAGTTCGTGGAGGATGCGCGACCGATCACGCGCTTCGCTCGCGAGACGGGGCTCGACGTGCGCGGCCGCGTGAGGCTCCTGCGGGACGCGTGCCGCGGACTCGCGCACGCACACGAACGCGGCGTGGTCCACCGCGACATCAAGCCGGGCAACCTTCTCGTGGACGCGGCCGGAACGTCGCGCGTGATCGACTTCGGCGTCGCGCGGGCGTCGGAAGCGGAGGGTGCCGACGGCACGGGGTCGTTCGCCACCGCGGTCGGCGATCTCGTCGGGACGCTGCAGTACATGAGCCCGGAGCAGCTGCTCGCCGACTCGGGCAGCGTGGACGCCCGCAGCGACGTCTACGCGCTCGGCCTGGTCCTGCACGAACTGATCGCAGGCCGGCTGCCGTACGACCTGACCGGCGTGCCCTACCTCGAGGCGGCGCGCCTGGTGGGTGATGGAGCGGCGCCGTCCACCGCCGCCGTGGCCGCGGCGGCGGTGCCGGAGTGTGGGCGGGACGATGCCCGGGCGCTCGCCACCATCGTGGCCACCTGCCTCGAGAAGACGCCCTCCGACCGGTACAGCTCCGCCGCGGCCCTCGCGGCGGACATCGATCGCTGGCTCGAGGGTCGCGCGATCGTCGCCCGGCCGCCGACGGCATGGGAAGCCCTGCGCCGCCTCGCCCGGCGCCATCGCACGGAGACCATGTGGGCCGGCGCCATGGCGGTCGCGCTCGTCGTCGCGCTCGCGGCGATTTCATGGTCGTCCCTCCGGGAGCGCTGGCAGCGCCGCGACGCCGAGGTGGCACGCGGTGAGGCCGAGGCGGCCAGGCGGATCGCCGAGGTCGCGCGGGCCGAGGCCGAACGCCACGCAGCGGACGCCGTGGAACGGCTCTACGTCTCGACCGTGCTGCTCGCCGCGGAGGCTCGCGATCGGGACAACGTCATCGAGGCCACCCGCCTGCTCGACACCGCGCGATCGTCGATGCGGATCTCCCCGCCTGTCGAGCCGCTCGAGCTGGCATGCCTCGCGGCGTCGCTCGACGAGTCGAGCCATGTCTTCATGAACGCCGGCGGCGAGGTCACGGCGGTCGCGCTCGCCCCGAACGGTCGCACACTCGGCTGCGCCGACCGGGCCGGAGCCGTGTGGCTGCACGAGCTCGACCGGAGCGGCGTGCCGGCCTCCCGGCCACCGCGATCCGGGCGGCATGGCCTGGTCGCCGCGCACGACGACTCCATCGGCACGGCCGCGCGCTCCGCGCCCCACGCCCGCTGGGCGACCCACGATGGGCGTGTCTGGCGGATCGCCTTCTCATCCGACGGCCGGCTGCTCGCCTCGGCCGGTGCGGATGGTCGCGTCGTCGTGCGCCACGTGGTCGCCGGCGACGTCGTGACGACACTGACGGCGCACGACGGCCCGGTGTATGGCGTGGCCTTCGCACCGGACGGAACATGTCTGGCGACGGCGGGCCGCGACGGCGTGACCCGCCTGTGGGACACGACCTCGTGGCAGGCACGCCTCGAGATCCGCGGCCACGAGGGCACCGTCTATGCGGTCGCGTTTTCTCCGGACGGCCTCCTCATGGCGACGGCCGGCACGGATGGGACTGCCCGTGTCTGGCACGCATCGGGTGGCGCGGAGGCCGCCCGCCTCGAGGGCCATGCAGGGCGGGTGTTCGACGCGGTGTTCTCGGCGGGGGGAGACACGCTCGCGACGGCAGGGGAGGATGGCACGCTCCGCCTGTGGGACGTGGGCACGCGCGAGGAAGTGCGCCGACTCCGGCATCCGTCCCGCGTCAACGCCGTGGCATTCGTCGGCGATGGCCTCGACGTGGTGACGGCGACGGGTGACGGCGTGCTGCGGGCGTGGCGGGCGGACGCCGTGTCGCCGACACCGTTTCGGGGACACACCGGCGGACTCTGGTCGGTCGCCGGCACCCGCGACGGCCGGGTCGTCTCCGCCTCGGAGGACGGCACCGCACGAGTCTGGTGCACCGACGGCCGGGATCGGCCGGTGCGCACGGTAGGGAGTCGCGTGCTCGCGACGGCTTTCGGCCCTGGTGACGGCGTCCTGGCCGCGGGACTCGCCGACGGCACCGTCTCGCTCTGGGACACCCGCACGCTCGCGCCGCGAGGCAGGCTCAGCGGTGGGGTCGGGCGGGTCAACTCCGTCGCCTTCTCCCACGACGGGAGGTTCGTGGCCGGCGGGTGCGACGCGGGCACCGTCGCCATCTGGTCGGCCCGCGACGGCCATCTGGAGGCGTCGTGGCAGCCCCATGCGCGGCGGACCTACTCGGTGGCGTTCACCGCGGACGACCGCGCGATGCTCACCGCTTCCGAGGATGGCACGGCGCTGCTGACCGATCGCACGCGGGGAGTTCCCCTGATCCCGCCGCTCCGCCACGGCCGACGCGTCTTCTGCGCGGCGTTGTCGCCCGATGAGTCGCTCATCGCCACCGCCAGCGAGGACCGCTCGGCACGCCTTTGGGACGCGCGCACGGGCGTGGAACGCCTGCGATTGCTCGGTCACGGGGGACCGGTCAACTGGGTGACGTTCTCCGCGGACGGCCGACACGTCGTGACCGCCTCGAGCGACGCGACGGTGCGCGTCTGGACGGTGGCCGATGGCCGCTGCACCGGCGTGCTCACCGGCCCGACCCGGCAGGTATGGAAGGCCTCGTTCAGCCCGGACGGCGCGCGCGTGGCCGCGGTGACGGCGGACGGCACGACGGTGATCTGGGAGACGACGCACGGCCAGGCCGTGCTGACGCTGCGCGGCGAGGCTCCCGCGACCGCCGAACAGCCCGGCGACGACGCGGCAGCGGGCGGTCGCGTCCTGCAGCGGGGCCACAGCGACCAGGTGTGGGGACTCGCGTTCTCGTCCGACGGCAGGAGGCTGGCGACAGGATCGTGGGACGGCACCGTGCGGCTGTGGGGCATCTCGACCGCCCAGGTGGCCGGGGCGAACGCCACGGCCGGGCTGCCGACCGCTGCGGAGGCGGGGAACGCCGAGGACCGTGCAGCCGGTCAGGACGCGGCCGCACGTGGGCCGTCGTGGAACCAGTTTCGGGGGTTCGACGGCTCCGGCGCGACGGCGGCAGCCCTGCCGCTCGAGTGGAGCGAGACCCACAACGTGAGGTGGAAGACGCCGGTCCCGGGCAAGGCGTGGGCCTCGCCCGTCGAGGCGGACGGCCGCATCTGGCTCGCGAACGCGACCGAGGACGGCAGGCGACTCTCGGCGGTGTGCGTCGATGCGGCGACCGGCGGCATCCTGCACGACATCACGCTCTTCGAGCCCGCGGAGCCGATGTTCTGCCATCCGTACAACAGCTACGCGAGCCCCACACCGGTCGTCACGAACGGTCGCGTGTTCATGCACTTCGGCAGCGCCGGCACGGCCTGCCTCGACGCGGCGACCGGCGCCGTCGTCTGGAAGCGGGACGATCTGCCCTGCGACCACCACCGCGGTCCCGGCTCCTCACCGATCGCGGTGGACGACCTGCTCGTCGTGAACTTCGACGGCTTCGACGTGCAGTACGTGGTGGCCCTCGAGCAGGCCACGGGCAGGACCGCGTGGAAGACCGACCGTACGATCGACTACGGGTCCGACAACGGCGACCTCAAGAAGGCCTACTGCACGCCGACGGTCATCGAGCACGCGGGCCGGAGGCAGCTCGTGAGCCCCGCCGCGGTCGGCACGGTGGCGTACGACCCCGTGACCGGACGCGAACTCTGGAAGGTGCACCATGGCGGCTTCAACGCCGCCGCGCGACCGCTCTTCGCCGGCGGCGTCATCGTGATCGTGGTGGAGGGCGGGGACCGCGTGGTGGCCGTGCGACCCGATGGCGAGGGGGACGTCACGCGGACGCACGTCGCGTGGAAGTTCGGCAAGTCCACGCCGACGCGGCCCTCGCCGTGCGCGGTCGGCGACCATCTCTACATGGTGAGCGACAGGGGCATCTTCACCTGTCTCGACCTGCGCAGCGGCGAATCGGTCTGGCAGGAACGCCGCGAGGGCCGTCACTCGGCGGCACTCCTCGAGTCGCACGGCCGCCTCTACGCGTGCGACGAGGATGGCACCACGGTGGTCGTCGCCGCCGATCCGACGGGGTACCGCATCCTCGCGGAGAACCGACTCGACGACGGATGCATGGCCTCGCCCTGTGTCGTGGGGGACGATCTCGTGCTGCGCACGAAGACGCATCTCTACCGCATCGGCGAGTGACCACGGCCGGACCAATCGCCCGTCCACGTGCCGTCCGGCACCACGACAGGTTCCGTGACTGACTGGCGTGACGCGCGAGCCTTCAATCCACGGCGACGACGAGGGGCTTGCCGTCGGCATCGACCGTCACCTCGAGCCCGGAGGTCTCCGTCGACCCGAATTTTTCGGCGACGAGATTCTTCGCAAGCACGGGCGTGCCCTGCTCATCCATCGTGTCCACGCCGTCCTTGGCCAAAACGCTCACCGCATACGTTCCCGGCGACAAAACGACCGTGAACCCGCCGTCCTGGCCGATCGGGGCGGTGCCGCTGTCGCCGCCGGCGGTGCCCGCGAAATTCAAGGAACCGGTCGCGGGCGGCACGATGCCCAGCGGAGCACCGCCTCGTTTGACGACACCTTTGACCCGCACCTTGCCCGCGGGCAGCGACGGAGCGCACGCCGGCACGAGACCCACCACCAACGTCAATGCGATGGCGCGAACGAAGCCGATCATCAGGGCACCTTGGCGAGAATACCGTCCGACTTTCCACCGAGCGCGTTGTAGGTGACGAAATCGATGGTGTCGGTGAGGAAGGCCACCGAACCATCTGCCATGCAGAAGACGGCGCCGCCGACGTGATAGCTTCCCGCCCCCATGTTGTTCTTGTAGTCACCTGAATTGGTGAGATTCGTCGCCGGACTGTTGATCCGCATGCCCGTCGGAGCGCCCTGAAAGTTGCCCGAGAACGCGCCGCCCCACGTCAAAAGGTCGCCCCGCTTTTCGCTGAGCATGATCGTGTTGCTGAGGCCGTCCGAAACGTCGGAGAACTTGCATTGGAAGGCGCTGCGTCCCCCGAAGATGCCGGGGGTCGCGCTCGACGCCTTGTTGCTCCAGTCGGAGTTGGCGACGGAGCAATAGGAGTTGTCCGCGGCACAGTCGTTCGTCTTGCCGTCGCACTTCTGCGGGCCGTTGCACGGGGCGTAGCATCCCACCGGGCTGTTGCCCATCTCCGAAAAGCTGCCCCCATCCCGCTTCTTGCAGCCGGTGGCGTAGGGATTGGTCGGGCACTCCTGATACGGAAGCCGCTTGTTGTTGAGCAGCGTGGAGTTGGTGCCTGCGTTGATGTGGATGTCGGGGTTGATCTGGTCGTACACCGGCTGGAACTCCACGAACGGCATGACGTCGATGTTCCACGTGCGGTACGGCACGCCCCACCACACCCACGTCGTGCCATTCCATTCCGCACAGTTTGAAGCGAACGGAAGCTTGCCCCGCGACTCGTGGACGTTGTGCAACGCGAGCCCCAGCTGCTTCGTGTTGTTCGTGCAGGCGCTGCGCCGCGCCGCCTCGCGGGCCGACTGGACGGCGGGCAGGAGCAGCCCGATCAGGACCGCGATGATCGCGATCACGACCAGAAGTTCCACCAGGGTGAACCCACTCCTGCGGCTCGACGATTTGATTCGTGAATCGTGCATCGTGATTCCACACCTCCCGAGGGTGACAGACGGACCGTGCCGTGTCGTTCAGGCCAAGCGGCAGCGACGCCACGCGGCCGCTCCCCCAGCCACCACCCCCAAACGATACTCCGAAGTCGCCGTCCGTGCAAAACGGGATTGCCGAACGACGGTCCGCGGCGTGCGCTCCGGTGGGCGGCTCACCCGGCGGTGCTGAGCACCTGGCCGAGCGTCTCGCGGAGGACCGCGGCGCTCCGCTTGAGGCCCTGCATCTCCTTGGGCCACAGCTCGATCTCAAGCGCCCGCTCCGCGCCGCTCCGCCCGACGACCGTCGGCACCGAGATCGCCACGTCACGGAGGCCGTAGCACCCGCGCTGCACGGTGGAGACGGGCAGCACCCGCTTCGCGTCGAGCGCGATCGCGTGGATCACCTCGGCGATCGAGACGCCGACCGCGAACCCCGCGCCGGTCTTCTTTTTGATCATCTCGGCACCGCTCGTCTTCGCGCGCTGGAAGACGTCGTCGCCGAGCTTGTGGGAGAACCCCGGGTATTTCTCCAGCGGCAGGCCGCCCACGCTCGCGCTGCTCCAGATCGGCACCATGCTGTCGCCGTGCTCGCCGAGGATCACGGCCTGCACCTGCGTCGCCGGCGCCTGCAGGCTCATGGCCAGCAGGGCACGGAACCGGAGCGTGTCGAGGAGCGTGCCGAGCCCGATGACGCGCCCCGCCGGCAGCCCCAGCTCTTGCTCGGCGAGGTACGTCAGGATGTCGACGGGATTGCTCACCACGAGCACGGTGGCGTCGCCGCGCAGCCCCTTCGACTTGAGCTCCGCGAGGATCGAGCGGAAGAGCACCACGTTGCGGTTGATGAGCGCCAGGCGGCTCTCGTCGGGCTTCCGCCGCAGTCCGGCCGTGATGCACACGAGATCGGCATCGGCCAGCGTGTCGTAGCCGCCGGAGCGGATCACCTGGTCGGCGATCGCCGGAGCCCCGTGGAGCATGTCGAGGGCCTGCCCGTCGGCCAGGTCGGCGTTGGCATCGACGATCACGATCTCGTGCACGATGCCGCCGAGCTGCAGGGCGAAGCCCGCGGATGACCCCACGATGCCGCCGCCACCGATGATGCCCACCTTCATGGTCGTGTTTCCGCCGGGATGTGGATGGATGCCGCCGCGAACGCGGCAGCGGGCTCAGAGCCCCAATTCCTTGCAGACCTGCTCGGTCACCGCCTTGACGAGTGCCTCGTGGTCGATCGCCCCGGACGGCCGCACGGCGTTGCCGGGATCCGCCCCCATCGGTGGCGGCGCGTCGAAAGCCTTGCGGGTGACGCCCGTCTGGCCCCAGCTCGACCGGAAGACGTCGTTGGCGCAGATGTCGCAGTTCTCCATGCCCGGATCGAGCCGCGGGTCGGTGTAGCCCCACTTCGACTTGAGATCGAGCAGCTCCTTCGTCTCCTGCTTGGTGAGGTAGGTGACACGGCCGAGATCCTTGGCGAGCATGAGGATCCGGCAGTACGCGTCGAGGATCTCCGTCCACCAGTAGGCCTTCTCGACCGTCTCGCCGAAGCTCACGGTGCCGTGATTGGCGAGGATCACCACGTTCGACTTCTTCACGTACGGCTTGACGGTGTCGGCGAACTTCTGTCCACCGGGGGTCTCGTAGCGCGTGATCGGCACGTCCCCGAGGAAGACCTCCACCTCGGGCAGCACGCACTGCGGAATCGGCTCGCGGGCCACGGCGAAGGCGGTGGCGTGCGGGGGGTGGCAGTGGACGACGGAGTTGATGTCGGGCCGCTCCTTCATGATCGTGAGGTGGAGCAGCACCTCGCTCGACCGCTTGCGCTGGCCCGCGAGCTGGTTGCCCTCCATGTCGACGATGCAGAGGTCGGAGGGCTTCATGAACCCCTTCGAGATCATCGTCGGCGTGCACAGCACCTCGTTGGGCCCGAGGCGGAACGAGATGTTGCCGTCGTTGCCGGCGGCGAAGCCCTTGGCGTAGATCCGGCGGCCGATGTCGCAGATCTCCTCCTTGAGCTGAGCGAGCGACTTGTCGGTGGTCTTGATGGCTGGGGTGGCTGCCATGGCGGCTCCTGCTCCTGATGGCGTGAACGCTCGAACGTCAGAAAAGGTTTGGCGAAAACAGGTCGTCTCTATCGATTCTGGCCCACGTTTCGGGTCGCGGTCGGACGTCTGGTCGTGCCGGTCGTGCCGGTGAGGTCGAGGCTGTCGATCAGGGCGGCCACGTAGGCGTCCACCGGCTTGTCCGCGGGCCGGAATGGCTGTGCCGCCTCGCCCCCCTCGCTGAAGGCGACGAGCTGACCGTCACCCGCGCCCAGGTCGTCCCAGGCCACGAGCGGCTCGGCCGCCCCGTCACCTGCCGCGAGGTCGTCCGGTCCGAGCGGCACGAGCAGCCGCAGCGCACCGCCCCGCATGGAGGCATGCGGTTCGACGAGCGTCACGGTGCCGATCGTCCGGGCGAGTCTCATCGGAGCGTCTCAAGCGTGGGGGCGTTCGACCGGACATTCCGGCTGCGACACGACTCGCGTGATGGTGACGGGGTGGCGCTCAATGGTGCTTTCCCTTGCAGCCGCAGGCGGTGGATGGTGCGGCCGCGAGTTCGGTCGGCGGCGTCGCGTCGGCGACCAGCATGAGGTCGCTGCAGAGCCGCTCGAGCGCGATCGAGGAGAGAGCGGCCGGATCGAGCACGAGCAGGTTCGCCGCACACTCGGCCACGGCTCCCTTCACGCGGATGGCATCGTGCCCCGTGACCGCCCGGAGGCTCGCATGCCGATTTGCGGCGGCGACGGCCAGGTGCGGCCGTCCCGTCAGGAGCACGGCGCGTGCCCCGTCCCGACCGGCGTGGATCGCCAGGGCCGCGAGCACATCGGCCAGCCCCGTGGTCGGTAGACGCTGCGTGCCCGGGATGGCGCGGGCGATCGCGGCCATCTTCGCGCTCGGGTCCGCCGGGCAGGCGGCGTGCGCCACGAGAAACATCCGCGGCGCCGCGCCGGCGGTCGTGGGCGTCCCCGCCTGCCGCACGATCTCGATCCCCGTGTCGGCCGCGTGCTCGCGCGCCGACGGCGTGAGCACCGCACGCGCTCCCACGACCACGCGTCGCATCCCGGCCGGCACGCGCTCGAGGACGGCCAGCGTGACGACATGGTCGGCGAGCACGTGTCCACCGGGTGATACCGCGGGGGCCGCCGTGGCGACCGGAGCCGGGGCCGAACCGGCGGCAGGGGGCGGGGAGCCACCCGCTCGGGTTGTGGACGCGCTCTGCGTCGCACCGGCATCCCGGAGCCGCTGCACCACCTCGCCGACCAGCCGCGCGACCAGTGCCGCATCGAGCGTGGAGCGGGAATCGTTCATGCGTTGCACCTCGCTCATCGATCCACCAGGGCCATCGTGCTCCACCGGGCCGGCGTCGTGTCGCTGCCGAGCACGTCCCGCAGGAGACGACCGTCGCTCGTGATCACCACGACGTCCCCGACGCCCGCGGCGATCGTGTCGATCGCGAGCTGGGGATCGCCGTCCGGACGCGCGCGGTCGGCGAGGAGCGGCTGCACCACGAGCAGCCGCGTGCCGCCGAGCGACGGGTGCTTCACCGTCGCGGTCGCGGTGCCGATGATCCGGGCGAGCTGCATGGCGATCAGGCCTCCATTCCGGGGCTGCCGAGGATGCGGAGGTCGTCGACCAGCGTGCACCGGCGCTGCCGCGTGAAGGTCAGCGGGGTCGTCACGCCTTCACCCGTGGGCGTCGCGATCGAGAACGAGAGGTAGCCCTCGCCGCCGAGGCCGAGGCCGGCCACGCTCGGCCCGTTCTTGACGAAGAGCGTCGTGTCGAGCAGCCGGCCCATCCGCGTCATCGTGCGCACGTTCGTCGAGTGGACGATGGCGGTGTGACGGAACCCATGCTCACTCTCGTGGGCCCGCTCGATCGCCTCGTCCGCGTCCCGGCAGCGGACGAACGGCAGGAAGGGCATCATCTGCTCGACCGGCACGAAGGGGTTGTCCACGTCGGTCTCACCGAAGACGAGTTCGAGGCCTTCGCGGGGCGTGGCGCCGGCGGCCTGGGCGAGCAGCGCCGCGTCCTTCCCGAGCAGATCTTTGCACGGCACCTGGTGGCGGTGGGCACCCTCGCCGGCCCAAACGATGGCCCGCTTCGTGAGGGCATCGACCTGACCGGCGTGGAGCCTCAGGGCGCCGGCCCGCTCCATCGCGACCAGCATCCGGTCGAAGACCGACTCCACCACGAACACCTGCTTCTCGCCGATGCAGAGCAGGTTGTTGTCGTAGGCGGCGCCCTGGATGATCGAGCGGGCGGCATGGTCGAGGTCGGCGGTCTCGTCGACGACCACCGGCGGATTGCCGGGCCCGGCGACGATCGCGCGCTTGGGCGACTGGAGCGCCGCCCGCGCGACGGCGGGGCCTCCGGTCACGCAGATGAGCTTCACCCCGCGATGGGCGAAGAGCTCGGCGGCGCTCTCGAGCGTGGGCTCGGCGACGAGGCAGACGAGGTTGTCCACGCCGAGATCACGGTGGATCGCGGCGTTGAACCGGCGCACGCCCTCGGCAGCCACCTTCCGTCCGCTCGGATGCGGGTTCACGACGACGGTGTTGCCCGCCGCGATCATGTTGACCGCGTTGCAGGCGATCGTCGGCAGCGAGTGCGTCACGGGCGTGATCGCCGCGATCACGCCGAACGGGGCGTGCTCGATGACGGCCAGGCCGTGATCCCCGCTGAAGACCTCGCTCGTCATGAACTCGACGCCGGGCACCTTCTCCCCGAGCACCTTGAGCTTCTCGATCTTGTGCTCGAGGCGGCCGATCCCCGTTTCGGCGAACTCCATGCGGCCGAGCTCCTCGGCGTCGCCGATCGCGATCCGGCGGATGTGCGCGATCGCCCGCTTCCGTCCCTCGACGCCCAGTCGCTCGAGGTGATGGAACGCCTCGGCGGCGGCGGCGACCGCCTCGTCGACCGAGGCGAAGATGCCGTGGTGGCCCGCGGACGAGCGGCCGGTCACCGCGCCGGCGGGCGTGGCCTGCCGTGGCGCCGGGGCGCCGGTCTGCCGCAGTTCCGCAAGCACCTGACGAACGATGGCGGCGACGTCGTGCGCCGTGGGAGCAGGAGCGGTCATGCGGGTGGGGTCCGGGATGCGGGGAGGAACGTCACGACAAAGAACCGGGGTTTGACTCGGGGAATGGCCTGCCGCGCCCCCCGCGGCGCACGCCTCCAGGCGTGCGAATGGACGTGGCGCTACGCGCCCAACGCGCCGGTCGGGGGATCGTGCTCGCCGCCGGCGGATTTCGACGGTGGAGGCCCTGTCGGCATGGTGCATCGCTCGCTGCAGTCGAAGATTCACCGGCGGCTGCGCGCGACCCCCGAACGGCTGCCCACCTCGGCGCCGCTTCGTTCAGGCCTGCACACGCCCCCCGTGGCGCACGCCTCCAGGCGTGCGCATCCGCCCCCGCGTCGGCGCGGGCTTCGCCTGTGCCCTGAGTCAGGGCTGCGTTGCTCATGCCTCGTCCCTCCGGAAGACGTCCTTGCCGGCGACCCGCACGGTATCGACGAGGCCGATCACGACCGCGTCGATGGGGAGCGTCTTCGTCTCGGGCGTGAGGCGGGCGCTGGAGCCCTGCGTGACGAGCACGAACTGCCCCTCGCCGGCACCGAGCGTGTCGACGGCGATGAAGGTGCGGCCGGTCGAGACGAGCCGGTCGCGGCTCTTCTCGTCGAGCCTGTAGGGCTCGACGACGAGCAGCTTGTGTCCAGTCATCGTGGGCGTCTTCTGCGTGGCGACGACGGAACCGGTGACGAGCGCGACGAACATCAGGAGCCTCCCCGTGCCGAATGACCGCCCGCAGCGGGCGACGTGCCCGCGAGCAGGTCGCGGGCCTGCCGCGCCACCACCAGTTCCTCGTTGGTCGGGATGACCCACACGGCCGTGCGCGACGAGGCGGCATGGATCGGCCGCTCGCCACCGGCGGAGGCGGCGTTGGCCGTCGCATCGAGCACGATGCCGAGGTCCTCGAGGCCCGCGAGCACCGCCGCGCGGGTCGCCGGCGCGTTCTCGCCGATGCCGCCGGAGAAGGCGATGCCGTCGAGGCCGCCGAGTTCGACCAGCCCCGCGCCGAGCCAGTCGCGCACGGCGCCGACATAGACGTCGATCGCCGTGCGGGCCCGGGCGTTCCCCCCGGCGGCGGCCGCCTCGAGGTCGCGCATGTCGCCCGAGGTGCCCGACATGCCCGCCAGACCGGCCCGCGACGAGAGCTCCCCGAGGAGGTCCTCGAACGACCGCCCCGTCGCCTTGGCCACGTGCAGCAGGACGAAGGGGTCGAGATCGCCCGCCCGGTTGCTCTGCGGCAGCCCCGACTGCGGGCTCATCCCCATCGACGTGCCGACGCTCGCGCCGGCCCGCTGCCAGCAGACGCTGCTCGACCCGCCGAGGTGGCAGGTGACCGTGCGGAGCGGTCGCCCCGGCGTCGCGGCGACGAGCGCGCCGAGTCGCTCGGACACGAACCGGTGGCTCGCCCCGTGGAAGCCGAAGCGCCGCACGCGGTGACGCTCGACCCACTCGGTCGGCACGGCATAGAGCCCGTGACGGTCGGGGATCGTCGCGTGGAACCCCGTCTCGAACGCCGCCACGAGCGGCACGCGAGGGAACCGGGCGCCGAGCGACCGCATGGCCCGCACGTAGGGCGGGTTGTGCGCGGGCGCGACCTCCGACATCTCCTCCATGGCCGCGAGGACGTCCTCGGTCACCCGCACGACGCCCGTCACGCGGCCCCCGTGCACCGCCTTGAAGCCCACCGCCGCCACCTCGTCGATGCTCAGGAGCGGCCCTCCGGACCGGGTCAGCTGGGCGATCGCCGCCTCGAGCGCCACCCCATGGTCGGGCACCGGCATCGTGGTTTCGACGTCGTCGCCACCGAGCCGCGCGGAGACGCGGCTCTCCGGAGCCCCGATCCGCTCGACTCCTCCGCGGGCCAGTTCGGCACCGCCCTCGGCCCCGCCCGTGTCGGGCAGGTCGAAGAGACGGTACTTGAAGCTCGTGGAGCCGAGGTTGGCGACGAGAATTTTCATCCGTTCACGATCGGGCGAGGGGGTCGAGGGGCCGCATGGCCGCGGAGGTCAGCGGCAGAACGCCTCCACCAGGCTGTCGGCCGGACGCGGGATGACGTGGCTCGCGACGAGCTCGCCCACCTGCTGGGCCGCATTGGCCCCCGACTCGACCGCCGCCCGCACGCTGCCGACGTCGCCCTGCACGATCGTGGCGACGAACGCGTTGCCGATGCTCACCCGCTTGAGGATCTTCACGTTGGCCGCCTTGGCCATCGCGTCGGTGGCCTCGACGAGGCCCACGAGTCCCTTGGTCTCCAGAATGCCGATCGCCGTGTTCATGTGATGTCCCGTGAGAAAGATGTGAATGGGTCCCGATGCACGTTCCAGGCCGTACGACTGTCAGCCGCCCGAGGGCAGCACGATCCCGAGGTCTTCGTGGGGACGTGCGATGACCTGCACGCTCACCACGTCGCCGATTCGGCCGGCCGCCGCCGCACCCGCGTCGGTTGCCGCCTTCACCGCGGCCACGTCGCCCGAGACGAACGCCGTCACGAGTCCGCTGCCGATCTTGTCCCAGCCCATGAAGGTGACGTTCGCCGCCTTCATCATCGCGTCCACCGCCTCGACGAGCGTGGTGAATCCCTTCACCTCGATCATGCCGAGGGCTTCGACTGCCTTTGCCATCTGTCGCTTCGCTCCCGTGTCGAACAACCAACCCGTCTCCGCGGGGCCGCCCCCGCCGACCGCACCGGCACGCGCCGGCTGCACGGTCCTGTTCGTCGTGTTCGTCGTGTTTCGTCCCGCCCCGCGCCGCCGCCGCGAGGCCGCCTTCTTCTTCGCCACGTCATGCCCCTCGTCCGGTCGCCGCCTCAGGTCTGTCGCAGGAGTTCCACCCGCGTCGCGTGATCGAGGTCGGCCGCATTGCCTTCGTCGGTGTCGATGTGGACCTCGAGCTTGCTCGTGGCATCCGCCCGCACGAGCAGGTCGCGGAACACCGTGGAGCAGGGGCCCTCGATCGCGAGGCTCATGCGGTCCCCATCCCTGACGCCGTACCGCTGGGCATCGGCGTGGTTCATGTGCACGTGCCGCTCGGCACGGATCACGCCCTCGGAGAGCTCGATCGCGCCGGCCGGGCCCACGAGCACGCAGCCCGGTGTGCCGGCGATCTTTCCGCTCGGCCGCACCGGCAGGTCGATCCCCAGCGAGATGCCGTCGGTGAACGCGAGCTCCACCTGCGAGGCCTTGCGCGTGGGCCCGAGCACCCGCACCGTCGGCAGCATCTTGCGCTTGGGTCCGACGAGCATCACCGTCTCCTCGGCGGCGTAGAAGCCGTCCTGGTAGAGGTTCTTCATGGGCGTCAGCGTGCGGCCGGGCCCGAAGAGCCGCTCGACGTGCTCGTCGGTGAGGTGGCAGTGCCGCGCGGAGATGCTCACGACGAGCTTCGCCGGCGCGGCATGGCCCGCCGCGGTCACCGCGTCCCCGGCGCCCGTCGTGATCCCGCCCGAGCGCAGCACGATCTCGCGCACGATCCGTTCGACGCTGCCGCGGTCGAGTCCTGCGGGCAGGGACAACGCGCTGTTCATGCCTGGCGGCTCCGGTGGCCGGACGCCGTCCCCGCGGCGCCCTCGGGCTCGGGGATCTCGGCGATGAGGAGCTCGGCACCGGCCGCGGCGAGCCGCTGCCGCCACGCCTCGTCGAGCGCGTCGTCGGAGACGTACAGGTCCACGGCGTCGAGCGGCGACACGAGCGTGAGGCTGCGGCGGCCGAACTTCGAACTGTCGGCCACCACGATCGCGCGCCCGCCGGCACGGAGCATCGCCTGCTCCGTCTCGGCGAGGAGCAGGTGGGCGTTGAAGAGACCCTCCTCCGCGATGCCCGCGGCCGAGAGCACCGTCGTCGTCACGTGCAGCCTCGAGAGGAGCTCGTTGGCATACGGCCCCAGGCAGACGCCACTGCGGGGCGAGACGTAGCCGCCGAGCAGCACGAGGTCGGTGCGGGCCTCGGATGCGAAAAGATTCGCGACGGGCAGGCTGTTCGTGACGACCTGAAGCGACCGTCCCACGAGCAGCCGCGCCACCTCGTAGGTGGTCGTGCCGCCGTCGAGCAGGACCGTCTCGTCGTCGCTGATCACCTCGGCCGCCCGGGCGGCGATCGCCCGCTTGGCGGCCCAGTTCGTCGGCTGGCGATCGTCGAACTCGGCAAGTCGCGGCAGGCCGCCCGCGTAGAGCACGCCGCCGTGCGTCCGCCGGGCCGAACCCTGCTCCTCGAGCGCGTCGAGATCGCGCCGAACCGTCGATTCGGAGACGCCAAGTTCGCGCACGAGTTCGTCGAGGGACGCAAACCCGCGGACCCGGATGAGGTCGAGGAGTCGACTGCGTCGCTCGTGATTTTGAACGGAAATCATCTTTTTCAGAATGCTATCATGCACGAAATCGATCTGCTTGCAAGGAGCCACGCCTGAATGCCGTCTTATAAAGCCAGAAAACGCTCTCATTTCCAGCCAAATCGACGATTTCCTCACCAACTTTTCCGCCTCGGCATTTTGGGTCGATCAGCGAAAATCTAGGTCGCATCCGGTGCGCGTGTCGTCCCGAGCGCTCCCCGATGAAGGACACCGTCATTCCGATCGTGCACCTGTCGCGCAGCGTCACCCTGCCAGGCCCGTCGGGCCTGGAGCGGTTGTGCGGGAGGGTCACGCCCGTGGCACCCGGCGACGCCCCGACGATCCGCGATCTCGCGGCGGCGTGCGCAGACGCCGACTCCGGCCGGCGCAGCGTTTCCGGGCGGGGACTCGCTGACGAGGTCGTGTCACGACCGGGCCGGGCCGTCGCGGCGTGGCTCGCCTGGGACGCGGTCGGCCGCGGCCGTGCCGTCGGCCTCGTCACCCTCGTGACGGCGGGCCCGCCGGGGAAGCCGCGTCATTCGATCGGCTGGCTCCTGGTCGTCCCCCGTGCCCGTCGCTCGGGGATCGGCACGGAGCTGGTGCAGGTCGCCGTCGACGAGGTGCGACGGCTCGGCGGAACGGAGGTCTGGGTCGAGACGCATGCGGCCTGGCCCGACGCGATCGCCTTCTGGCGACACCTCGGCTTCACGCCGCCCCCAGCCCCTCCATCCGTCGCCACGCGCTCATCTGGCCGAGGTGCATCATGAGGTGGCCGCCGCAGTAGAACGTCTGCACCGAACCGATCGTCGGGAACAGGTCGCGCATGCGCCCCTCCGCGGGATTGGGCCGCTCGAACACCTCGTCCGGCGTGCTGCGGAGCGCCGCGGTGACCATGCGGTGACCTTCGAGGAAGAACTCCACGATCTCGTCCCGCGACGGGTACAGATCGCCATCCGGGTCGTCGACGCACGTCGCGTCTTTCGAGAAACGGGTCTCGAAGTGCTCCGGGATCGTCGGTGCCGGGTGCCCGAGCTGCCGCAGCACGCGCGGTGCGTAGAGGCTCAGGTGACCGTAGATGAACGCCGGGTGATTCGACGCGACGACCGCGCCGCCGGGGCTGGCAAAGCGGGCGAACCGCTCGGCCGGGACGCCGGCGAGGAGCCGCTCTGCGTAGCCGAGCGAGACCTGGAGCGAATCGGCGATCAGGTGGCCGAGCGAACGGTGCATGCGGAAGCCTCGGGGAGGGTGGTCTACGAATGATACGAGGCCGACGAACGGGCCGCCGTCGCGATCCTGGCGATCGCCTCCGGCAGAACGTCGCACTCGGCTGCGAAGACCCGCGCCGCGAGCGACTCGGGCGTGTCGTCCGGCAGCACGGGCACGGCCCGCTGCAGGAGGATCCGCCCGTGATCGTACTCGGCGTCGACCAGGTGGACCGTGCAGCCGGAGATCGTGCAGCCGCGCTCGAGCACGGCGCGGTGGACGTGCATCCCGTGGAACCCGCGCCCCCCGAATGCCGGCAGCAGCGACGGATGGATGTTGATGACCCGATCGACGAAGTCGATCGGGATGTCGATGAGGTGGAGAAAGCCGGCCATGACGACGAGATCCGCCGCCGCGTCGCGACAGGCCCCGAATACCGCCGCACTCCACTCGTCGCGGGCCCGTCCGGCGGGCGGCAGCACGGCGACCGGCACGTGTGCCCGCCCCGCGATGGCGATGCCGCGCACGTCGGGCCGGCTCGACACGACCGCGGCGACCCGGGCCGAAAGCCGCCCTGCGGCGATGCGCTCGAGCAGATTCTCGAGCGTGCGCCCCGAACCCGACACGAGCACGGCGAGATTCAGCGGTGCGGCGGGGTCGCTCACGACCGGCCTCCCGCGTCGACGGCCGCGCCACCCGCCCCGTGGGTGACCCGGAGGCTGATCCCGAGGCCGTGACCATCGACTTCGATGATCGGCCCGTCGTGCGCACCGAACGACACGCGCGTCGCGAGCGTCTCGGCGGCGACGTAGTCGAGATGGGCCTCGATCGCGGCCCGCAGGTCGGGCGACTCCGTGGCGAACACGAGTTCGATCCGATCGGTGAACTCGAGGTCGAGGCTCTTGCGGTGTGACTGCACCGCATGGACCACCTCGCGCACGAGCCCCTCGGCCACGAGCGCCGGCGTCAGTTCGGTGGACACGACGACGACCGCCTGCCGGCCCTCCGCTGCCGCCCAGCCCGGCCTCGCGCTCGTGCGCACGAGCAGATCCTCCCGCTCGAGCGTCGCCTCGCCGCCCGCCCACGCGACCGTCACGCGGCCGTCACGGGCGAGTGCCGCCAGCAGGGCGTCACCGTCCGCCTTCGCGATCGCGTCGCGTGCCTTCGGCAGATCCTTGCCGAGGCGTGGGCCGAGTTTCTTCAGGTCGGCCTGGACGGTCCGCGTGATGTACCGCTCCGGCTCACGGCAGATCTCGAAGCCCTTCACGTTGAGCTCGTCGCAGACGAGATCCGCGTGCGACTCGAGCCACGCGGCGTCGCCGGTTGCGTGAGGGCTCGTCGCGTCCGCGAGGATCACCTCGACCTTCGCGAGCGGCTGTCGGACCTTGAGCTTCTCGGCCGCCCGGGCCGCCCGGCCGAGCGACGCGACGTCGCGGACCAGCGCCATCCGCCGAACGAGGTCGCCATCGATGAGATCGGGTTCACCGATGGGATAGTCCGTGAGGTGGACGCTTTCCGCAAAGCCCGCGCCACCCCCCGCGACGGCCAGATTCCGCCAGATCTCCTCGGACACGAACGGCACGAACGGCGCGGCGAGCCTCGCGATCGTGAGCAGGGTCTGGTAGAGCGTCCAGTAGGCGTCGAGCTTGTCCCGGTTGCCCTCCGGCCCGACATCGGCCCGGCCGGCCGCCCAGAACCGCTCACGGCTGCGGCGCACGTACCAATTGCTGACCGCCTCGACGAGCGCCGAGAGCCGTTGGGCGGCGCCGAAGTGATCGAAGGCATCGAGCCGCTCGACCATGTCGATGGCGGTCGCATGGACCTCGGAGAGCATCCAGCGGTCGAGCTCGCCATGGTCGGATGCGGCACGCCCGCCGCGCGCGACCGCGAAGGAGCGGTCGTCCACGCTGCCGGTCAGGCCGGCCGGGTCGAAGCCGTCGATCCGGGCGTAGATCACGAAGAACGAGTAGACGTTCCAGAGCCGCAGCAGGAACTCGGGAATGCTCTCGCGGATGGCCCGCTCGTTGTAGCGGATGCTCGTCCACGGGGGCTGGCCGGCGAGAAAGTACCACCGCAGGGCATCGGCGCCGTAGGTGTCGAAGATCACCTTCGGCTCCTTGTAGTTGCGCCGGCTCTTGCTCATCTTCTGCCCGTCCTCGCCGAGCATGTGGCCGAGGACGATGCAGGTCCTGAAGGGATGCGGATACGGCTTCTGCGCGTCGCCGGGCCGGCTGCTCCCGGGCGTTCGCCCGAAGAGGAGCGTGCTGATGGCGAGCTGGCTGTAGAACCAGCCCCGCGTCTGGTCGATCGCCTCCGCGATGAAGTCGGCCGGAAACTGGGCCTCGAACTCGGCGGTGCCCGAGTGCGGCCAGCCCCACTGCGCGAACGGCATCGCACCGGAGTCGAACCAGCAGTCGATCACCTCCGGCACCCGCCGCATCCGCGATCCGCCGGCGAAGGGGGAGTCGTACGTCACCGCGTCGATGTAGGGCTTGTGCACCGCGAGGTCGTCGGAGAGCTTGGGGTTGGCGGCCTTCGCCCTGGTAAACACGTCGGTGCCCGCGATGCCGGGCTTCGCGAGGAGCGCGGCATACGACGGGATGGCCTCCATCCTCCCGGTCGCCTCGCACTCCCAGATCGGCAGAGGCGTGCCCCAGTACCGCTCGCGGGAGAGGGCCCAGTCGACGTTCGTCTCCAGGAAGTTGCCGAACCGGCCGTCCTTGATGTGCTCGGGCAGCCAGGTGATGGCCGCGTTGTTCGCGAGCATCGCGTCGCGGAACTGGCTCGTGCGGATGAACCAGCTCTTCCGCGGATACTGGATGAGCGGGTCGGCATCGGCCCGCCAGCAGAACGGATAGTCGTGGACGTACTGCTCCTGGTGGACGAGCAGGCCACGGGCCCGCAGGTCGCGGGCGATGTCGCGGTCGCACTCCTTCACGAACCGCCCGCTCCCCATCGCGAAGGCGTCGGTGAACGTGCCGTCGGGGGCGACGCAGTTGAGGAGCGCAGGACCCGTCCCGGGGGCGAACCGCGCCTGCTCGGCGACGAGCACGCCGTAGTCCACCTCGCCGAAGGCGGGGGCGACGTGCACGATGCCGGTGCCCGAATCGGTGGTCACGAAGTCGGCGGCAACGATCCGCCAGCCGATCGTGTCGCTGCCGCCGCCGGCGAGCGGGGCCGATTCAGGCGGTCCGGCCGGGCGGAACGTGTCGAACGGAGGCAGGTACGAGCGCCCGACGAGCGCGGCTCCCGGCAGGCGCTCCACGATGTCAAAGGCCCTCTTCAGCTTCTCGGCGAGGGTGGCGGCGAGCGGTTCGGCGAGGATGTACTCGGCCTCATCCGCACTCCCCGACTCGCGGACGACGACGTAGTCGAGGTCTGCCTTGACCGCGGCGAACTGGTTCGAAGGGAGCGTCCAGGGCGTCGTCGTCCAGAGCACAAGGCTGCGGTTCGTCGGCCGTCCGGCCGCGTCGACGAGCGGAAAGGCGACGTAGACGCTCGGGTCGGCCACCTCCTTGTAGCCCTGGCCGACCTCCCCGCTCGAAAGCGCCGTGCCCCCCTGCGCCCACCACCAGACGATCTTGTGCCCCTGGTACAGAAGACCGCGGTCGAAGAGCGTGGCGAGCGCCCACCAGACGCTCTCGACGTAGCTCTGGTGGTAGGTGACGTAGGCATCCGAGAGGTCGATCCAAAACCCGATCCGCTCGGTGAGCGTCTCCCACTCCTTCATGTAGCGCCAGACCGATTCCTGGCACTTGTGGATGAAGGGCTCGACGCCGTAGGCCTCGATCTCGGCCTTCGAGTGGATGCCGATCTCCTTGCAGACCTCGACCTCGACAGGCAGGCCGTGGGTGTCCCAGCCGGCTTTGCGCTCGCACAACTCCCCGCGCATCGTGCGGTAGCGGGGATAGAGATCCTTGATGGCCCGGGTCAGGCAGTGGCCGGGATGCGGCATCCCGTTGGCGGTCGGAGGCCCCTCGAAGAACACGAATCGCGGCGCACCGCGCCGCAACTCGAGCGACTTCCGGTACACGCCGCGCTCGCGCCAGAACGCGGCAATCCCTGCCTCGATCTCGGGAAAGTCAGGCTGGCCTCGAACGGGAGCGAACATCGGCACTGCTGCAGGGCGGGGAACGCGGGCGGGCGGCCGGAAACGCGGGCCGTGCGCGCCGTGCCGCATCCCGGGGTGCCCGTCGAACTGGAATTCCCGCGTCAGCGTACCCCCGGGCGACACAACGCCACAGGGGCGGTCTCAACGTGCCGTTTTGCGGCACCCTGCCGGGCGTGGTGGTTCCCTACGGCCACCGGCAGGTCGGCGTCGGCTGAGACGCAGGAACGGCCCGAGGCATTCTGCGGCACCGCGCGCTGCAGATATGCCGCCCACGGGGCGGGTGTCTCACTCTGAACCCCGCCGGAGCGTCATACGGGCAGCGGAAACATGCCGCAAAGCGGTGTGGTTCGAGTCATCCCGTGATCCCACCACCTTTGGCACACGGCTTGCTTCCTCGCCGCCGCAGCGTCGATCCTGCGATCCCGTCCGTCACCCTGTCTCCCCAGCCCTCGGAGCACGCGCCGCCATGCGTCAGCACCTCGTCACCCGTCTGGAACCCCTCGAATCCCGCCTCGCCCTCGCGGGCGTATTCACGTTTCTCGACGTCGATGGCGACGTCGCGACGGTGCGTTCGACGCAGGGCACGGATATCGATCTTTCGTCTGCCATCTCGTTGTCACCCGCAGGAGTCGGCTTCCAACTCAGTCGCGTCGATCTGTCGTCGCCGGTCTTCGCCGGGACGCGACTCCGGATCACCGCGACCCCCTCCGGGGGCGACGGCTTCGTGCACGTCGGGGAGGTCGTCACGCCCCACGACCTGCGGGCCGTCGTCGTCGGCGGCGACCTCGCGCGAATCACGGTGGGCGACGTGGATCCCGCGACGCGGGCGCTGAACCGCCTCGCCGTCGACTCGATCGGCAGGTTCGGACTGTCGACGGGTGCTCCGGACACCACTTCCTTGATCGCGGGACCACTCGGATCCCTGGAGGTCGCCGGTGACGTCGTCGGCGCGTCGCTCGGAGTCTCGGGGCGCATCGACAAGGCGGCGATCGGCGGCTCGGTCCTCGGGGTCAACGCGTTCGACGGCATCGCCGCCTCGGCGATCGGCACCCTCACGATCACGGGCGTGATCTCGGGCGGGCCGGCGTTCGCGAGCGGCCAGATCGCGGCGAACTCTGGACCGATCCGGACGCTGCGCGTCGGCGGCATCGCGGGCGGCGGAGGAGATGCCAGCGGCACGGTCATGAGTGCCGGTGCGATGGAGGATGTGCGCATCGGCGGGTCGATCGCAGGAGGCGGTGGGCTCTCCAGCGGCGGGCTGTTCGCCGGCGGTGCGGGCATCCGCAACCTCGTCGTCCGAGGGAGTATTTTCGGCGGCTCCAACGACGATAGTGGCGGGGTGCAGACGGGCGGCCGCATCGGCTCCGCCCGCATCGACGGTTCGATCGTCGGCAGCAGCGGCCTGCGCAGCGGCCGCGTGAGTGCGGCACAGGGCATTGGCAGCCTGCGGATCGGTCAGGATATTGCGGGCGGCAGCAACAGCCTGAGCGGTTCCGTCGCCGCCACATCCGGTCGGATCGGGCGGCTCGAGGTCGGTTCGATCACCGCCGATACGGGGCTGTTCGGCGGCTCGATCACGGCCGCCAACATCGGAGGCATGCTCGTTCGCGGGGACATCGCGGGTTTCGGCGCGAATCCGGCCGTGATTTCCGGCCTGGGCATGACCGGTCAGGCGATCCGGTCGCTGACCGTCCGGGGCAGCCTCTCCCAGGCGCTCGTGCTTGCCGGATACGACGTCGGGTCGCCCGTGCAGGGAGCGGCCCGGATCGGCAGCGTGGAGGTGCGTGGGAACTTGATCGCTTCGAGCATCGCGGCCGGCGTCTCGAACCTTGCGCCCGGGCAGTTTGGCGACACCGGGGACTTCGCGATCGGTGGCGTGCCCACGTCCAGGATCGGCTCGCTGACGGTGCGCGGGATCGCGATCGGCAACGGCGTCCCGACGGATTCGTTCGGAGTCGTCGCCGCTTCGTTCGGTCGCGTGCGGATCGGCGGCACGACGCTCGCGACGCCACCCGGTTCGATCACCTCACCGAGCGGCTCAAATCTGTTCATCCACCGGCTGTGAGCACGGGCGGAACGCGGCCGAGGATCCCCACGCGAAAACTGTTGACAGTTTTCCGGTGTCGGCCTACCATCTTCTGGGCGGGACCGATCGTCGCGGGCATATTCGCCCCGCGTGGCCCGTGCCGCGACGCCGTGTGGAGTCTCGCCGCATGCCCTCGTCCCATTCCGTCGCACGGTCTCGACCGGGTCGATCGACGCTCGTCGCCGAGGTGGCCGACCGGTTGCGGCGCGAGATCGTGACCGGCACGAGGCCTGCCGGCTCCAAGCTGAGCGAGCCGTCGCTCGCGGTCGAGCAGGGCGTCAGCCGCGGACCGGTGCGGGAGGCCCTGCGGCAGTTGGAGCGTGAGGGGCTCGTCGTTTTCGACGCCGTCGGTCGCTCGCGGGTCGTCACGATGAGCGCGGCCGACTTCGCGGACATCTCGATCGTGCGCGTCGCGCTCGAGTCCGCCGCCGCCGCGCACGTTGCGGCCTGCTTCGATGACCGCCTCCGGAGGACGCTCGAGCGGAACATCGCGAAGATGAAAGCCTCGAGGACGCTCACGGATGTCAGCCGGCTGGACCTGGCGTTCCACGACGCGGTCATGGAGGCCTCCGGGCGACGGCGGCTCATCACGACGTGGCGTTCGATCCACTCCCAGCTGGAGCTGTGGCTCGGGGCCTTGCACCGGGCGCGGGAGGCGATCACGGCCGACGTGCTCGAGGAGACGGTCCATTCCCACCGGGCACTCGTCGAGGTGCTGGCGTCCGGCGACGCCGCCCGGGCGCGCGAGGCTGCCGCCGAGCACGCGGGTGGGCTCGTGCGCTGGGCGCCCCTGCATGGCGTCATGCCGGATGGGACGACGGGCTCACCGGTCTTCGTGGCACGATCGTGAAGGGGGTGCTCGCGTGAACCGCCAGCCCCGCATGCAGCGGATGCACCGCCTGACCCGCATGCCCACGCGGGCCCGCGCCGGGATCGTCGTCGGCGTCCTCGCGTGTCTGCCGGCGCTCATGGGACCGTCACACGCGGCCGAACGCGGCGCCGACACGTTCGCGCACGCGATCCTTCCCCTCCTGCGCGACCACTGCGTGACGTGCCACTCCGCCGAGAAGCAGGCCGGGGAACTCGATCTCGAGCGATTCACGGACATCGGGGCCGTCCGGGAGGATGCCGCGACCTGGCAGCACGTTCTCGAACAGGTAACGTCGGGCGAGATGCCACCGGCTGAGGCGCGGCCGCTCGCGCCGGAGCACGCTGCCACCTTCGCCTCGTGGATTCGCGGGATGCTCGACGAGGTCGCGCTCGCGGGGGCCGGCGACCCGGGGCCCGTGGTCCTGCGCCGACTGTCGAACCGCGAGTACACCGCCACGATCCAGGATCTCACCGGCGTGGACACCCTCGACGTGGCCAGCGAGTTTCCCGCCGACGGGGCGGCCGGCGAGGGCTTCACGAACGCGGGCGCCGCCCTCGTGATGTCGCCCGCCCTGCTGCAGAAATACCTCGATGCGGCAAAGGAGGTCGCGCGGCACTGCGTCCTCCTGCCGGAGGGCGTCCGGTTTTCGGCGAGCGACTCGCCGCAGGACTGGACCGACGAGGCCCTCGGACGCATCCGAGCCTTCTACGCCCGCTACACGGTCGCCACCGAGGTCGTCAACGAGGTCGGGGGCACCGGAAAGGTCAAGAACGAAGGGGGCGCGATCCCTCTCGATCGCTACCTCGACGCGCTGCAGGGGCGGGGTGACCCGGCCGGTCTGAGCCCGAAGTACCTCGCCATCCTGCGCGAGGCGCTGACGTCGGGTCCTCCGTCGCCGCTTCTCGACCCGCTGCGTGCGACGTTCGCCGCGGGCAGGCTCACGGCCGCCGACATCGAGCCGTGGCAGAAGGCGCTGTGGCGATTCACGACGATCGGCCACATCGGCAAGCTGAACGGACCGAAGGCCTGGCAGGAGCCGGTGACGCCGCTGGTCGCGCGGCAGGAGATCCGCGTCACGCTCGACGGCGACCGCGATCACACGCTGTTTCTCGTCGCGACGACCGCGGGTGACGGCGACGCGGGTGACCTCGTGCGTTGGGAGAACGCGAGGCTCGTCGCCAAGGGTCGGCCCGACATCCAGCTCGCGAGCCTGCCGGAGCTCGCGCACCACCTGGAGGAATCCCGCGCACGCGTGCTCGCCGAGACCGAGCGGTGCCTCGGGGCGATCGCGGCCGGCACGACCGACGCCGATGACGCCATCCTCGGTGCGTGGCGGGAGTATCTGGGGATCGGTGCGACCGCGCTTGCACCCCTGTTGACGGGCCGACTCGAGCGCACGCCCGACTACGACTTCGTGCGCGGCTGGAAGGGGGACAACGCCCTGAGCGTGCTCGCGAATTCCTCCGACGCGACCGTCCGCATTCCGGGCATCATGCAGGCCCACTCCGTGGCCGCCCATCCGTCCCCAGATCGTGCCGCGGTGATCGCATGGCAGAGCCCGGTGAGCGGGGCGCTCGTCGTAAGCGGCGCCGTGACCGACGGCCATCCCGAATGTGGCAATGGCATCGAGTGGTCGCTCGAGGTGCGTCGCGGCACGACGACGCAGCGACTGGCGACGGGCGTGTCGAAGGGGGGTGAGAGCGTCCCGTTCGGACCCATCGAGGGCGTGGCGGTGGAGCCCGGACAGGCCATCGCCGTCGTCATCGGCCCCCGCGACGACAACCACTCCTGCGACCACACGACGATCGATCTCACGCTCTCCGACGGCATCACGACGTGGGATCTCGCCGCCGACGTGTCGCCCGACATCCTCGCCGGGAATCCGCACGGACCGTGGCACTTCCTCAGCCAGCCGGCGCGGAGTGTCGCGGCGACGGACATGCCCGCGCCGATCGCCGCGTGGCTCGCCGAGCGCACGCCGGACCGCGCCGTCGAGGTCCGCCGACACCTCGAGACGTCACTGCCGCCGACCCACCCGCTCCTCGCGTGGGCGTTCGGCTCGTTTCGCCCGTCCGCCAAGGGTGAGGCGCTCGAGGCCCAGGCACCGAGCGTGCTCGACGTCGAGATTCCCGCGGCACTCGCCGCCGGGGCGGAGTTCGTCGTCACGGCCACGCTCGCCCCCGGCAGCGACGGCAGCGTCCAGGCGCGGGTGCTCCGGGAGCGGCCGGCGGAGGTGGAGGATCTCGTCGCGGGCAGGGCCGACTCCACTCAGAAGAAGCGGCTCTGGAGCGACCACGAGCTCGTGACGAGCCACGAGGCGCCGATCATCGTGGGCGAAGGCACCGAGGCCCGCGCCCGCTTGCTCCGGGCCTGCGACGAGTTTCGCGCGGTCTTTCCGCAGGCGCTGTGCTACTCGCGCATCGTGCCGGTGGACGAGGTCGTCACGCTCACGCTCTACCATCGCGAGGACGAGCATCTCGAGCGACTCATGCTCGACGACGCCGAGGGACGCGAGCTGGATCGGCTCTGGGAGGACCTGCTCTGCGTCAGCGACGCCCCGCTCAAGCAGGTCGACGCCTACGAGCAGCTGTGGCAGTTCGCGACGCAGGACGCCGATCCCAAGGCGTTCGAGCCGCTGCGCACCCCGATCATGGAGGCGGCGGCCGCGTTTCGGGAGCGGAAGGCGGCGGCGGACGTGCCCCAGCGCCAGGCCGTGATCGATCTCGCGAGCCGCGCGTGGCGGCGCCCCCTGACCGCCGCCGAGCGAGCGACGCTCGGCGCGTTGCCGCCCCGCACGATGCTCGTCCGCGTGCTCACCTCGCCGCATTTTCTCTACCGCGCCGAGGCCGTTCCCGACACGACCGGCCCCGTGACCGACCATGAGCTGGCGACGCGGCTGAGTTTCTTCCTCTGGTCGTCGTTGCCCGACGCCGAGCTGCGGGAATTGGCCGACGCGGGGGCGCTCCGCGATCCGGACGTGCTCGCCGCGCAGGCCCGCCGGATGCTGCGCGACGGGAAGGTGCGGCGGCTGGCGACGGAGTTCGGCTGCCAGTGGCTCCACGTCCGTGACGTGGCGACCCTCGACGAGAAGAGCGCACGGCACTTCCCCGAGTTCACGTCGCTGCGCGCCGACATGCAGGAGGAGGTGGTGCGATTCTTCGTCGATCTCTTCACCAACGACCGTGACGTGCTCTCGCTCGTCGCGGCGGACCACACCTTCATCAATGGCGCGCTCGCGCGGCATTACGGCCTCGCCGTGGAGGGCGAGGACTGGCGGCGCGTGGACGGACTGCATGCCGCCGGCCGCGGGGGCGTGCTCGGCTTCGCCGCGACGCTCGCGAAACACGCGGGGGCCTCGCGCACCAGCGCCATCCTCCGGGGCACATGGCTCTCGGAGACGGTGCTCGGCGAGCGGCTGCCGAAGCCGCCCAGGGACGTGCCGGTGCTGCCCGAGGAGCCGCCCGCGGGGCTCTCCGAGCGGCAGCTGGTCGAGCGGCATTCGAGCGACCCCCGCTGCGCCGGCTGCCACCGACGGATCGACCCCTTCGGCTTCGCGCTCGAGGGGTTTGACGCGATCGGCCGCGTTCGCGCGGCGGACACGGCCACGACGCTGCCCGATGGCACGGCGATCGACGGGCTCGCCGGCCTGCGTGACTACCTCGCGACGCGACGCAGCGACGACGTGCTGCGGCAGTTCGCCCGCAAGCTGCTCGGCTATGCACTCGGCCGGAGCGTCCAACTGTCGGACGAGCCGCTCATCGACGCGCTCGTCGCGTCACCGGGCTATCGCGCCGCCGCGCTCGTGGAACTCGTCGTCAGGAGCCCCCAGTTCCGCACCATTCGTGGCCGATCGTCGGCCGACGGCGGTGCCCGGTAGGATCGTGGGCCACCCCGGAGCGTCTCCCATGCACCAGCACCTCCTCGGCCGCCGCGTCTTCCTGCGCGGCGTGGGCGTCACGATGGCGTTGCCGTGGCTCGAGTCCCGCACCGTCTGGGGAGACCAGCCGGCGGACACGGAACCGGCCAGCGGGCCACCCCTGCGGCTCTGCGTGACGTTTTCGGGCAATGGCTTTCACTCGAAGGAGTGGTGGGCCCGGGGGGCGGGCCGTGAGATGGAACTCGGCCGCGTCCTCGAGCCGCTCGCCGAGTTTCGCGAGCGGCTGCTCTTCGTCGGGGGCCTGTATCACGCGGAGGCCCGCAAGGGAAACATCCACAGCTCGCAGACCGGCAACATGCTCTCGGGCGCGCCGATCGCCTCGGGGGGCACGATCCGGTCGGGGACGAGCTTCGACCAGGTGCTCGCCAAGGCTCATGGCCGCAGCACGAAGGTGCCGAGCCTCGTGCTCGGCTGCGAGCAGTCGAACCCGTCGGTGCACAAAAACTACAGCATGCTCTACAGCTCGCACATCTCGTGGAGCTCGCCGACGACGCCGGTGCCCTTGGAGCTCTACCCGGCGCTCGCCTTCGACCGGCTCTTCAAGGATGAATCGTCTCCCGAAGACCGCAGCGTGCTCGACGCCGTGCTCGGGGACGCAACCGACCTCAGACGGTCGATCAGCGCGGGCGACCGCGTGAAGCTCGACGAGTACCTCGAGAGTGTCCGCGACGTGGAGCGGCGGATCGAGGCCGCCGGCAGCCGGGGTGAACTCCAGGGCTGGCGGCCCACGCTCGCCGCGCCGACCATCGACCGGCCGGCCGACGGCATTCCGCAGGACATCGGCGAGCACATGCGGCTCATGATCGACATCCTCGTGCTCGGCTTCCAGACCGACACGACGAGGATCGCGACGCTCAAGCTCAACAACGACCACAGCGCGCTGCGGTTCCCGAACCTGCCCAGCGTGCAGCAGCCCGGGCATGGCATCGACTCCATGATCCACCACCTCCTCTCGCACAGCGACGGCGAGGACTGGCTCGCGGTCAACCGGTTCTTCATGGAGCAGGTGGCCTACCTCGCCCGCCGGCTCGACGCGATCCGGGAGGGGGACCGCACGCTGCTCGACAGCACGCTGCTCATGCACTGCTCGAGCATGATGGCCGGCGCGAAGCACGACAATGACCGGCTGCCGGTGATCGTGCTCGGCGGCCGTGCCGCCGGCCTCGAGGGGGGGCGTGTGCTCGACTACGCGCAGGCCGGCGAGCGGCAGCTCTGCAGGCTCTACCTCTCGCTCATGGCGAAGATGGGCGTACCGCTCGACACGTTCGGCGACGCCACCACGCCGCTGGCGGAGGTGTGAGCCGAGCCGCCCGCCGCGCACGGGCGTATCATGCAGCCCGAGGACGCCCGGGCTCGCTTCACCGCGACGTGGTTCTGCCACTGCGGGCGATCGAGGCGCCCTTCCTTTCGGAGCTGTTCATCATGAGCCTTTGCTTCCTGATGTCGTGTCGTGCGGGCATCCTCCTGGCCTTCGCCATGGCGGTCGTCGTCAGCGCGACCCCGAGCGCGGCAGCGTCGGCTGCCGAGCCCGCCGCGGCCCGCACGCTGCGGCACGTCGTGCTCTTCAGGTTCAAGGACTCCTCGACCCCCGCCGACGTCGCCCGGATCGTCGAGGCCTTCCGCGGATTGCCGCAGCGGATTCCGGAGATCAAGGGATTCGAGTGGGGCACGAACGTATCGCCCGAGGGCAAGGCGGAGGGCTTCACGCACTGCTTCTTCGTGAGCTTCGCGACGGAGGCCGACCGCGACGCCTATCTGCCCCACCCGGCCCACAAGGAGTTCGTCGGGATCGTGGGGCCGCACGTGGACAAGGTCTGCGTGGTCGACTACTGGACGCAGCCCTGACGAGATGGCGACGGGGGCGTCACGCAAGGCGCGGGTCATCAACGGCGCCTCCCGCCACCGACGAGAGCATGGCCCACGTGGGGCGATTGGTGGCTGCGATCGCGGCGATGGTCGACAGCAGTGGGATGATCATGCGGGGAGCTTCGCCGAGCGATAGCCTCCTTCACAGTGCACGACCACCGGCCGGCCGGCCGGGATCTCGCCGATTCGTTCGTCGAGATGCGCGAGGGGAATATTGAGACTCCCGGCGACGATCCCCCCTGCGTGCTCCGCCTCGCTCCGCCCGGCCCACCTTCTTCCGCGAGCACGACGATCGGCTTGTCGTGGGCAAGCATCGATCCAGCCCACGTGGCGTACTTCCCGGAGAGCGCGATGTTGAGCGTTCCGCGCAGGTGGCCCCCTTCGAAATCGATGCCGTCGCGGACGTCGAGCAGCTGGCCGCCCGAATTCGCGAGCGCGAGCACCTCGTCGAGCGACAGGGGCTTGAGCGTCTTCTGCATCGCTGCATCGAGCGACGCCCGCTCCCTGCGGTTGAGGATCGCGTCGTGCACGAAGTAGTCCGGCGCCTCCGGTTGATCGGCCGTGACGATCGCCTTGAACGCCTCCCGGCTCATCGGCTGCAGGGCGTAGTTGAACGTCTTCTGCTCGCCGATCGTGGAGACGGTCTCCTTCGACAGGCTCTTGCCGCACATGCTGCCCGCCCCGTGGGCCGGATACACGAGCGTGGCGTCGGGGAAGCCGGCCTTCACGAGCTGTGGATAGCCGGGCTTGATCGCCCGGACGTCGTATCCGAGCGGCTTGAGCAGCGCGGCGGCCTCGGCGCAGCGGCCGCCGGCGAGGCAGTAGCAGTCGATGATCTTCTCCTTGGGCAGGATCTTCGCGAGCTCCTGCCGGGTCATGCCGCGCTCCAGCGCGCTCAACGGGAGCAGGCCGTGACCGTGCGACACGCGCCACCCGACACCTGGTTCCACGGCATGCGGGCGATCAGCATCGCCATGCCGCAGGTATCGGTGATCCCGGCGAACACGAGGCCGCAGCCCACGAAGCCGGCCAGGCCCGCGCCGATCGCCTGCCAGTTGACCGGGCCCTCGGGCCCGAAGGCGGCCAGTGCCGCTCCGATGGCGACGAGCGATCCGGCGGCGATCCGCACCTGCCGCTCGAGCGACATCGCCTTGCGCCCCCGGACGACCGGCACGCCGGCGGCCTCACAGGCTGCCGTGCCCCCTTCGACGCTGACCACGTCGCTGAGGCCCGCCGCGAGCAGTTTTTCACACGCCTTCTGGCTGCGGGTGCCGGACTTGCAGACGAAGTAGACGGGTCCGGCACCGGCGAGCGACGTCACAGCCTGCGCATCGAGCCGGTCGAGGGGAATGTTGTGCGCGAAATCGACGTGCACTTCGCCGAATTCGGCAGGCGTGCGGACATCGATGAGCGTGACCTTGTCGCCCCTGCGGCGAAGGTCGGCGAGCGTCGTGGGGGAAATCGTCGCAACCATGGAAGGGTCCTCCGGATTCGGGAACGACGGCTACGCATCGAGGTATCGTGATTCCTCGATATGTTGCACACGCACGATGGGCAGAATGGTAAGCGGGAGACTCCTCGGCGGAAACCCCGACTCGCCGCGATTTCGGGCCGCCGAAGCGGGACTCGATGCAGGCCATGATGCTCTCGAGGTGGGGCTCGGCGATCGTGCAGGAGACGCACCGTCCCTCCTGAGGTTCGATTCCGTCTCCAGTGCCTCGCTCGACGGATGGGGCCGAGCGCAGCGACATGCACCGCGGCCGGTACGGTCCGAGGACGGTGCCAGCGTGTTGAAGCCGTGCGGAGGCATGTCGGCGGCCGGGGGGAGGAAGCCGGCTGGACGCTCGCAAAAGGTCTCCTTGCCCCCGGGGCGGCAGGCGTTCATAACCACGGAACAGGATTCCCAGCCGTGCCGCCGCTGCCGTCTCCGCACTCTGCCGTCATGCCCTCGCCTCCGTTCGGATCCTTGCCGCGGATCGGATGCACGAGAATTCGCCATGCGTGAGCGTCCCGGACGGATCGGGCGATGCGATGAACAACCACCCGATCGATCCCGCTGGCAGGCTTTCGGCCCGTGACCGGGTGCGACGCGCCCGCGCCCGCACGATGAGCCCAGCGCAGCGGCTCGAGGCCATGCGGCACCTTTTGGCCCGGTCGCGGGAGATCCTGGAACGCAGCCCCACTGGGCTCGCTCACTTCCGGCGTCGCAACTTCGCGGCTCGCGCCATCGGCCGGGCCTCCGGGATGGATATCCATGACCCCTGACTTCCGCCTCTTCGACGTGCTCAAGCGGCACGGCGTGCCATTCGTCGTGGTGGGCGGCCATGCGGTCAATTTCCACGGCTTCATTCGCGGCACCGAAGACACGGACGTGCTGTGGATCCGCTCGCCAGCCGCCGAGGCGAGCCTGCGCGGGGCACTGGAGGAGCTCGCCGCGGAATACATCGGCAACGAGATCGACCCCGCGACCGGGATCGAATCGACACATCGCGTCACGGAGGCGTTCATCCGTGCGGAGCGACTGATGATGCTCTGCACGAACGCGGGCTTCCTCGACCTGTTCGATTACGTCCCCGGCTACCCCTCCGTGCCCGTGCGCACCGTCTGGGAGACCGGCATCGACCTCGACGGCATTCGCTTCGCGTCCCTCGAGTGGCTGCGGAAACTGAAGCAGGCCGCAGGCCGACCCAAAGATCTGCTCGACCTGGAGCAGCTGCCTCCGGTCGGGGACGGCCCGACCGATCGCTGAGGCGATGCAGCGGTCGGGACGATCGCCCGCCCCTGCCGCCAGAGTGCGTCGGAGCGCTGCCGCTCGTATTCCCGGGGACGGCGTCGCGAACGTGAAGGAAACAGGCTTGCCCCGGGCCCGCCCCATCGCGGCCACCGGCAGATCTGCCGGTGGCCGCGCTCTCGATCACGAATCACCCGTCAGCCGGCTGGCTCGAGGCCACGCAGCGTGCCGGTGCTGCTCGAGAACGAGTCGACCTCCACGCCGAGACCCCGGAGCATCGTGAGGTAGAGGTTTGCCAGCGGCACGCCGTCAGCCTCCGCGAACGCGAGATGCCCGCCGTGCCGCAGCCCCCCACCGGCGAGGATGATCGGGAGATTGCGCGTGCTGTGCGAGTTGGCGTTGCCGAGGCAGCTGCCGTAGAGCACCTGCGTGTGGTCGAGCAGCGAGCCGCCCGGCTCGGCGACGGCGTGCAGCGCCGCCAGCAGTTCGCCGAAGACCGTCACCTGCGCCTCCTCGATCCGCCGCAGCTCGGCGATCTTTTCGGGCTCGTTGCCATGGTGCGTGAGACCGTGCGTCTCGTTCTTCACGCCCGGCACATGCGGCACGACCGAGAACGTGCTCAGCGACAGCGTCACCACGCGGGTGCTGTCGGTGGCGAGCGCCAGCCGCACGAGGTCGAACACGAGTCGTGATTTGGCGATGACCTCGTTGGCGTCGGCGATGTCACGCGGAGGCCGCATGTCGACCGCGGGCTTCGGCCGGTGCTCCCACGCGATCGCCCGCTCGAGCCGCCCCTCGAGCTCGCGCACGGCGTCGAAATACTGCCCGAGCCGCGGCCTGTCGGCGGCCGCCGCGGTCTTTTCAAGATGCCGCGCCTTGTCGAGCACGAGGTCGAGCACGCTGCCCCCCGCCTCGATCCGCCGCAGCGTCGCCGCCTGCTCGTCGGGCGTGCCGGCGACGAACAGCCGCCGGTAGAGCCGCTCCGCGCTCACCTCGGCGGGCAGCATGACGCCGGCCCGCGACACGGCGATCGAATCGGCATAGTGCTCGCCGTTCCGCACCGCCACGGCCAGCGAGGGGAACCGCGTCTCGAGGCCGATCCGCTCCGCCGCGAACTGGTCGAGCGAAATGCTGTTGCGAAACGTCGGCTGCCCCGGATGCGGGGCGCCCGTGAGGAAGCACTGCCCTGCGTGGTGGTTGCCGTCGACGCCCGGGTGGGCGAGACCCGCGAACGTCGTGAACCGGTCACGATGCGCGGCGAGCAGGTCGAGGTAGGGGCTCGTCGTCTCGCCCGCGGCGGGAAAGAAGAACTGCGGCATCATGCCCAGCGGCACGTGGATCGCGAGCAGCCGGCGGGGAGGCACCGCCTCGGCGGCACGTCCGATCACGGGCAGCGGCAGACAGGCCCCGGCGGCGAGGAGGAACCGGCGACGATTCATCGACCAGCTGCGACGTTTCGGCGTCACCGGGAATCTCCTGCTTCTTCGCGAGCGACACCCGCGCCGAGCAGCCGGCTGCGGGCGAGGCCGTGCACCAGGGTGCGGAGGCCGAAGTCCACATGCCGCGCCGCAGCCACGATCCGCCTGATCTCCGCGCGATCCGCGTATCCCACGTCCGAGCCGGTGGCGTAGCGCGAGAGGTGCGCGACGAACGATTCGGCCAGCCGCTCAGGATCGTCGGCGAGCAGCTCGACGAGGCCCTCCGGACCGGTGAACGACCTGCCATCGGCGAGCATGCCCGAGGCGTCGACTGCGGGGCCCAACGTGTAGGTCACCCGCCAGCGCGCCCGATCCCGCTCCGGGGGCACGAGGCCCCGTCCGGTCGAGCGGTAGCGATCCCGTCGTCCTCCGACCGGGTCGAACGCCTCGAGCGCGAAGCCGGGCGGATCGATGCGGGCATGGCACGCGGCACATGCGGCGTCGGCTCGATGACGGTCGAGCTGCTCGCGCACGGTCGTCGTGCCGCGGGTGTCGGGATCGATGGCGGCGATGCCCGGCGGCGGGGGCGGGGGCGGCTCGTCGAGGAGGCGGTCCATCACCCATTTGCCGCGGGTGACCGGTGACGTCGTCGTGCCGTTGGCCGTGAGCTTGTGGATTGCCGCCTGCCCGAGCAGGCCGCCACGCACGCCACCTGCCGGCAGTGCGACACGTCGCACCCCGGCCCCGTGCACGCCCTCGATTCCGTAATGCTCGGCGAGCCGCTGGGTGAGCATCGCGAACCCGGGAAGGAGCAGGGCGCGAACGGAGAGGTCGTCGCGGAGCAGTTCCCGCACGAACGCCCGCGGCTCCGCGACCACGCCCTCGTGCAAGAGGAAGCCATACTCGGGATGGAGCCTCGGGTCGGGCGTCGTCTCGCCCACGCGGGAGAGTTCCAGCCACTGGTCGGTGAAGTCGTCGATGAATCGGTCGCTGCGCGCGTCGGCCAGCAGGCGATCGACCTCGCGGGAGAGTACGTCCGGCCGCAGGAGCGAGCCGTCGCGGGCGGCGGCGAGCAACGCGTCGTCGGGCGGGCCGTTCCACAGCCAGGAGGAAAGCCGCGTCGCGAGCACGAAGCCGTCCGGGTGCGGCGGCTCGGCGGGCAGGAACAGGAACTCGGGTGACGTCAGCACGGCCACGTAGACCCGCCGCATCGCGTCCTCGAAGCAGTCGTGGGCGGCGAGCCGTCGCTCCAGCAACGCGAGGTAGGGCTCGATCTCCTCCGGCGCGACGTCGCGGCGAAACGCGCGGGGCAGGAACGTTTCGAGCAGGCGACGGGCATCGGCCACGGGCCGGTCGGACTGCACCGATTCCAGCGGCGGCGCGCGGTCAGCCGCCGGGATGTCGGTGTAGAAATTCGGCAGGTAACCGCCGAGGCCGCGGACAGGCACGCGGCGCGGCGGGATCGCGTCGGTGTCGGTCGGCCACGCCGCCACGGGCAGGGCACCGAAGAGCCGCCTGTGGCTCTCCGGAGGCCAGGACTCGTTGAGCGGGCCCTCGATCTCGAACCAGTCGATCGCGACGCCGGGGCCGGTGTGCCTGGCGGCGCGGCCGGCCACCTGCCCGATCCGCAGGCCGTTCCACGGGATCGACACGGGATCGAAGACGATCGACTCGAGGGGATCGAGCCACGCGACGAACTCCTCCTCGTGCGACTCGAGCGACGGCGCGGTGAGCACCCGCAGCAGTCGTCCTCCTTCCTGCTGCTTGCCTTCCGCATGCGCGCGGAGCGCCGCCGCCTCGGGTGCCGCGCAGGCCTCGGGACGTCCCCCGGTCCACCGAAACCCCCAGAGCGAGACCCGCAGGCGATAGTGGCCGGGGTAGATCGGCGCCACGTTGAGCGCCGCCTCGTAGCCGGCGAGGTTGGGATTGAGCAGGCCGACGGCGCTCGTGCTCCCCGAGGCCTTCACCCCCTGGAGCAGGGCACGGCGTTCCGCGAGATCGGGCCCCTCGGCTCCCACATGCCCCTGCCGGTCCTCGAATCCGCCGCGCACCGGCAACGCGGGGTCAGGCTGCTTGTCGGCGAGAAGCACGAATTGTCCCTCGACGAGGTTCATCTCGAACTTGAAGAGTCCGGCCGGATGGATCCGCCGCCTGAAGACCGGCGGAGGGGTGCTCCGGGTGACGATCGCCGCGTCGAGGGCCCGTTCGACGGCCTCCGCGTAGGCGTCGAGGTGGGCAGGGGAGATGTCGAGCCCGGAGGCCACCTTGTCGTAGCCGGCCACGCGGCCGTCGGCCGGCAGGAGACCGGTGATGTCGAGCCGCGGCAGCGCGAGGAGATCGATGAGCGCGTTCTCGAACTCGCGGCGCGTCAGCCGCCGCAGCCGCACGCGGCCCGTCGCGGCGAGCCGCGCCTCGTCGGCCTCGAGAAGAGCCGCATCGAGTCCCGCGAGAAATCGCTCCTTCTCGTCAGCCGGCGGCTGGTCGGCATCCGCCGGCGGCATCTCACCGCGCTGCACCCGCCGATGGATCGTCGCCCAGCGTGTGAATCCGTCCGGCTCGGAAAGGTCGTCCGGAATCGCCGTGAGGTCGAGGCCGCCTGATGGGGTCGCTGCATCGTGGCAGACGACGCAATGCCTCGCGATGAACGGGGCACGGTCCGCGGCGGGCGCGGCGCAGGTGACGGCCGCGAGAAACGGTGCGGCGATCGCCGCGCGGAGCGCGCCCTTCATCAACCGCTCGGATGGTGGCCGACTCCCCATCGTGACCGCTCCCGCCGATTCCAGACACGCGGAAGTCCAATCCTCGCAGAGAGACTTCGTGTCGCACCAGCCGCCCTCTCCAGGATGACTCCGCCGGCAGCCTCCCGGTGTCGTGGACATCACCCGCCGGTGGCCGCGCCGGTGTAGGCCCTGGCGAAGCGGCTGCCGAGCCGGGCCAGCAACTCGTAGGAGATCGTGCCGGCCCGGGAGGCTGCTTCTTCCAGCGTGATCGTGTCGCCGACGATCTCCATCCGCGTTCCCTGGCGCACCCGTCCGACAGGCACCTCCGTCACGTCCACCGCCATCATGTCCATCGAGATACGTCCGACCACCGGGCAGCGAAGGCCGTCCACGGCGACCTCGGCCGACGGCCGCCCCGGCTCCGAGGAGAAACGCCGGGGGATGCCGTCCTTGTAGCCCGCCCCGAGCAGGGCGACGCGACTCGCGCGGCTCGCCTGCCAGGTCGCGCCGTAGCCGACGGTTTCGCCGGCGGCGACGGTTCGCACCTGCATCACCACACCCTTGAGCCGGACGACGGGCCGCATCGGGTTCGTCTCGCCGTGGCCGGGATGACCGCCGTAGAGCGCCAGGCCCGGCCGCACGAGGTCCATGGTGAAGTCCTCACCCAGAAAGATGCCGCTCGAGTTGGCGAGGCTCGCCGGCACGCGCGGCAGCCGCGCGCGGACTTGCTCGAAGGCCGCGAGCTGTCTCGAGTTCATCGGATGCCCGGATTCATCGCTGCAGGCGAGATGGCTCATCAGAAGCGCCACGGGAAGGTCGGCCATCGTCGCCTCGTCGTCGGTCAGGCGGGCGAACTCATCGAGATCGAATCCGAGCCGGTTGATGCCCGTGTCGACGTGAAGCGCGCAGGGCAGCCTGCGGCCGATCTTCCGACAGAAGGCCGCCCAACCCCGAGCCTCTTCCAGGGAGATCAGGGCCGGCCGCAGTCGATGCATCTCGAAGTGTCCCGGCTCGCCGGCGAAGAACCCGTCGAGAACGTAGATCGTGGCGTCGGAAAGCCGGCTCCGCAGCCGCTCGCCCTCCCGCGGACGGGCCACGAAGAAGGTGCGGCAGCCGGCGTCGAAGAGCGCGCGAGCCACGGGCATCATGCCGAGGCCGTAGGCGTTCGCCTTCACCGCCGCCCCGCACTCGGCACCTGCGGCCGCGGCACGGAGCCTCCGCCAGTTCTCCTGGATCGCCGCCAGGTCGATCGTGAGGATCGCACCGGCGAGATCCTCGTCGAGCGCATCCGCCGTCGCCTGATTCGATGCGACGGAATCGTTTTCGTCCGCCGCCGAAGCGACGGCGGCCAGGCCGGGACCGAGAAGCCCGAAGAGGTGGCGACGGTGCATGTCCATCGGTCCAGTGCGCATCCCGATTTGGTGTAGCGACGGCTTCGGGGCGGCAAAAGTGTCGTCGCGTGGGCCGAGGCGGCCCAAAGCTCCTCGAGCGTTCGCCGACCCCTCGCCTCCGTCTCCAGGTTTGCCAAGTCGTCGCTACAGCTAAACCAGATGCGCTCTAGTCCTTAAACAAGCGAAGGGCGATCTGGTTTTCGTCGGCTCATGAGCTGGCCGGGCTGGCCAGGCCGTCGCCTTTCGGCCCCTTCGGGCCGGTCGAGGTGATTCGTGTTGTCGAGGGCTTC
>Ga0214917_10000753_pt1 | contig 42112 bp, 36 predicted proteins | sample LL_1208_BB_MetaG_FD_177983 | JGI IMG/M metagenome (GOLD analysis project Ga0214917, IMG submission 177983) | Freshwater microbial communities from Lake Lanier, Atlanta, Georgia, United States - LL_1208_BB | ecosystem: Environmental > Aquatic > Freshwater > Lake | place: USA: Georgia | collected... | reverse complement strand
CGGGGTATCAAACTTGGATGTGTGGAAAGTGGCACTTGGGCGGGGCGAAGGAGAACAGCCATCCGGAACCGGAATATCTGCCAACGAATCGCGGATTCGATCATCACTACGGCCTGTTGGGAGGTGCGGTCGATTACAACACCCACATGAAGCCGAAAACGCAGGAGTTGGACTGGTGGCGGAATGGGCAAGCTGTGACAGAGGAGGGCTATTCAACCGATCTGTTGGCGAATGAAGCGATCGGTTTGATTCAGAAGCGCGACAAAAGCCGTCCGTTTCTCCTGTATTTGGCTTTTAACGCGATTCATGGTCCGATCTCGGTGCCACCAAGTGATGCGGCAAACGGAAAAACACGTGGACGACCTGCTCTTTTGGCTGCGATGGGTGGGTTGGATGCGGCGGTAGGTCGGTTAATAGCAGAGCTGGATAAGGAGGGATTGAGAAAAAATACGTTGGTGATCTTCTTTTCAGATAACGGCGGAGATGTCAGCAAAGCCTCAACCAATCTTTCTTTGCGAGAAGGAAAGGGGACGGTCTTTGAGGGGGGAATACGTGTTCCTGCAGCGATTAACTGGCCGGGGGTTCTAGCGCCAGGTCAGAGGAGTGAGCAGTTTCTTTGTGTTGCTGACCTTTTTCCGACCATTTTGGACGTTACGGGAGTCAAGATGGCGTCTCCGCCAAGTTTTGACGGGAAAGATATCTGGCCCGCCTTGAAGGAAGGGCGGACGAGAGAGCACCCTGTCTTTTTTATGGGGAACAAAGAGATCGCAGTTTTCCGACCTCCTTGGAAGTTGATTACCTCTCGTCAGGGGCAGGGATCGGCACCGATGTTGTTTGATGTGGTGTCTGATCCATCGGAGAAGAACGATCTTTCAAGCCAGCATCCGGAGATTGTTCAGGAAGTAACGCAGGCGTTCCAAGAGTATGTGAAGGATATCCCCCAGAAAGCCCGACGCGGTCCTGGAGGCGGCGGTGGAGGTGGTGGAAAAAAACGGCCACCAGCCCAGCAAAACTAAGGGAGAAGTTTGCCGACAAGGGCGCTGAGAGCCCGGTTGTCAGCTCGGCCTGCGGCTTTTGCCTGACAGGCTTTCATCACGGCCCCCATCGCCTTTTTGTCCGTCGCACCCAGTTCGGCAATGACCGCTTTCACCAGTTTTTCAAGATCGGCTTCGGACATGGCGGCAGGTAGGTAGGCTTCGAGAATTTTCATCTCGGCCTTTTCTTTCGTCGCCTGATCGGGACGGCCGCCTTTTTCGAATGCTTCAATCGAGTCCTGACGTTTTTTAATCTCTTTACGTACTGCGGCCAGAACGTCCTCGTCCTTCGCCTCACCCTCAGCACCGTACTTTTCGATCACTGCATACTTCATGGCAGATTTGAGCATTCGGAGAACGCCGAGACGATCGGCATCCTTGGATTTCATGGCTTCTTTGATTTGTTCGTCGATTTTAAGGGCTAGGGACATGGTGCTACTCAACCAGCCAGCAAGCAGGGGTCAAACGGTAAGCACACAATCTTTGCGAGACGGCATAAGGATGGATAGAGTGGGGAATGCGTTTTCTGCCCCAAAGTCTAGAGGCCCGATTGGCTTTAGGCTGGATTGGGGTTATCACACTGTTCCGGTTGTGGTTTGCGCCTCATTTAGATCTGGTGGGAGATGAGGCGCACTACTGGGAGTGCGGGCGTTCTTTGGATTGGAATCATTATGGTAAGGGGCCGGGGGCGGCGTTTGTCATTCGTGTCTTTACAGTTTTGTTGGGAGACCATGTTTGGGCTCTCCGACTTCCGGCCGTTCTGCTTTCAGCGGGGACAGGTTGGCTCATTTTCTTGTTAGGCCGGAAACTTTATAACGAGCGGGTTGGGCTCGTGGCCGTAGTTGCGGCATCTCTTATGCCCCTCTTTGCCATTGGCAGTATTTTAATGACGATCGATCCGCTGAGCGTCTTTTTTTGGGCGGCGGCTGCACTCTCTTTTTGGGAAGGGGTGCAGACAGCGAAAAAGAGGTTTTGGATTCTGACTGGGTTGTGGATTGGGCTGGGGTTCCAGGCCAAATATACCAATGCAGCGGAGCTTATATCTTTTGCTCTTTTTCTTTTGATCGTGCCCTCCAAGCGAAAGCTCCTGTTTTCAGGAAAAATGTTCCTTTTGCTTGGAACCTTTGTCGTCTTGGCCCTGCCGATCGTTTTTTGGAATGCCTTTTATGGCTGGATTACAGCCATGCATGTATTTGAGGGTGGGGATCTGAATCGAGGTTTTCAGTTGAATTGGGGAAAATTTGCGGGGTTTTGGCTTCTGCAGGCGATTGTGATTTCTCCCCTGCTCTTTGTTCTAATGCTTATGGGTGCGATACGACCCGTGAGCACAAAGTTTGGAGACGAAGGGAAAAAATATCTGCTTACCCTTTTCTGGCCGCTCTTTTTGGCTTACGCATGGATTAGCTTTAATAAGACAGCTAATGGAAATTGGACGGCACCTGCTCTCGTTGCGGGGCTTCTTTTGGGAGCAGGTTGGGCGGTTCAGAAGTGGGACGAGAGAAGGATGGTGTGGCGCTGGGTCATGGCAGTTGCCTTGCTGATCGGGTTTGTCGAGACGGCACTCCTGCATGACTTTCTTCCGATTCATTTTAAAAACAATCCGCTGGATCGTGCCAAGGGTTGGGCGGACTTGGCAGGGGAGGCGGAGAAAGTGCGAAAAAGAATCGGTGCTGACTTTGTTGTGGCGGATGAGTATCAGACCGCGAGCCTGCTCTCCTTTTATCTGCCAGATCAGCCACGCGCTTTTACTCCTGACTGGCCACAAATCATGACCCAGTATTCGATCTGGCCGAGCTATCGGGAGAAGTTTCCCATTGGAAGCACAGGCTTATATGTGGCTGAGCAGCCCAACCCTTTGCCGCCGATCGCGCGAGACTTTGAATCGGTTCGGGTCGTCGGAACCTATCGAAGATCGACGTGGGGACAGCCAACGGGGCCCACATTCCATTTTTATGAGTGTCGAGGCTTGAAAAGTGGACAACCCACCACCTGGCAAGACAGGCTGGAGTATACCCGAAAAAAACCGTGAGAATCCTTTATCGCTATTTGACGGGCCAAATGATGGCTGCCACAGCGGGTGCGGTAGCTGTGTTATCGTTGATTATTGTTTTAGGAAACGCCTTTAAGCAGATCTTTGAACTTCTCGTAAACGACGAGCTTCCGATCTCGCTCATTTTCAAAATGGTAGGCTTGCTCATTCCGCAGGCTCTGACTTTTACCATGCCGTGGGGGATTCTGGTGGCGGCTCTCATTGTTTTTGGGCGCATGTCGCAAGACTTGGAGTTACAGGCAATTCGCGCTGCGGGTATCGGTCTAGTTCCGTTGGTCGCGCCAGTGATCCTTTTCGGGCTCTTCTTATCGGCTGTATGTTTTTATAACAACGCGGTAGTCGTGCCGATGACTCTGCAGAAGTTTAAGTCCGTTCTTCTCGATATTGGACGAGATAATCCTGCCTTTCTGATTCGGGCGGGAGAGGCGATGGATCGGTTTCCTGGGTACCGTATTTACATAGGGAAAAAGAACGGTACCGACTTGACCGATATTAATATCTGGGAGCTGGATCCGGATGGAGTGCCAAGAAGGAATATTCGAGCCGAAAAGGGCTCACTTTCGGCTGATCTGGATGACTTAAGCCTGACGATCACGCTTCAGAAAGCTCGACAGGAGGAGAGAGGGGAGAATGCAGGGGATTTGAATGGAATTCGAGCTGGGTTGAGTGCGGACCAGTTGCCATTAAAAATCTCGCTTCGCAGCTTTTTAAATCCTGATGACATGAAGGACATTCGAATCGCGGGGTTGGGAGATTTAACGAACAGGATCTTAAGTCCGGTTGAGGGTTATGTAGACCCCAAACAGATGTATCCGATGCTGACGGAAATGCAGAAGAGGGTCAGTTTTGCTTTGGCGCCGTTCACCCTGTTGCTGGTGGGAATTCCTTTAGGAATTCGTGTGCAAAGAAAGGAGACCTCGGTTGGAGTGGTCATCAGCTTCTTTTTGGTGATGGCTTATTACGCATTGATTTTGCTGGCCGAGGGGCTGAAGAATCGTGGAGGGGCCTATCCAGAGTTGATTGTCTGGATGCCCAACTTATTACTGCAGGGTTATGGATTCTTTCTTCTCTGGCGAGCGAACTTTCAGCAGAGCTAACGGTATTAAAAAAGAGCGGGTCCCGGATATGGGACCCGCCCCCTTTTGTTCAGGTGGTTTGGATGCCCTCCTCCTCAAGGTGGTTGAAGAGTGCGTTTCGGCGTTCCCGTGCCTCACGCAAGTTTCGGGTTTCGAGTGAAACTCGGACCCGACGTTTTGTGTAGTCCGCTTGGTGGATGGTATAGTGCACCCACCAAGTTCCGTGGTTATTCCAGAGGTGATGATCCGGATTCTCCGAATCGATTTTGATGCTGAGGGTAGCCCAAGGGGCTTCGAGGGTTGCTGTGCTCATGTTGATGCGTCTCCTTTTGTTGACGCATCCCGATGCAGACACAAAAAAACCGCCTACACATTCCTGTGCGGGCGGTTGGCCTGCGGAGAACTTTGTTCGAGTCAGGATCTTCCTGTCTCGCACATCGGAAAAGGACCTTGGGTCTTTTTCCAGCCACCGTGGGTTTCTCCAGCCCCGGTTGGCGGACCTCCATCTTGCGATTGAGGTACTCGGAATGCTGGGTCTAAATTAATCAATCCGCAGGGCAGGTCAAGCCCCTGGAGATTTTATGACACACGGGGTGGAGGGGCTATGCGGCCGGCTTTTTTGCGGCATCGAGCTCTTTGAGATATTTGTCGGGATTCTTGTTGAAGGATTTGACGCAACCTTTACAGCAAAAACGGACCAAGCGGCCGTCGTACAGGGCATCCACTGTTTCGCCCATGCCGCCCAAGCCATCGTGTGAGACAACACAGGTCGTGAGAGGATAGCTTTTGGCCAGATCGGCAGCTTTCGCCTTATCTTCAGGAGTTTTGACGATCTGGGCGGATTTCTGTGCAGGCGACTTGTTTTCTTCGGAATAGCCCAAGGGGAGTGAGGCAAGGAGAAGGCAAATGAGGAGGAGATAAGCTTTTAATTTCATCTCAGCATTCTGGACTTAATCCCTCCTGAGGCAAGTGGGTCATTTGCTTTTCTGCATAGGAGCAGTACGTTTCTTTTATGAAGTTCGCCTTTCTTACATTGGCCTTGGTTGGGGTGCTTTTTTCCAATCTTCCCGTGCCAGTTCAAGCGGGGCCGGTGAAATCCTGCTGTTGTGGCGAGACGGATCAGCCTTGTCACTCCCCAGCGGTTCCAGCTCCTTGTTCTGCTTGTCCTGCTCCTTCTGCTTCGGTGATGGCACTTCCTTCTGCACGGGTAGAGTTGTCGTTGCCCACCTCTTCTCCGATAAGCTCCGAGCAGAAAGCCCTTTCTGCTTCGGTCCGTACGGAGCGACCGCTTCTGACGCCTCCCCGAATTCTCTCCTGATTCACGACGTGCCCGGCAACGATTCCGGGGCTTTCACGTCCGTTCTTTGAAACTTCAATCAGGAGATAAAAATATGAAATATGTTCTCTTGGCTATGGCGGTGCTCTTCACCGCAGGATTGGCCTTCGCGGCCGACTGCTGTGGGTGCAAATGCGCCAAGTGCCAACCGGGCGAATGTCAGACCTGCAACTGCGGGTGCTAAGCCTAGGTTAGCCTATTGGGGCGTGTATCCTTCGGGGTACACGCCCCATTTTTTTTACTGGGGAAGGTTAGTAGCGGCGGGTGGTGCCTTTGTCAGCGTAGGGGGAAGATTTCTTGCCACCCCGCTCCAAGGGAACAGAGGATGAGGAGGAACATTTTGATTTCTTGCTGGAGCAGCAGGAATCTTCTGATTTGCAGCACTCGTTGCACGCCTTGGTGCAGTTGGGGGTAGGGCAGCAAGGTGCATTGGTAGGGCAGCATTCGTTGCACTTTTTCTGGCATGGTTCCGCTTGGACGAAGGATACGAAGGGAAGAAGTAGGAGGACGGATAGAGCCAGGTGATGGATGAATTTCATATCACAAGAATATCGTTGAGTAGAGCGGGGTCAACGTCCTACTGTAGATGCATCGAGAGACTGTAGCTGGGCGGATGCAGCATTCGCGTTGGCAGGTTGATTGAGTTCGCGGTAGAGAGCGGCAAGGAGATTCCATCCAGCTCGGTTTTTGGGCTCCAGTTGGGTGGCACGTTCGGCGTGGGGCAAGGCCTCAGCATATCGATCCAAGCCTGCATAAGCTGTGGCTAAGTTTAGCCAAGAGCGAGATTCGGTTGGGGCGAGTTGGGTTGCGGTTTCAGAGGCGGTCACGGCATCCGCAAAGTCGTGAGAGGCGTTTAAGCTGGCTGCGAGTTGAACCCATGCACGTGGATCCTCAGGCCCATACTTTGTGGCAGATTCGGCGGCTTGCCGGGCGTCTGCTAGCTCCCCCGTTGCGAGGCGACAGGCAGAAAGAGTGGACCACGCGCGGGAGGATTCGGGGTTTAATCGCGTGGCGTCTTGGGATGGTGATTTAGCTTTCTCGAATTGGCCTTGAGAGAGGTAAAGCTCGCTGAGGCCCTCCGCCGTATCGGCGTCCTCGGGGTCGAGGCGATAGGCAATTTCCAACTCTTCAATCGCAAAAGCTGGGCGATCTGTCTGGAGAAGCAGGCCTGAAAGGAAGCGGTGAGGTTCGGGATTTTGTGGGTCTTTCAAAATAGCGAGGCGGATATCCGCTTCGGCCTCGTTGGGGTGATTCAGAGCGAGGCGGGTAAGGGCTCGTCGAAGAAGGAGTCCGGCGTCGTTGGGATGTTTTTCGATGACTTGGGTGATGGCTTTTTCCGATTGGGCAAAATCTTGATCGAGAACGGTCTGTTCGGCGGAGGAGACGGCGGGATCAAAGAAAGTGTTCCGATCTGTCCATTTTGAAAGAGTTCGAATATCGGAGAAGCGGCCGGGTTGACGGGTGGCCTCCCAAAGAGAGGTGAGGGCAGAGTTTGCAACTGCCTCGGAGCGGGCGGGGGCGCTTCGGGCGAGTAGGGGGAGAGATCCGCGGGAAGCGAGGCCGACTATTTGGTTTTGGGAATTGAGAACAGGGGAGCCTGACTGACCTGGCATGAGGGGTATGGTGGTAGATAAAATTCCGTCTTTTGCCTTGGTTCTGCTTTGGCCCCGAGAAGTTAGAGGAAGATCAATGGAGAGAGGAAAGCCGGACACGGTTAGGGACTCGTGGGGAGCAGGATCATGATCGGCGAGAACGAGATAGTATTCGGATGAAGCTGCGGTTTGAATCAAAACAGCGTCGGCAGAGAAGTCGCCAGGGCAGACGGTTTTTGCGGCAAAAATTTGGCCAAGAGAATTTCGAATCAAAACTCTTTTACGTCCCGCGACAACGTGGGCAGCTGTGAGAACGACGCCGTTTGAGGAAACGAAAGAGCCCGATCCGATGCCTCTTCCTTGATCATCTTGGATTTGGACGAGAGCGCGGGAGATCTTTGGATCCAGGAGGCCGAGGGTCATTCGGTCGGGGCGAAGCATGGTTGCAAGAGAGCGGGGGAGTGGATCGCCGAGTTGTCCTGCACGTTCCAAGGCGGCTTTGGCTTGAGCGAGTTTTCCTTGGTGAAGAAGGCTACGGCCGAGGATGCGTTGGATTTCGGGATCTTGAGGGGCGACGAGGAGAGCGTAGCGGGCAGCTTTTTCTGCCTCTGCATATCGTCCTGCAAAATCGAGTGCACGGGCTTTGAGTTTGCGAGCCTCGGGGTCGTCTTTATTCCACCAGAGGGCTTGCGTGGCAGCAATCAGGGGGCGGTTGTTCCCGCGTGGCGGCCAAAGTTTTTCTTCTTCCGAAAAAGTGAGAAAAGGAAGAAGGGTGGTAAAGAGAAAAAGCGAAAGTTTCATGCCGTATATGTCCGGCGTTGATTTTAGAGAAGTGTGGCTTGGGATGCGGGGGGTTTTAGCCCGAGGACTTCATAGGCACGAGGAAGAGCGACACGGCCTTGTTGGGTGCGTTGTAGATAGCCTTCGAGGATGAGGTACGGTTCGTGGACCTCCTCAAGAGTGCCTGGTTCCTCTCCAACGGAGGCGGCTAGGGAGTGGAGTCCAGCAGGTCCTCCCTTCCATTTGCCCGTGAGGGCTTGGAGGAGGCGTTTGTCCATTTCGTCCAAACCGTGTTGATCGATCTCGAGCATCTCGAGGGCGGCAATTGCGGTAGCGGCGGAGGCGGTGCCTTGGGTACGGGCGAGCGAGTAATCACGAACCCAGCGGAGGAGGTTGTTTGCGATGCGTGGGGTACCTCGGCATCGCCGAGCGATTTCTGGGGCGGCCTGTGGCTCGAGTTTAACTTCCAAGAGAGAAGCGGAGCGTTGCACGATAGTCGTAAGATCTTCGACCGAGTAGTAGTCGAGTCGGTGGGCGACGCCGAATCGGGAGCGAAGGGGGGCACTGAGAAGGCCTGCACGCGTGGTGGCTCCGATCAGCGTAAAGCGAGGAAGGTTAAGGCGAACGGAACGGGCGGCGGGGCCTTGATCGATGACGATATCGATACGGAAATCTTCGACAGCGGGGTAGAGGTACTCTTCGATGACTTTGGAGAGGCGATGAATTTCGTCGATGAAGAGGATATCTCCTTCTTGCAGGCCCGTGAGTAGACCGGCTAGGTCGCCTGCTTTTTCGATGGCAGGGCCCGAGGTGGTACGGACCGTGGCATTCATCTCTGCGCCCAGAATGTGAGCGAGGGTTGTCTTGCCCAGGCCAGGGGGTCCGCTGAGGAGAAGGTGATCGAGCGGTTGGGATCGGGCGCGGGCGGAGTCAATCAGGATGCCGAGGCGGTCTTTGAGTTTGGGTTGTCCTGTGAAATCGGTGAGGCGTGAGGGGCGGAGGGACTGTTCGATAGCATCGCCTGAGGGGGTGTTGAGTTTTTCGAGGGGTTTGGCGGACATAGGATAAGGATGACGGAAGGAGGAAAGTTTGAAAGTGGGAAGGTGGGTCGCTATGCCCACAGAAGGTGAAAGCTCTTTGGACTGCAATTTTTGATTGGGATGGGGTGATCCTGGATAGCTCGCGTCATCATGAGGAGAGTTGGGAAAGATTGGCGAGGGAGGAGGGCAAGGTTTTGCCTGAGGGGCATTTTTTGAAAGGATTTGGGAGAAGGAATGTGGAGATCATGAGGGATATGCTGCACTGGTCTGAGGATTTGAATGAAATTCAGAGGCTGAGTTTAAGGAAAGAGGAGTTGTATCGGGAGGTGGTGAAGGATTGGGGTATTGAGCCACTGCCTGGGGTTCGGCGGTGGTTGGAGCGGCTTCGAGAGGGGGGAATCGCGTGTGGAATTGGCTCTTCTACGGAGAAGAAGAACGTAAAGCTAGGTTTAGAGATCTTGGACTTGGAGATGTTTTTTAAAACAGCAGTGACGGCGGAGCATGTGAGGAGAGGGAAGCCTGCACCGGATGTTTTTTTAGAGGTGGCGAGGCGTTTTGGGGTCGATCCTGTGAACTGTGTGGTTTTTGAGGATGCGCCGGCGGGGGTGGAGGCGGGGCGGGCGGCAGGGATGAAGGTGGTCGGGGTAACGACAACGCATCCTGGGGGGCACTTGGAGAGTGTGGATCGGGAGGTTGAGAGGCTGGATGAGCTTAGCATTCAGGAGGTTGAAAGTTGGTTTGGGCAGTCGGCTTGATGCGGGGGTAGGTGTTCCCTAGTACAGATGGATGGGCTGGGCCGTGTATTTAGCGGGTAAATTTGGAGCCGTTTTCACGGACTCCTGTCGGACGGCTGGATCGGTCTTCATTCTTCTCGGCGATACCTTGCGCAGCATGGTGCAGTATCGAATTCGCTGGGATCAGCTTTGGGAGCAGATGTACTTCATTGGAATTCGTTCGCAGGTCGTGGTTTTGACGACGGGGGCGTTTACGGGCGCCGTATTTGCGGCGCAGGTATGGTTTCAGTTTAAAAGATTTGGCATGGAGTCCGCTATCGGGCCAACCGTCTCGATTGCAATGTGTCGAGAGTTAGGTCCAGTTTTATGTTGTTTGCTTTTGGCTGGAAGAGTGGGAGCGGCGATGGCCGCGGAGTTGAGTTCCATGAAGATTACCGAGCAGGTGGACGCCCTGCGGGCGTTGGGGGTGTATCCGACGGAGTATCTGATTGTGCCGAGGTTTTTAGCTTTGGTGATATCGGCGCCGATTTTGACCGGGCTGGCTTTGGTCACGGGAATTGGATGCGGATATTTTGTTGCAGTAAAAATATTTGGTGTGGATGGGGCATACTACTGGGACAACACGATTAAATTTACGGATAGCAAGGATGTGGTGATTGCGCTGATCAAGTCCTTCATTTTTGCGGTGATTATTGCGGCGATCGCTTGTCATAAGGGAATGAACTGCCCCCCTGGTACGGCGGGTGTAGGCAAGACGACGACCGAGGCGGTGGTTAATGCGTCTTTGGCTCTTTTGATTGTGAACTTCTTTCTGACGGTGCTTCTGAATGCGCTCCTCTACTCCAACTGAGAAAATCAATGTTACAACTCAAAGAAATATGGAAAAGCATGGGGGGCCAAGAGGTTTTGCGAGGCGTCAATTTGAGATTAGGGCCGGCGGAGCGTGTGGTTGTGATTGGGCGAAGTGGGTGCGGCAAGAGTGTGATGCTTCGTGTGATCATGGGGCTCTTGCAACCCGAGGCAGGGGAAGTTTTTTTTGAAGGCAAGAAGCTGACTGGCCTGAGTGAGGAGGAGTGGAACCCGTACCGAAGGAAGATTGGAATGCTTTTTCAAGGAGCTGCGCTGTTCGATTCGTTGACCGTTTTTGATAATCTGGCGTTTCCTTTGCGGGAACAGGGAGAAAAAAGTGACTCCGTGTTAAGGGATAAGGTGGCTGAGGCTCTGAAGATTGTTTCCCTAAGTGGGACGGAAGAGAAGATGCCTGCCGAGTTGAGTGGCGGAATGAAGAAGAGGGCGGCTTTGGCGAGGGCCATTATTTCTCGACCCGACATCATGTTGTACGATGAACCCACGACTGGGTTGGACCCGATTGTGGCGGATAGCATTAATCGACTGATCCTGCATTTAGGGAAGATGTTTGGTATGGCCTCGATTGTGGTAACCCACGATATGGTGAGTGCGCGAATGGTTGGGGAGAGGATTTCCTATTTGCATGAGGGCAAGATTTACTTCGAAGGCACGCCTGAACAGGTGGATCGGTGTGAGGATCCTCTGGTACGCGACTTTGTTCGCGGGCATGCTGAAGGAATCGGAATCACAGGATAAGGAAAGGAGTCTTATGAAAGAAGGCAGTTTAGAGACAAAAGTGGGGTTCTTCGTTATCGCGGGCCTCGTGGCTACCGCCACGCTGATTGTGGCTTTTGGAAAGCTGGGGAATTACTTTCGTAAAACGTATCCTGTTATCGTGGAGTTTGAGGATGCGAGGGATATTTTAAAAAATTCAAAGGTTTTGCTTCGGGGAGCTCAGATTGGAATTGTTTCGGATACTCCCATCTATCGGGTGGGGCAAAATTATGTGGAGTTGACCCTGCGGATCGATGATGGGACCCAGCTGCCTGCGCATTCTAAATTCAGGATTGATCAGTATGGGATGTTGGGAGATCGGTTTGTTCGGGTGGTTCCTCCTGAGACCATGGACGGAACATTTATTCAGCCTGGGGAGAGAGTGAAGGGGGAGCAGGAGGCGGGTTTAAATGCGATGCTGGCTTCGGCGGGGCCTGCCTTGGATGATATTCGATCTGCAGCAAGGAGGGTAGACGGGTTTGCGAAGTCGGCTCAGGCACTGTTGGACGAGGCAAAGAATGGTAAAGGCCCTCTCTACACCATGATGAAGGATGAGAAGATGGCACAAGACATGAAAAACTTGATGGCGAATTTAAGAAAGCATGGGGTTCTGTTTTACAGTGATGATTCAGCGAAGGTGGAGGATGAGGGAGAGGGGAGAAAGAAAGCGGACAAAAAATCGGCTTCCCTTGAGCGCTCGCGTCCGTGAGCGGTTCGGCTGGGGCGATTCTTTTGGCGGCTGGGCAGGGCCGGAGGTTGGGACACGATAAATCGATCACGGCGATCGCGGGGCGTCCTGTTCTGGCGTACGGGTTGGAGGCGTTGCTAGGGATTCGTGATATCGAGAAGGTGGTGGTGGCTGTACGTGCGGATGTGAAGGAGGAGGCAAAACTTTGGATTGGAAAGAATTATCCAAATGAGGCCAAGAGAGTGGAGGTGATTGTTGGGGGTAAGGAGAGGCAGGACTCGGTTTGGGAGGGGTTGGAGGCGTTAGGGGGTGGGGCTGAGTGGGCAGTGGTGCACGACGCGGCACGAGTTTTAACAACGGCGGGGCTGATTGAGAGAGTGATGGCGGGGGCTAAAAGGTCGGGAGCCGCCGCGGCGGCTCGAAAGATGAGTGATACAGTAAGAGAGGCGGATGGGCAGGGAAATGTTGTGCGGCTGTTAGATCGGGAGGGGTTGTGGAGGATGGAGACTCCGCAGGTGGTGCGGGGGACGATTTTGCGGCAGGGTTTGCAGAAGGCACGGGCTGAGGGAAAGACAGTCACGGATTGCATGGCGGCGGCCGAGCTGGCGGGGGTAAAGGGAATTTTGGTCGAGGCGACCGAACCCAATATGAAGATCACAATCCCGTCGGATTGGCAGTTGGCCGAAGTTTGGTTAAAGGCTGGAAGCAAGTAGTTGGCGCTGACGGGATTCGAACCCGTGTATGGTCCTTGAAAGGGACCTGTCCTAGGCCTCTAGACGACAGCGCCGAGAAGTTAAAAAGAGTATCTCACATGCGGATTAGGCCAAGGCAAAGGTTCCGATATAGATTCAGATATATCGATATATCATGATAAGTTGATATATATATCGACAGAGGATAAAACCTGTCTAGGCTAAGATCATGGATTCGCGTGAAAGAGTTATTTTGCGTAGGGGGCAACTCGAAAAGGCCCTTCGGGAGAGGATTGTCATGATGGATGGTGCGATGGGGACGATGATCCAACGTCATAAGTTGACGGAAAAGGACTTCCGCGGAGAAAGGCATGCGAATCACCCGAGTGATCTGAAGGGAAATAATGATCTTCTCACGCTGACCCGACCCGATGTCATTGGAGGAATCCATCGGGCGTATTTGGAGGGAGGGGCAGAAATAATCGAGACCAACACGTTTAATTCGACATCGATTTCTCAAGCCGACTATGGGCTGGAGGGGGCTGTGAGGGAGATCAACCTTGAGGCAGCTCGCTTGGCACGAAAAGTGGCGGATGATCACATGAAAGCCAATCCTAGTAAATTGGCCTGGGTTGCAGGGGCGGTGGGGCCGACCAACCGAACGGCATCGATGTCACCCGATGTGAACCGACCCGAGTATCGGGCGGTGTCCTTTCGGCAGCTTTCCGACGCATATGGGGAGCAGGTAAGGGCCTTGATCGAGGGAGGAGTGGATGTACTTCTTCCCGAGACCACGTTTGACACTTTAAATCTCAAGGCAGCGTTGTGGGCGATGGAGGAAGTTTTTGACGAGTTGGGTTATCGATTGCCTGTTATGATTTCAGTGACGATTACCGATGCATCGGGAAGGACTCTGTCTGGGCAGACAACCGAGGCGTTCTGGCATTCGATTCGGCATGCCCAGCCCTTCAGTGTTGGAATTAATTGTGCGCTGGGTCCGAAAGAGATGCGTCCTTATATGGCGGCGCTATCCAAGTTGGCCAACTGTTTTGTCAGCTGTTACCCGAACGCTGGGCTTCCGAATGCATTTGGTGGGTATGACGAGACTCCCGAGCAGATGGCGGAGGTTTTAGGAGAATTTGCCCAAGCAGGATTTTTGAACATGGTGGGAGGTTGTTGCGGTACGACGCCAGATCATATAGCGGTGATCGCTCAGGCCGTGGCGAAAGCAAAACCAAGAATCCCTGCAAGCCCAAGCCACTCTACCGTTCTGGCGGGACTCGAACCTTACGAGATTGGAACGGGGGGATCGTTCACCTCAATTGGGGAAAGAACGAACGTTACAGGATCGCCAAAGTTCTCTGCTTTAATCAAAGAGGAAAAATTTGAGGAGGCTGTGGCGGTTGCAAGGCAACAGGTCGAAGCGGGTGCGAACATGATCGATCTCAACTTCGACGAAGCCTTGTTGGATGGGGAGGCAAGCATGACGCGGTTTCTCCATCTGATCGGTAGTGAGCCGGAAATTGCACGAATTCCTTTTATTTTGGACAGCTCCAAGTGGTCGGTTCTGGAGGCGGGGCTGCAGTGTGTTCAGGGCAAAGCGGTGGTGAATTCGATTAGCCTAAAAGAGGGGGAGAAGGTCTTTTTAGAGCAGGCCAAAAAAGTCCGGCGCTATGGGGCTGCCGTTATTGTGATGGCGTTTGACGAGGAGGGGCAGGCGGCCGATGCAAAGAGGAAAGTGGCGATCTGTCGAAGAGCGTATCAGCTGTTAACCCAAAAAGCTGGGTTGGCGTCTGAGGATATTATCTTTGACGTAAATATTTTAACCGTGGCGACGGGAATTGAGGAGCACAACAACTACGCAGTGGAATTCATTGAGGCGGTCCGAGAGATCAAAAAGACGTTGCCTGGTTGCAAAACGAGCGGTGGATTAAGCAATATATCCTTTTCATTCCGCGGGAATAATCCGGTCCGAGAAGCCATGCACTGCTGTTTCCTTTATCATGCGATTCAGGCTGGGTTGGATATGGCGATTGTGAATGCGGGGCAATTGGCGGTGTATGAGGAGATTCCCGCTGACCTTAAGGAGAGGGTGGAGGATGTTCTACTGAATCGTCGTCCTGACGCGACGGAGCGTTTGTTGGAATTTGCGGAGACGGTCAAGGCGGGTGGGAAAGCCGTGGTTAAGGACGAGGAGTGGAGGAAAGGCTCTGTCGATGAGAGATTGCTCCACGCCTTACTCAAGGGAATTACTGATTTCATTGATGTGGACACGGAGGAGGCCCGTCAGAAGTACGGACGACCGTTACAAGTGATCGAGGGGCCTTTGATGGGAGGAATGCGGCATGTGGGTGATCTTTTCGGTGCGGGAAAAATGTTTCTTCCCCAAGTGGTAAAGAGTGCCCGCGTGATGAAAAAAGCGGTGGCGTATCTGACGCCCTTCATGGAGAAGGAGAAGGAAATGGCTGGAGACAAGAGTAAAGGAGCGGGGAAAATTCTCATGGCCACGGTCAAGGGGGACGTCCATGACATTGGGAAGAATATCGTGGGAGTAGTTTTGGCCTGTAACGGGTACGAGGTGGTGGATCTGGGCGTAATGGTTCCGTGTGAGAAGATTTTAGCTGAGGCAAAATCACGCGGTGTGGATCTGATAGGGCTAAGTGGGCTTATTACACCTTCCTTGGACGAGATGGTGACGGTGGCGGAGGAGATGAGTCGTGAAAAATTTGAAATTCCCTTGTTGATTGGTGGAGCGACGACCAGTGCGGCTCATACGGCAGTGAAGATTGCTCCTGCGTATACAGGATCGGTGGTACACGTGATTGATGCCTCGCGGGTGGTTGGAGTAGCGCAGAAGTTGCTTTCAGCTGAGAATCGAGGGGGGTATTTGAACCAAGTTCGGACGGATCAGGAGAAGGCGAGGAGGGATTATGAGGCTCGTCGAGCGGCGCAGAAACTTCTTTCGATTGGGGAGGCACGGAAGCGAGCGGCAAAGTTCGATTGGTCAAAGGATCCTGAGAAGCCTGAGTTTTTGGGGGTCAAGATTTTCGAAAATTATCCCTTGGAAGAGCTGGCGGGTTATATCGATTGGTCCCCGTTCTTTCATGCGTGGGAGCTACGGGGACGATTTCCAAAAATCCTTGAGGATCCAGTTGTGGGGGTAGAGTCGAAAAAGCTTTATGACGATGCGAGGATCCTCCTAGCTAAGATTTTAAAGGAAAAGCGAATCCAGGCTCGGGGTGTGATGGCTTTTTTCCCTGCTAATTCAGATGGGGACGACATTTTGCTGTATGAGGATGACTCTCGAAAGAAGGTGAAAGCCAGGGTTCACGGGTTGCGGCAGCAGATGGCGAGGAGCGACGGGGAACCCAATCGTTGTCTTTCGGACTTTTTGGCGCCTGTGAGCAGTGGAAAGAAGGATTATTTAGGGGCATTTGCAGTCACTGCGGGTCATGGAGTTGAGGACTGGGCCAAGGATTTGGAGAAAGGCAACGACGACTATCAGGCGATCATGTTGAAGGCTTTAGCGGATCGGTGTGCAGAGGCGTTTGCGGAGAGGATGCATGAGTTGGCTCGATCTGCTTGGGGATTTGGGAAAAAGGAGGGGTTATCCAAGGAGGACTTGATTGATGAAAAGTATCGTGGCATTCGACCTGCTGCAGGGTATCCAGCTTGCCCTGACCATACAGAAAAGAGGGGCTTGATGGCTTTATTGGATGCGGAGACAAGTGTGGGAATTTGCCTCACAGAAAATTGTGCGATGTCACCCGCGAGCTCTGTGAGTGGCCTGTATTTCGGGCATCCTGAGGCTCGATATTTTGCGGTAGGTCCGATTGGCCGGGATCAGGTCGAAGACTATGCGGGTAGAAAAGGAGTGGCTGTGGAGGAGATTGAAAGGTGGCTAAGGCCCAATTTGGCATACGATCGCAAAGAGTAAGTTTTTTCCAAAGTGTTGGTGGGAGGGGGGTTCAATTCCATTGACCGTAAACCTAGCCCCTTTAGATTATGCCGATGGGTGCTTTAAAAATTCTATGCCTTGGGGTTTTGATTGCTGCGGTCCCTATGGGAGTGGGGGCGCAGGAGAAAAAGAAGGAGAAATCAAATTTGGAGTTTGGCAAGAGTCAGGAGCTTGAGATAGAGCTAGCATCCGTTCCTGACTCGGTAGGCTCAGGCGGAAAACCGGCTCCATCGGTCGATGACAGTAAAGCAACACAGGAAGGGAGGTGGTTGCGGATTGATGTTCCTTTTTCAACCACGAATAAGTTCACGCCTGAGGTAAAATTTAAATTCTACCTAGAGGGCTATGAAGGAGTGCCTGAGCCCGAGGGGGGCAAGATGAAAGAGAAATTTGTTGTGCTTACAGCAGAGACTACGTACCGGGATGTGCCTAAGGGCAAGAAACACTATGCTGGTGTTTTCTTGCCTCCCGCATCGGTGTTGCGTTTTGCCGGGACGAAGCCTGGGGGCGAGCAAGATTGGGCAAAGGGAATGATGAATTTGAAAGTGGAGGCAACCGAGGCGGGCGCGCCTGTTGAGGGGGTCTTTGATTTACAAGGGGGTAATGAAAAAGGACCGAGCGGGCGAGGAGGAAAGAAGGATCTTGATTGGAATAAAAGTGCCGATGCTCAGGAGGTGACTGGAGTTCTTCTCCCGATTTACGAAACTCCCTTTTGGCCAAAAGATTATAAGCGTTATCCTCAGCCGAAAAAGCCCTGATAGACGGGGGCTTTCATTATGGCAACTTTTGCACGAAGAATAGTGCTCGATGTGGGAGCTGGGGAGGTCCGAATTGGTGAAATCAGTCCGGACAAACGGGGTATGCCTGTTTTAACTCTTTTGAGGTCGATCCATCTCAATATAGATCCAACGAAACCGGCAGAATTTTTTCCAGCAGTTATGCAATCGATAGGCTCTTTGGTTAAAGAAGTGGGTCTCAAGTCAGGTTTGACCACACTTTGTTTGGGTGGGCCCTCGGTTTTTACACGGGTGATCAAGCTTCCGTTGACTGACCCTGGTCAAGTTGAGCAGATGGTCGGATTTGAAGCTCAGCAGGCGGTGCCTGCGATTGAGGAGGCAAGTTGGGATTTTCAGGTGTTTCCCCCAGGCCAAGCGGGAGCAGCTGAACTCGAGGCTCTGATTGTCGCGATGAAGACGGAGACGGTGACTGAGACCATGGCAGCGGCTTCGGCAGCTGGGCTGAAGACAGATATTGTTGACCTTTCCCCCACTGCATTGATCAATGCTTTTCGGTATCAGTATCCTGAAGTTGAGGTTTGTACCTTGATTTTGGAGATTGGAGCGAGATCGACAAATATTTTGCTCGTTGAGGGGAAAAAGATTTTTTGTCGGGTTGTGCCTCTGGGGGGTGCCAGTGTAACGCAGGCAATTGCTGCGGATTTACAGGAGTCTTTTGCCGGAGCAGAGGTATTAAAAAAGGCCAAAGGTTTTGTCCATCCGGGAGGTTCGTACGAGGAGCCTGCTGAGGAGCAGGCGGCACGCATAAGTAAATTGGCTCGTGGAGTGATGACAAAATTGCACACGGAAGTTGAGCGCTCGATTACTTTTTATCGAAGCCAACAGGCAGGGAGTAGGCCGACACGCGTGCTTTTGGCGGGGGGTGGGTCGGCCTTGGGTCTGACGGATCTGTTCTTTCGGGATAAATTAAAGATCCCTGTTGAGTACTTTCAACCGTTTCGGAGGATGTCGATTGGAGCGGGCGTGAATCGTGCTGAGATCGCGAAAAACTTCCCTGCATGGGCAGGTTTGGTGGGGGCTTCGTTGCGGGGCCTGCCAGACAGCCCTTGCAAAATTAATATATTGGGGTCAGCGCAAAAGGCGGCTGCTGGACGTGTCAAAGATCGTCCTGCGATGGTAGCGGTCGCAGTAGCGGTAGGTTTCATGCTTTTACTTCCAGGAATCCACGGTTTTTGGCAGTCCACCCGTCTGGGGTCACTCATAGCCCCACAGGCTGTCGAGGTGGATGAAGCGGAAGGGGTTTTGACCCAGGTAACTGCCGAGCAGAAAAAAGTGACTGACCTGTTGAATCTGGCGAATCAGGCTCTTGTTCTGGAGGGCGAGCGTATGAGATGGCCTATCTTGCTTGAGGAGATTCGGTCCAAAAGTTTACCTGGTTTGTGGGTAACATCCCTTAAGTTGAGTGAAAGCGTCGCTGGTGCGGAGGGAGAGGGTACGCCTGCAAAGCCAGCAAATGCGAAGCCCTCGGTCCCCGTATTGGAAATTGGTGGATTCTTTGAAACGCAGTCAGAAGCCGCGGATGCAAAAGTGGTGGAAGACTTTCGCAAGGGTTTGAGTGAGGGCGGAATTTTACAAAACGTAACGACAACTCAGCGAGACAACCCCGAACGGGTGGACGGAAAAACGGAGCAGGTGGCACTCAAATTTGCCATGAGGGCTGAGTGGCCTGTGGGGGGAGTTGTTCCTGTGGAGGCGGCTAAAAAGCCGACTAATCCATGAAGGGTAAGATGACACAACCCCAGATGGTTTTGGCTGTTGCTGGGGGGGGATTCCTCCTTGTTGTTGTTGCTGTGGCATATTTTGGATGGAGTTCTTTGAGTGAGGTGCAATCGCAGGCACAGGCTTTAGCGGATCGCAAAGGCAAGCCAGAACTTGCGGCGATATTGACTAGGCCTGGAGGGGCGGGGGCAGTTCGCAAGGAGGCAGTCGAGATTGGAAAAGTAGCAGAGGAGGTAAGTCAAGGTGAGGAGGGATTGGTTGGAAGTTGGAGGGAGGGGTATGAAAAAGCTTCTGGGGTGGGGCAAGTTTGGTCCCAAGATCCGAACCAGTGGAAGGATCGTCTGATTGCGACGAACGACCGTTTAAAAAAACAGTCAGGAAAAAAAGGGGACAACAGCCGGGTTATTTTAGCGGATGATTTTTATTTAGGCCTACAAGAGTACAAGCAGCAGAATCCCTCTGCGGACAAAGTTCCTGAATTGGCTCGGCAACTTTCCGTTGCGGAAAAGTTAGTGGAGTTGCTGATGGACGCAAAAAAGATGGCCAAAGAAAAGTATCCAACTCAGTGCATTATACAGTCGATCGTTAGCCCTGGGGTTTCCGCCCCCGACTCTGATAAAAAGATCGGTGAAAAAGCAAAAGCAGGAGGCCCAACAGGAACTTTGCGTGAGGGATATATGTTGCAGTTTGAGAGTTCACCTGAGGTTCTGTATGGATTTATTCAAAGAGTCGCCAAGGATCCATGGCTTTTTGTCGTGATGAACTTGAGTCTGGAAAATAATTTGAAGGAATTCCCTAAGCGCAGTGAGGTAGCCAAGAAATTCACAGACGCAAATAAGCCTACGGATGGAGCTGCGGCTGAGAATCCGACAGATGGAGCAAGAGGAAGCGCAAATCCACCGAGCCGACCTCCACTTTTGATGGTGTTAGCAGGTAAAGAGAGGATGAAAGTTGTGGTGCGGATTGATTTTGTAGGTTGGAAAACACCTGTGGCAGGAAAAACTCCTGAAAAAGGCAAAACGTAATGAAACTTTCGCCATGGTGGATTGGGGGAGGTGTTGGATTGGTTGTGTTGGGGCTTGCGGCCCTAACCTTTGGGTTTCTTCAGCCAGGATGGCCGGAGCCAGTAGAGACACCCACAGGGGGGGGCAAATCTCCCCTTGCTGAAGCGAAGCAAAAGGCTTCTGAGTTTCGCGCCAAAATCGGGGAGTTGGAGGTAAAGAAAAAAGGACTCAAGGATACGCTCGAAAAGCATCGAGTTTTTGTATCGCGAAGCCTTGTGTTTTTGCCCAAGGAGGCTGAACCCGTTCAACCCCTAAATCCGGATCAGGTCACTGAGGATGGCATACAAGTTGGCTGGAAGTTGAAGTATGGTTTTTCTCCTGAAGACCCAGAAGTAGGCGGACAGGATGAGGATCAGGACGGATTTACCAACTTGGAGGAGTATCAAAAGAAGACCGACCCCCAAGATCCTGCCAGCAGCCCCTCGAAATGGGTAAAACTGAAAATTCTTTCAGTAGATCCCACTAAAATGGCAGTAACTTTTCCCGGGAAAAGTGCTGGGAGATACACATTGCGTTTTAAAACAGTCGGAAAACCTACGGATGTTGATGTTGCGACTGGTGACAAGCTGTGGGTGCTGGCAACAGCAAAGGGAGTATATGTCTCGAAAAGCGAGGATGAGGTCAAGGCAAAGGTGGGAGGGACGAATCTTTGCCCCCACGCCATTCCGCTTTTGGTGAAAGAGTACAAAGACGACAAGGGGGTCAAATTGGATGAGAAAACAAAAACTCCAAATGAGTATGATGATTCCATGATCGTTTTGGAGAGGTTAGATGACCTGAACGAGCCGATTAGCTTGAAAATTGACGAGAGAGGAAAGTCAAGGGGAGTCGATTGGGGGGTAGGTGACGTGCGTTTGATTTCGATGGTGCCCGGAGAGGGGGAAATGGGCCCGTATCGGATTGGACAAAGTTTCCCGTACGCAGGGAAAACGTTCGTTGTTGTTGCCGCGAGCCCGCAAAAAGTCTCTCTGCGTATGAAGCCTGAAGGAGAGTCAGTCGATATTCTGCCTAAGGAGATGCTCACAGCATCTCCCTAGTCATTGGTAAGTTCTTCACCAGAGGCTGGGGGTGGCGTTGACCCAGTTGCCTGCCCAAGCGGTATATTTAGAAGTTGTGAAGGTATTACCGCTTTGTTGTTTGTTGCTGTTCGGCTTCAGCCGCTTTCCGAGCTCTGCTCAAGAGGTGCCTGATTCGGCATCTGATGCAAGTGTGCCCCCTCGTGTTCAGTCATCGGCGGAGATGACACAGCGGGAGATTGATCGACGCCGAGAGGTGACGTTTCGACTAAATGAGAATCTAGATTTAGCAGAGCGTTTATACCAAGCGGGGGAGTGGGAGCATGCGCAGGCAAAGTTCCGGTTGGTGATGAATCAGACAGATCCTCAAACCAGCACGTCGGGATTTTATCATCGGGCTCGGGTGGGTGTTGCGAGGTCCTTGGCCGCTCAGGCGTTGGCACAAGAAAAAGCGGGAAAGACGGCAGAGGCTGCCGGATTGATGAAGCAGGCTGCAGATTTGGATCCTGCCAATGCTCAAGTTGCGAAACAGGCGGCTAGCATGCAGGAGGAGGCGTCACGAGGGGCAGATCCATTTGAAGGAAATCCCGCTGCGACAGCTGATCTAGTTGAAAAAACAAAGGAGATAAAAAAGCTCCTTTCGCTGGCTGATCAGTTGACTGAAACGGGACAGTATCGGTCTGCGCGGCAGAAACTGGACGATGTTTTGCGGATCGACCCATATAATTCGGCAGCACGTAAAAAGATTGAGCTTGTGGAGCAGAAGCGACTTCTCGTGGCTGACAAGAGATACTCAGCAAGCCGTGTAAAAGCGATGACTCAGGTGACGGAGGCTTGGGTTCCTCCTCCGCCTGCCCGCGTTGATCCCAAGCAAACGCGTGGGACTGGAATCGCTGGACCATCTAACTCAGCTGAGATTCTGCAAGCCTTGTCGACAATCGAGATTCCTGAGATCGTTTTTAATGAAAAACCTCTGCGAGACGCTGTGGAGGAGTTGCAAAGATTAAGTGAGCAGAACGACCCCAAAAAGAAGGGAATCAATTTTGTATTGCGATTATCACCTCCGGCGGATGGGATCGATCCTGAGGCGGCGACGGTAAGTTTGGAACTGCGAAATGTAAAACTGCAGACGGCGTTGAAATATCTGTGTGAGCAAATCCGAGGGGGGGAAAAGTTACGCTACGACGTGGAGAATAGCGCGGTACTGATTTTGCCAGTGACGGAATCGGGAGGGGAGTTGGAGACTCGCAGTTACAATCTCCCGCCAAGCTTACTAGCTAATTTAAGTCCAAAGGGTTCGCTCACCGATACAAATGCTAAGTCACTGACACCGCAACAGTTGGGTTTGGCTGTTTTATCAAACATAGGCGTAAATACTGATATTGAAAAAACATCAGCTGTTTGTTTCGCTGACACAGGAAAGTTAGTAGCAAGGAACACGGTTAATGAATTGAGTCGGATTGAGCAAAGGATTCGAGATGCCCAGGGGGAACCACCGCAGAAGCAGTTTGAGGTAGAAACCAAGTTTCTTTCCTTTACAGAGAACGACGTAAAGAATTTTACTTTTAATCTCCAAATGAGTGGGAATACATCAATTCCTTTGCCTGGTACACCCGGTACCATCTATAATCCCGGCTCAGCTTCAGGTGGAACGGATGGTTTGAGGGGAACCGCAGGTATTAACCCTGGGGGCGGCTCAATCACTGCTTTGCAAACACTCTTGGATCCCACGTATCCACAGGATGCATCGAATCAGATTGGGGTAAACGCTCAAGTATTCGGTCGAGGGTTTGCAGCTGTCCTGCAACTTTTACAAAATGCAATCGGGAAGGATTTAGTGGCAGCACCTAGGGTGACATTGGCTGATGGGAAGCAGTCGAAAATCGTGATTTCTCGTCGAATGTACTACCCCACGACGTACACACAACCGAATGTGCCGAATAATGATCAGGGTGTGGGAGCGGGTTTCATTTTGCCATCGAATCCAACGGGATTTGAGTACCGTGATATTGGAACTACCTTAGAGGTGAAGGGGGAATCCACATCGATTCCTAAAGCGGTGGATTTGGATTTCACGAATTTACTAGTTGAGGATTTTGAGGGATTTGTGGATTACGGGGTGTTAATTGCGTCAGCTCCACTCGATCCTACGACAACCACTAATACGACGGTCGGGGCATCGCCATACCTTGTGCCTATTTTTTCTAAAAAATCTCTTCAAAGTCGCGTTCGTTTGATTGATGGGGAAACGGTAGGGATGGGTGGATTGATCTCGGATGTAGTTCAGTTGGTTGACGACAAAGTTCCTATGTTAGGAGACATTCCAATGTTGGGTCGCCTTTTTCGGAGTGAGGCGTCGCAGAAAATTAAGAGTAATCTGGTAATCTTTTGCACTTTGAGAATCATTAATCCTGACGGCACATTGGTCTTCCCTGAAGATGAGGAAAATCCTGAATTTGCCCAAGGTGGCAGTACGGAAATGATGCCCTCTGTGCCATGAAGATTTTTCTACTCATCCTTTCTCTTTGCTTAGGATTTTCTAGAATCTCTGTTGTTTGCGCGGGTACGCTTCAAGAGCAGATCGAGGCTGAGACGGGAAAAAGGGAGCAGATGTTACAGCCTTTGAAAGAAGCTTATGGAGTGAGTCGAAAGATGGTAGCAGATGGCAAGAGCTCTGAAGCCTGTGAACTTCTTGAGAAAGCGTATGAAGCACTTCCTGAGGTATTGAGGGGAGCGCCCCTTGCTATGGAGGTCAATAAGACTCTCAGCAAACTGCAAGCATCCCTTGCTGAAGCCGCCGCCCAGCAGAATCACTGGCCTGAGACTCGGCGGAGAGCCTTGGCTTCTCTTCAACATGATCCTAAAAATGAGTCGGCTCTCCTGCAGTTGCAGAAAAGTGATGAGGTGTTGCGTCGGGGTGTATCGGGCACGGAATCGGTCAACCCTGCCCTCACTACAAAGTTTTTCGACAGACTTACGGCCGTTCGAAATGGGTTGGAGGAAGCTCAAGCTTTACGCGAGACGGGTCAGCTTGCAAAAGCTGAGGAAAGGTATGAGGATGTTTTGGAGGCTGATCCCTTCAATCAGGTTGCGACAGAGGGAATTCAGAAGATATATGAGGAGCGTGCATTAGTAGCGGAAAAAGCCCGTGACCTATCAAACCTTGAAAGAAGGAGGGAGGTTCGAGAAGCATGGAACAATATTTACCCCAAAAGCGGAGCAACGGTAGGTGGCATTGAAATCACAGGGGCTATGACAGCCTCTCCTGCATATGTATTAGAAAAGAAGCTGCAGAAAACAGTCATTCCACAGGTTGATTTTTCGGGTGCAGATCTGGAGACGATTCGTAGAGCACTGATCAGTCTCAGTAGAACGTATGACCCAGAGACTGCTAAAGGAGGGGTTAACTTTGTTGTCAGCACTGATGTTGCAAATCCACAGCCCGTAACTTTACGGTTGCGTCAGACCTCTTTGGCTGAGGTGGTTCGATATATTTCACAAATTGCAGGAGTTAAGGCAAGGATTACAGATATTGGTGTTACTTTTGGGCCCTTGGTGGAAAAAAGGCCTGAATTGAATTCGCAGAATTTCACCGTAAGTCCCTCCTTCTTCAAGGGAGCTGATGGAAAAGAGGATGCTGGAACTGATGCACCTAGAGGGGCAGGAGGGGGTACGGTTACAACAGGATCGGATTCAGCGGGAAAGAGCGAACAGAAAAAGTTAGAAGATCTTGGGGTTGTTTTTCCGCCTGGGGCCTACGCAGTTTACAATCAGAAGACCAGTCAGCTGAAGGTCGTAAATAATCAGGAGATGTTGGACATGATTGGCCAACTTATCACTGCAGCTGAGGAGCAGACCCTTTTGATTCAAGTAGGAGTGCGGCTGGTCGAAATCAATCAATTGGATTTGGACTCTATTACAGTGAACTCAACCTTGGGTGGGTCAGGCATTAATTTGCTCTCACCAGTACCGGTAGGTCTGACTACCAACGGCGGGGGAGCAACCCCCTCTGCCTCAACACAACGGGGTGTAAACGCTCAACTCAATCAGATTCAAGGTGTAGGACTTCTTCCAAATAATACTTTGCAGTCATTTCTACAGTCGGGAGTTCTGGCAGGTACAAATCAGCAGAGCTCGTATGCATTAAATACAATGGATCTAGGGGGAACAATTTTGAATGGAATGCAATTTAGGACACTCATCACAGCTGTTTCACAGAAAAATAGTGCGAATGTGTTGGCAAATCCTTCAATTATTTTAAAGAGGGGGCAAAAAGGAGTAATCGAAGTCACGCAGGAGTTTAAGTACGTGAAGGAGTATAGCGATCCGCAGTCATCAATTCGCACAATTCAGAGCGTTAGTACAAATGCGAACGTTATCTCATTGGTAGATGTCCCTGGACCTGAGACAGTGATCGGATCTTTCCCGTCACAAATTAGCGATCCAGTCCCCATTGGGGTGAAAATGGGGGTTAAGCCTGATGTTACAGGTGATAATAGCAGGGTGCTTCTCGAGCTTGAGCCAAGTTTTGTGGATTTTGAAGGTTTTATTAATTACGGAACACAAATTAATTCGTCTTACACATTGTCCTATTACAATACCGCAGTTACGATTCTCACTAATACTATTCAGCAACCAGTATTTATTCGTCGTGACTTAACCTTACCTGCGGTTGAGGTCAGCGACGGATACACGTTGCTGTTGGGAGGCCTTTTGCGGGAGGACATTCAAAAGATTGATGAAAAGGTGCCGCTTATTGGTGATATACCCATCTTTGGACGAGCCTTTCAGGGTAAAACGGAGCAGGCGATTAAAAAGAATACGTTGATTTTTGTGACTCCGAGAATCCTGGATGTCAGCGGGCAACCGCTCAACCCTACCGCAGGTTCTCCCGCTACTACCACTGCCTCAACCAGTGGGCCACCCTAGATCCTATTTTCTGACGAGGCGGTACGGAAAGTCGACGGGGATTTCTCTTACATTGCCTGCTGACCAACCAGCTAAGTTTGCAACGGTATATCCCGCACCTCCGAAAACAAAGTAGAACAGAGAACTCCACGTATCCGCTGTTTCTGACTTGGCATACCAGAGTCTAGGTTTGAGGTCGGTGGGGCCGTTGACAGGCAGGTCAATTCCTCCCCGGCGCTCTTCACCGCCTATCTTGATTTTTTCAAGTGACTCGTATCGGATCCACAGAGGTTTTGTGTTAGGCGCGGGTTTTGGGGGAAGGACAGGAGCCGCCTTCACCTCTTGGCCTCTTTGAACCCGAATTTGATTGGCCGACTGCATCGTCGGTGAGTCGATCGGGATTTGTAGAATCTGCCGATAAGTACCCGCAGGGAGATAAAGAACTTTGTCCGGATCTTCGTTGGGGACTTCGACCTCCGAAGGAAGATTTAAATTGGCGATTTCGGGTGTGAGGGGAGGTTTGGGTGGGGCAACTGCTTTTTTTTCGGCTGAAGGTAGAGATGCTGACTCTTGGGCCGCGCCTCCCATTGGGTCGGCAGGTGGGGAAGATTCTGCGGCAGTTTCCTGAGTTTTATTCGTAGTTGTGGCTGAAGCGGGGGCAGTGGCACCTCCCATAGGGTCGGTGGCAGGGGTTTCTTTTGCAGAAGTAGGCGAGTTGGTTGCGACGGGGTTTCCTCCCCCCATGGGATCAGGCTCAACAGATTCAACGGGATCGCGGGCAAGAGCACTCAGTGAAGTCAGAGTTAGGATGAGAAGAATTCTGTGCTTCATGTGATCAGCCCTACCCTGCGAAGCCAGACTGCGGCACGGGGATGATGTTCGCTCCAGCCTTGAAGTTCCCACAGCCATCCTACTTTTTCCGCAAAGAGATAAAGGCCGCCTGCCCCAAAAAGAATGATGGAGCTGGTTCCAGCCAAGAAGGAGGGAATACGGTTTCCTTGCCCAAGGGCAATTGAGAGGCGGGTCCATACGAGAAAACCGAAAAGAACAAAGACACTGCTAAAAATAGTGGCGGCGACGTTCCGTCTGGCATCGGTCATGCCGAACGCGATGCCAAAGAGGCAGAGGAGAGGACATGCCAAAGGATAGGCTAAGCGATTCCAGTGCTCCGTCTCGTAGGGAGCGCGAAGACGGTCATTGAGACGCGAGTGGTCGGAGGCGAGTCGAGCAACATCGGGCCAAGGCAGTTCATCAGGAGGAAGAAGACGTGAGGCTAGTGTTTCAGGCGGGGCTGTGCACTCGGGCAGAACAAGCTCGGCCAACAGTGGACCGAGCGTTTCTTGTCCGTTTGCGGTCGCGCTGTACTCGGCCCGACGAACCCCTTGAAAGTGCCAAACCCCGCCTTGGTAGATGGCAGAGCTGGCGAATAGCTTGGAAATATCGCGGCCTTCGGGTTCAGAGCGGAATAGAACTTCTAGGTTTTCCGCCTTCTTTTCCTTCAAATGGATACGGCCGATGTACCAGATTTCACTTTGGGTGGCGTTGGGTAGAATGGGTGAGCGGTAGACGATCTGTAGGAATGTATTTTCTTCCAAAGGTTCTTTTTTGATCTGTTTTTTTACCTTTTCCCGACCTGCTTGTGCGGTAGGGGACAGGGAGTAGGAAAGAAGGTAGAGAATGACGGAGAGACCGGCACTACAGACAAGGAATGGCTTTGCCAGAGTCACAGGGCTCATTCCAGAAGCGAGAAGAGCCACCGATTCGCGGTGTCTAGAAAAGTAAGCCAAGACGTAGAGAGTGGCGAAAAGAACGGCGACGGGCAGGATCGACTGGGCCAGATCTGGAAGTTGAATTAGAAAATACTTTGCCAAAAGTGGGAAAGGCGGATTTTTCTCAACGAGACGTCCCAATTTGTCGAAAATATCAAACATAAGCCAAAGCACGAACAGGGCGGTAATGACAAAGACGAGGGGGAGTAGGACCGAGCGCCAAAGATATTTTTCGACGATTTTCATTTTCCGTGCGAATCTAGACATAGCATCTCGATGAACCTTGCCCACGATCTTTCTGCTTTGGAGGAAACCGTCAAGCGTTGCCACGGGTTGGTCCCTTCGGTGGAGGCGGCGGGAAAAGCCTTGGCAGAGAAGGTGAAAGCCGGGGGGAAAGTCTTAACGTGTGGGAATGGGGGCAGTGCGGCCGACTCAATGCATTTGGCTGAGGAGATGACGGGGCGATATCGGGGGAATCGGAAGGCTCTCCCTGCGTTGTCCCTTTGTGCCGATGGCTCAGCCCTGACCTGCATTGCGAACGACTGGTCTTACGAGGATGTGTTTTCAAGGCAAGTAGAGGCGTTTGGTCAGAAAGGGGACGTTTTGATTGTATTCAGTACGAGCGGAAAATCTCCCAACATTCTCAAAGCAATCCAAGTTGCAAAAAGTCGTAATATGTTGGTTATAGGGGCTTTAGGAAAGGATGGAGGGCCTGCCAAAGGGCTGTGTCATCATGCGATTGTGGTGCCCAGTGAGGACACGTCCAGGATTCAGGAACTTCACGGCTGGTTAATCCATGCTTGGTTGGAGTGTGTGGAGGCGATTGCGGTCGGAAAGAGTTAGAGGGGAAGGACTTTGTCCTTGGAAGAGGGCGGGGGTTTAGATATGTTTTTAAGTTCGTCGACGTTCTGCGAAATCGCCCTTGTTTAGGGGCCGCAGAGCACCACGTTGGCGGGGTACGGGAGATAAACTTATGGCGGTGGTGATTCGTTTGCGGAAAGAGGGAAAAAAGAATCGTCCCTACTTTCGTGTGGTTGTGACGGACAAAGAAAGTCCGCGCGATGGTCGTTTTCTTGAGCTGGTGGGAACCTACAATCCGATGGGGAAGGATGAGGGCATGAAGCTCAAGCTGGAACGGATTGATCACTGGGTAGGCAAAGGGGCCAAACCGAGCGAGACGGTGGCCAGTTTTATCCGCAAAGCGCGGCGCGCGACGAAGGCGTAAGTTTCCGGTGAGGACAGGATTCCCATGCGATATTTTCTGGAACTTGTCCTGGGTCGCCTCGTTACCCATCCCGACGAAGTAGATGTAGAGGAGACCTCGGACGACCGAGGCTATCTCTTTCGCATTCGCGTTAACCCTGAGGATTTAGGCCGAATCATCGGCCGTAATGGACGAACGATTGAGGCGATTCGCTCTCTTTTAAACGCGGCGAGCCGAGATGGGCGTCACGTATCTGTCGAGGTAGAGGACGGGGAATTTGATGGGGACGATTCATGAAGATTGATCTCTTGACCCTTTTTCCTGCGATGGCGCAAGGGGTTCTCGGGGAAAGTATTTTAGGTCGTGCGCAACGTGCGGGTTTGGTGGAGATCCGTGTGCATCAGATTCGTGACTATGCAAAGGATAAACACCACACGGTGGATGACCGTCCGTTTGGGGGAGGACCTGGTATGGTGATGAAGGCGGAGCCTCTGGTTGATGCGATTGAGCATTTGCGGGGAGAAGGGGAGGATCGGGCTAGGGTGATCTACTTGACGCCCGAGGGAGTTCGCTTGGATCAGGCAAAAGTTCGGCAGTTGGGCAAGGAGCACCATCGCCTGCTGCTGGTCAGCGGGCATTATGAAGGGATTGACGAGAGAGTTCGGCAGGGCTGGATCGATGAGGAGATTTCGGTCGGAGATTATGTTTTAAGTAACGGGACACTGCCGGCTTTGACTCTGATCGATGCGCTGGTGCGGTTGATTCCGGGGGTGTTGGGGAATGAGGATTCTGCGGGGGAGGATTCGTTTGAGGGGGAAGGGCTTTTGGAAGGACCACAGTATACTCGACCAGAGGAGTTTCGGGGAATGAAGGTGCCTGGGGTGTTGCTGTCGGGGCATCACGCGGAGGTTCTGAAGTGGCAGAGGAGCCAAGCCGTGGCACGGACGAAAGAGCGAAGAGAAGATTTACTTGAGGAAAAAAAGCAGGCAGGATTTACCCCTCCTAAGGAGATAAAAAAATGAGCGCAAAGATCATCGAAACGATTGAAAAAGAGCAGTTCAAAGAAGGCCGCACCGGTTTTGGTGTGGGCGATAAGATTAAGGTTTTCACCAAGGTGAAGGAAGGGGATAAGGAACGAACCCAGCTTTTTGCAGGAACCGTGATCGCGCGTAAGGGGCGTGGATTGAACGAGCAGTTTACCGTTCGGCGTATCAGTTATGGGGAGGGAGTGGAGCGTATTTTTCCTCTGCACTCTCCTCGGATTGAAAAAGTCGAGGTGGAGACCAAGGGCAACCCTCGCCGGGCCAAACTTTTCTACCTGCGCGGTCGCTCTGACATGGCCGTGCGGGAAGTGGTCGAAGCCAGAAAGAAAAAATAAATTCCTCCGCTCTGGAAATCAGAGATTTTGTTGGCGGGTTCATCCGCAACAGTCGGAGTAGATGAGGCGGGTCGGGGATCGTTAGCGGGGCCCGTCGTAGCCGCAGCTTATCAGTTTCATAAAAGTGGGGTGGAACTCGAGGGTTTGGATGATTCAAAAAAACTAAGCCGTAAGAAAAGAGAAGGCCTTTTCGAAAGACTGACAGATGGAGAGATGGGAAGGTGGGCCGTGGGAGAGGCCTCTCTAAAGGAGATTGAGGAGCACAATATTTTGGTAGCCAGTCAAATGGCGATGGCTCGGGCTTTGAAGGGATTAGGAGACGTAACGGGGGTAATTTTAGTGGATGGTTTGCCTGCCAAGCATTTAGGAAAAGAGCACGTAGCTGTTGTGGGGGGGGATGGGATTTGTCCATCGATTGCTGCAGCTTCTGTGGTCGCAAAAGTTTCACGAGACCGAACCCTTTTGCAATTTGGTCAGTTATATCCCATGTATGGTTTTTCAAAGAATTGTGGATACGGCACGGCGGAGCATCTCCAAGCTCTCCGTGTTCACGGACCTTGTCCGCTCCATCGTCGATCGTTTTTACCCTTGGGATCAACGACCATGTCCCGAATGGAAAAATAGTCGGGAGGCGGGCCGATATGGAGAGCGGGTGGCAGCCCGTTTTCTCCAGCGGGAAGGAGTGAAAATATTGGTCCGTAATTATCGGGCCCGATGTGGAGAGATCGACTTAATGGGGCGGGAGGGAAATGAGCTCGTCGTTGTGGAGGTCAAAACGCGACACTTTCTCGCCCGATTACGGCCTGAACATGCGGTGACGTGGTTGAAGCAGAGAAGAATCATTGCGACAGCCAACCACTATTTGCGAGAGCTGGATTGTCGCCCGCCTCCCGTCCGTTTTGATATCGTGGAGGTTCATTTCGCGCCAGGTCAGTGGCCGACATGTCGTTGGATTCGGCACGCTTATAGTCTAACCGATGCAGGATTTGCGTGGAGCCGATGAGACAGCTTGCGAGCACATGGTCGGCGGCGGTAGTCGGGGTGGAAGCGTTGCCCGTGGAAGTAGAGGTGGATGCGGGAGGTGGAAAAGAAAATTTCGTGGTAGTTGGTTTGGCAGACACGGCCGTGAAGGAGTCCCGTCAAAGGGTCAAAGCGGCCATTTGGAATAGCGGTTACTCCTGCCCTGAAGGATTTATTACTGCCAGCTTAGCTCCCGCGGACTTGAAAAAGGGTGGACCATGCTTTGATCTGCCGATCGCACTCGGGCTTTTGGCCTGCTCGGGTCAAATATCGAATGAAAAACTGGCGGAATGGATGGTGGTTGGGGAATTGGCTCTGGATGGTGAAGTTCGAGCGGTGCGAGGGGCTTTGGCTATTGCACTGCTGGCCCGAGGGCGACGGTTGCGGGGATTGATGGTTCCGATGGCGAATGCCGCTGAAGCCTCTGCTGTTGAGGGAATTCGGATTGTGCCTGTCCGAGATCTTCGGGAAGCGGCAGAAGTCATCGATGGAAAGATGATTCCCTGCCCGAGAGTGGAAACGCCAATCTGTACGAGTGTGACCCCAGATCGAGAGTGTGGAAGTGGGGAAGATTTTTCTGAGGTGAAGGGCCAGGAGGCAGTGAAGCGGGCTTTGGAAATTGCGGCAGCCGGGAATCATAATGTTTTGATGATCGGGCCCCCGGGCTCAGGGAAAAGCATGCTGGCAAAACGGCTTCCGAGCATTTTGCCCAAAATGAGTCTGGAGGAGTCGTTTGAGACGACACGTATTCATAGTGTGGCTGGGCTTCTTCGATCCGAGGGATCGTTGGTTCAGGAGCGACCGTTTCGAAGTCCACACCATACGATTTCTGATATTGGGTTGATTGGGGGTTCGGCGCATCCCGCTCCAGGGGAAGTCAGTTTGGCGCATCACGGAGTACTTTTCTTGGATGAACTACCAGAATTTAAGAGATCCGCTTTGGAGGTTTTAAGGCAACCGCTGGAGGATGGGCAGGTGACGATTTCAAGGGCTACAGGGACGATGACTTTTCCTGCGAGATTTATGTTTGTTGGGGCGATGAATCCAAGCCCGCGTGGATTTTTTGAAGGGCGGGGGAACGGGCAAGCAGCCCGGAAGTATTTAAATAAAATTAGTGGTCCGCTTTTGGATCGGATCGATCTGCATCTGGAAGTTCCCGCCTTGAAGCACGAGCAACTTCTAGCGGAGATGCCCGGGGAATCATCGGCAACTATCCGAGCTAGGGTGGAGCGTGCTCGGGCGGTGCAGCGGGAGCGCTTCGGGCCCGCGTCTACAATTTATGCCAATGCCCAGATGGGCCCGAGGGATCTAAGGAAAAGAGTTCCGATGGATCGGGAGGCGAAGTCTCTTTTATCGGGAGCTATGAGTGATCTCTCTCTTAGTGCGAGAGCTTTGGATCGAATCTTAAAGGTTGCCCGTACGATCGCAGATTTGGCGGAAAGTGAGATAGTTCTGTTGGATCATTTAGCTGAGGCAATTCAGTACCGCACCTTAGACAGACAGATTTGGGGATAAGGGGGGAGCTTGCGCGTGATTCAGTTCGCGCCTGAGATATTTCCTTAACTCTTTGGTAATCCTTTTACCTTAAGGCCGGGCTTAAGTCCGCGGGACGTGAACCAGTCTCGATTCACTTCCAGTGCGTAGGCAACTTGGTCGGACTTACTTACTACCGGGGTTTCCTCAAATGGCACTAGGGGATGAATCTCCAAAATCACTCCATCCGCGCTGAGAAAAGCTAGATCCAGAGGGATAGAGGTGTTGTGCATCCAAAAAGATGCTTTTTTCGGATGGGGGAAAATAAAAAGCATGCCGTGATTTAGCTCAAGCGATTCGCGGTTCATGAGGCCGTTCATCTGCTCCGCAGGGCTGAGGGCTACCTCTGCGACAATCAAATGGTCTTCAATCTTTAGGTTGGCGAGACCACCCGCTTCGAGGCGGCACAGGGCGAGAACGAGAAAGAGTAAAGTCTGAAGAAGCTTCAATAGCGGGGAAGAGAGGGGTCGATTTCTTCCGACCAGGCATCGATCCCGCCCTTGAGGTTGAGCAGTTTTTTGTAGCCTTGTTGCTGAAGAAAAAGAAGAGCCTTGGCGCTTCGGATTCCCGCTTTGCACTGAAGTACAATTTCCTGATCTTGGGGAATCTCTTGCCATCTTTTAGGAATTTCTCCCAAGGGAATGAGGGTTGAGCCCGCAATTTTGGAGATCTGATATTCGTGGGGTTCGCGCACATCGACCAAGACAAACGACTTTTTGGAATCGATCTTTTGTTTGAGCTCGGAGCAGGTGATTTCAGGAACTTGGGGCGCTTCCTGTGCCGGTCCCTCGCGTGCAGGGGCACCACAAAACTGCTCATAATCAATCAGGCCAGTGATGGTTTTATTGGGACCACAGATCGGGCAGTGCGGATTTTTGCGTAGCTTCATTTCCTTGAACTTCATTTTCAAGGCATCGAAAAGGAGGAGACGTCCGATGAGGGGGTCACCGATTCCTAGAATAAGTTTTACAGTCTCAATGGCCTGAAGAACCCCGATGACGCCTGGAAGGATTCCAAGAACGCCACCTTCAGCGCAACTAGGAACGCTGCCAGGGGGTGGTGGTTCGGGGTAGAGGCAGCGATAGCAGGGGCCTTTTTCTCCCCAGAATACGGTGCATTGGCCCTCGAAGCGGAAGATGGATCCGTACACATTGGGTTTGCCCAAAAGAACGCATGCGTCATTCACAAGGTAGCGGGTAGGAAAGTTGTCGGTACCGTCAACCACCACATCGTAGTCGCGGAATAGTTCGAGCGCGTTGTCGGAACGCAGGGCGATTTCGTGGGTTACTACATCCACGTGGGGATTGAGTTCGGAGATGGTGCGGCGGGCAGATTCGACCTTGGCCTGACCGATAGATGTCTGACGGTGGATAATTTGACGCTGGAGGTTGGATTCGTCCACCCGGTCGAAATCAACGATTCCCAGTCGACCTACCCCTGCGGCGGCTAGATAGGCGAGAAGAGGGGAGCCGAGGCCGCCCGTTCCGATGGCCAAAACTCGGGATGCCTTGAGCTTGCGCTGACCTTCCACTGTGACCTCGGGCATGATCAGATGGCGGGCATACCGACGCATCTCTGGTGAACTCAGGGTCTGCGCAGGGGTAGTTTCGTTGATTCTGGAAATCAAAGACATCTGAAAAACCTAACAGAAATGGATGGCAGGGTCGAGATGGGGTGTGTCATGAGGCCACCCCGGAAAGGCGGGCCTAGCCCAATTACTGTCCCTTGAAAAACTCAGCCTGGAGGACGAGTTCGTCTTTAAATTGGGGTCTTTTTTCAACGGTATCGAGATGATGAAAGAATTCGTCGGCAGTCTCGAACAGATGGCCCTTTTCGATATAGGAGTCGGTGGTGAAGGGGCTGAACCCCCCACGGGGGAAGATCATATAGCGGGCCTTCATGTAGTCGCGGGCGTGGCCTAGTTCATCCATCATGCCCGTGGAAAGGGGTGGGCGTTCAGGATAGGGATGAATGGCCACAACGGCGTGGACTTTGCCTACGTACCAGTGCAGATCGCGATGGACTGTGTATGCGTAAATGGACTCCCGATCACTCGCAGGCACCCCCTCAAAGTTCGTTCCGATCTCAATCGACTGGGGATCTACGATCACGGCGTACTTGCGGAGACGGTGGATGATCTGGTCAATCTCCTTTCGTTTCTCCGGAGTTCCATAGCTCATCGAGTAGCTGGCATACACAACCCAGGGATTTGGATGGGTAACCAGTTTATAGAGGGCCTCGGGGGGTTCACCCACGGCAATGACATAGTGGGGCACTCCCATGTACCGAGCCCAATCTTCGGAGAGGCTAACCTCCTCATTCATCCATGAGAGGATATCGTACAAAGTATGGTTCCGCTGTTTGAGAGCGATGAGGAACGGGTCAGCCTCCTGAAGGGTTTCCAGTTTCAGTTTGATCGCCCACTCCGCGTCGATCAGGGTGACGATCAGGTCGGGTTTAACAAAATCCCGAAGAACCCGTTGATCCTTAAACTTGCGATTGATTCGGTTCCACTCAACTGTGGCGGGGGCACGAATAATGACGTCCTGATAATTGTTTCGCTGAATCTCGTACCCGATTTTTTCGTACTCTTTTTCGCGGGTCAGTTCAAAAACATAGTCCGTAGTTCCCAGAAGACGTTCGAGCGGTTTTTTCCCTGCCTTCGTGAAGTCATCGATGGCGTTGTAGACCTTGATTTCGCGATTGTTGCGCTGGCCGAGGGCGACCACCCGCCGTAGGTAGTCGGCATCGTCCATCCCCGCAATCATTCCAGTGACAAGAACTCGCATTGTGAGACTTTATCAGCTTTTTTATGAAAAAGCGATCTTGTTCATAGGATCAGAAATTCAAGAGTGAAGGTGAAACAATGCTTTCCACGTGTGATTTTCTTGAGGCTTTCCGTATCCATTTAAGGTATTTTTCTGGAGTGAAGTTAAAAACACTTCTAGCGCTGGTTTTTATCTCCGTAGGAGTTTTACTGCTTCTGCTTGTAAGTAATTCTTTCATCAGTCGAAAAAAAGCTAACGAATTAGCTGAGGCGGAACTGCAGAAGTATTATTCCTATCAATTAGCGGACGAGCTTCGCCAAAGCTCGGATGATTTGACTCGAATGGCCCGCACCTACGCGGTTACAGGGAACGAAAAGTACCAGAAGTTTTTCAACCGCATTTTGACAATCCGAAACGGAGAGACGCCCCGGCCCCAAGACTATAACGACATTTACTGGGACCTTGTTACCGGCGATGCGGAGCAGGACAGCGCAGATGCGGGAGAAAAAGTATCCCTAGAAAGTCGGATGTTAAGTGCTGGATTTACCGTCCAGGAGTTTGCCCTTCTTAAAGATTCTCAGAATCAAAGCGATTCACTCGTAAAGCTGGAAAATATCGCGATGCATGCCTTGAAAGGTGAGTTTGATGACGGAACGGGATCCTTTCAGATCAAGAAAACAGCTGATCAACCCCTCGCCATTCAGATTCTACACAGCCAACAGTACCATGAGGCCAAGGCGAAAATTATGAAGCCTCTGCGCGATTTTACTCAGATGGTAAACCAGAGGACTTCGATCCTTGTGAGTGGGCTCGAAAAAGAAGTTCATCTGAGAGTTCAAATGGGATTGGTGCTGGCACTGGTGTTGTTGGGTTTGCTTAGTATCGGCTACACGGTGATTCTTCGGCTGGTGCTACGGCCGATTCGCCTGTTGTCTCTCGCCGTCCAGCAGTTGGAGCAGGGGAAGTTTGCTGAGATCCAGAGTATTCGAGGAGTCAGGGAGTTAAGCCAACTTGTCACGGCCTTTAATCAGATGGCTGCCATTCTTCGTCAAAGAGAGAAAGAGAAGGAGTGTGTTCTGGTGGATCTTGGCGAAAAGGCTTCGGCTTTGGAGAAGGAGAAAGGCCGAACGGAAAAGTTGCTCCTAAACGTTCTTCCTGTTGCGATTGCGGATCGGCTTCAAAGAGGGGAGAAGGTCGAAGCCGAAACGTTCCCAGAAGTCACTGTGCTCTTCGCAGATGTTGTTGGATTCACGAAGCTAGCGGCAGAGCTCGGGCCCAGATCGGTGGCCAACCTTCTTGATGAATTGTTTGATATGTTCGATGACTTGGCTGAGAAGTATAAGTTGGAGAAAATTAAAACGATTGGGGATTGTTATATGGCGGTGGCGGGGGTTCCGGATCGAAGTCCCACGCATGCCCAGCAGATGGCGGACTTCTCTTTGGAGGCATTGTCTATTCTGAAAAGTCAAAACCAGAAGTTGTCCCGAAATCTGCAAATTCGGATTGGAATGCATAGCGGAACCGTGGCTGCAGGGATCATTGGCAGAAAGAAGTTTGCTTACGATTTGTGGGGGGATGTGGTGAATGTTACGAACCGCTTGGAGGGAACGGCTGAGCCTATGAAAATTCATGTGAGTGAGAGTGTTCACGCACGGTTAGAGGATAGTTATATTTTTGAAGATAGGGGGGAGGTTGAATTAAGAAACCGGGGGAAACTGCGAACGTACTATCTCATCGGTAAAAAAGTTGAGAAGAGTTAAGAGAAAAGTGCTTTGAGGGAGGTCTGAGCCCTGAAGTATTTTCGGATTGCTCACGCAAAGGCCGCCCATGAGGCAAAGAAAGTGGCTAGGGAGGGAATTGAACCCCCGAGCGAGCCATTTTTATAACAGGTTGCAAATCAACGCTGGCTAGTTCAGTTTTTGGTCTTTTCTACTCTGGAAGGTTGTAAGTCTGTTGTAAGAAAATAACCGTTTTTTCATTACGAAATTCATCAAAATCGTCTGTCTTGGTCAGCCCTATCACAATTTCCAAAAGGGCGAAAAAACCCTTTTTTTGCGTGCGTTTTGCATGACTTTTTGATTTTATCTACGAACCCATTATTAAGGGCAAAAAGGAAAAACACATGAACAAACAAATCAACGCAATCCTGATGGCCGCTTTGGTGGCCTTTGTCGCAACCTCCATGGCGGACAGTGGTCCAGACACATCAGCCAAAGACACCAAGAAGATGGTGCAAAATAACTTCGTTGAGACCGCCCAAAAGGGGATCAAGCTCTCCGGCTATGTAGATGCCGGATACAGCTACAACTTCACCGGTTCGGGCAACCAATCCAATGTGCAGGGACGTTTTGGTTCCGACACGGCCCAACGTGGTGATTTCAATCTCTACGCCGTCAAAATAGCTTTGGAAAAAGCTCTGACCTCGGAGAACAAGGCTCAGGCAGGATTCCGGACTGACGTCATGATCGGTGAAGATGCTAACTACTTCATTAACCGTGCTGCGGGTTCCAATAGTAATACAAACAATAACTCCAACGCTCTTTTCCTGGAGCAGGCCTATGTTTCGATTCGTGCTCCGGTCGGGAATGGTTGGGACTTCAAGGTTGGAAAGTTTGTTTCCATCCTCGGGTATGAAGTGATGGAGCGTCCTGCCAACATGAACACGACCTACGGTCTATTGTTTAATGTAATGCCCCTCTACTACACGGGTGTTCTTTCTTCCTACAGGTTTGACGACTACCTCGAGGGAAAGCTCGGTGTGGTCAACGGCTCGAACAGTGACAACAACACTACGACCAACCCAAATGCGGGGGACGGAGTTGCTGTTTTGGCAGCACTGAATGTGACGGCACCCGGGGGCAATGCCACTTGGAGCAACAACTTCCAGTACAGCACAGGTTCCGACAACGACACCCGCCAGGGTGCGGATTTAACTACGGTGACTTCTGAAGCTGCTGCTGGATACACCCACACCGAATCCGCCTACTACATCATTTATAATTCCTGGGGTAACTGGGCTCCGAAATTTGCCGACGATAAGTTGCTCTTGGCTTTTAACGCTCTTTTGGGGAATGCCGACGGAAGTCTGTCCTATCAGCAAAACAACCCCAACTTCGGACCTGGAAATGTGAACTCCTGTTGGTACGGAGCGGGTGCGTATGCCAAATACCAGTTCAATGACTGGTTTAGCCTAGCGAGTCGTGGGGAGTATTTGGGCAGCAACAACTGCTGGGTCTTTGGCAACCAAGGATCTGCTGCTTCCATTGGGCTTAACAATCGCCATGTGACAGGGGACAATCTTTGGGAATACACACTGACAGCGGGCTTTAACGTCATCGATAACCTGCTGATCCGCGCGGAATACCGCATGGATTGGGGTAGCAATATCTATCGCTCCTCAACTGGGGGGCCTGTAGGGGCGCAGTCCGGCGGGCCGGCCTACTACGCTGGGGCTGAAGTAGTTTACAGCTTCTAAGAGAAGCGAAGTTATGAAACCCCGAGGAACTTTGGTTCCCCGGGGTTTCTTTTTTCCCTAACGCATTGCGCCCTGACTCGGAAAAGGAATACTCAAATCATGTGTCTGCCAAACTGCCGAGATTATGTTTCAAGGAAACTAAGTCGTAGGTCTTTTCTTAGTCGTGCTACGGCAGTCACGGCTGGAGCTATGCTTCCAGTTTCTGTCAAGGCGGAGACTGCTAAATCTTTCTCGTTTTCAAGGGTGGTGGATCTGACGCATCGCATCACTCCCGATTTTCCGACCTTCACTGGTAAGTCTCAGTTGAAACTTGAGGATCATAACGTCGGGCCCAGACCCCGGGGTTACCACGCCTATCACTGGTCGATCGACGAGCACACCGGGACCCATATGGATGCGCCGATTCATTTTGGTGGAAAGTTCAGTGCTGATCAGCTTTCGATTTCCGATTTGGTGGGGCCTTTAGCCGTTGTGGATATTCGGATTCGAGCAAGCCTGGATGCGGATGCTCGTCTAATTCCCGATGATCTAAAGTCTTGGGAGAAGAAGCATGGGCCATTGCCAGAGGGTGGAATTGTGGCCATGTGGAGCGGTTGGGAAGAGCATCTTAAAACCAAGAAGTTTAGAAATGCTGATGTAAATGGGGTGATGCATTTCCCGGGATTTCATGAAGAGGCGACCGACTTTCTTTTACGCGAAAGGAGGATTAAAGGGATCTGTGTCGATACCCTCTCGCTGGATTATGGTCCGGCGGCTGACTTTCCCGTGCACTGCCAATGGCTGGGAGCCGGGCATTGGGGGATGGAGTGTCTGGCTCGTTTGGATCAGCTTCCTGCCACGGGTGCCTTCCTGATTGCAGGTGGGCCAATGATTGCCGGATGTTCCGGCGGTCCCTCGCGGGTATTGGCGTTGGTGTAGTTTTGGAAGTATTAAATCCCGCGGAAAGCTGAACCTGAAATAGGTTCGGGCGTCTCCATCTTGGGCGAGCGTTCGCCGATCAGGTGAAGGGCTACGCCGAGAAGGATGACTGCTCCGCCTATGTATTGTCCCAACGTCGGTTTTTCTCCAAGGATGAGGTAGGCAAAGAGGACTCCCGCCACGGGACCAAAAGCGACGGCTAGGGCAATGTCACTGGCCTTTGCATCCCGGACTCCGCGCAACCATGTAAGTTGGCCTCCAACGACAACGATAGATCCGTAAACCAACGTCCATTCCCAAAGATACGGGGTAAAGACTTCGCCAAAATGGGCTGGTCCGTAGACCTTGAGAACGATCATTGCAAATAGGATGGATCCAAGGCTGTTGCGGATGATTCCATAAAGAATAGGTGACATGCGTTGCAGAACATCCCGACTGAGCTGGGTGGCCAAGACCCCGCTAAAAGTTCCCACAATGGTGAAGATATCGCCACGCATAAGCTTGAGTGGGCCCATGTGACCAATAAGGGCGGTAAGTGTGACTCCGACGAGCGCGATCATGGCACCGGTGATAGCAATGCGACTGGAGCGTTCCCCGCGGATCAGCCAGGCCAGGGCAAGAACCATTGGGATTTCGATCGTCTGGACAAGCACAACATTGGTGACTGAGGTTTCCGCAAGAGCTTTGAAGAACATGATGGGTGCTATGGCACCGGCGAGCGCCGCAGAAACGATGGTGAGAAACCACTCTTTGGAGGAGTAACCGCGGAGGTTGGCTGGGTGGGCTTCCTTGGGGTGGGTGAGGAACAGGGTGAAGAATGCCACCACACTACCAGTGAAGAAGATATTGCAGAAACTAATGGGATTTTTTCCGTCAGGAGCCAGGTGGCAGGATCCGAGGGTGTGGAGTTTCGAGACGATCGAATTGGACGCAGCCGAGATGAAGATGGCGATCCATATCCAAGCCGACCCAGGGATCAGGGGAATTTTTGTAAGACGCTTCGCCATTTAGAAGTGTAATAGTTAAAAAACCATCTCGGCCAGCCGATAAAATTATTTCCTAAACGCGTTCAATAGTTTGGATAGCGCGAGTTTGCGTCTGGTGAATTTGTACGCGCTCAATCGGTGGAACTGAACTTTCGGTTCAATTCTTTTTGGCTAAGTTTGTTGTAAAAATCTGTTGTAAAAAGGATGAATTCCGGAGTTTTTTTAATTTGCAAACCGTTGCGCCAGAAAAAGTAAAGTGGCTAGGGAGGGAATTGAACCCCCGACACGAGGATTTTCAGTCCTCTGCTCTACCAACTGAGCTACCTAGCCAATGAATAAGCTTGAGATCATAAACCAATAAACCGCCCTCTGGAAAGCGTGCTTTCCACAATATGTGCGGGCTCTTTAAGCTGTTTGGATGAGTCAAGAAACCCTAGTGAAGCCAGAACCTTACGTGAAAGTTTGTATGGCCTTGGTGGCGCTGAGTCTTTTGACGATCGCCGTCTGCCAGGTGGTTCTCGTCCTGCGTCCGCCAACCCAGCCCATTGTCAGACGACCCGTAATTCCGATTGAAAACCGATTCAGTCCGCAGGGTATCCCTCCCTTTCCTCAAGGCACGATGCCCTCTGGAGCCCTAGAAGGCACCCGCTTACCCCAAGGAAATCCACCTCAGTCCCCCGAAAAGCCCGCCAAGAAGTAAGCCGCGCTCCGGTTTGCTGTGAAGAGTTAGTGAGGTTGAGGGGGCCGAAATATTTCATCGCGAGGAAAGAGAGAGGTGATATTGTGCATTTATGAAAAGTATTTTTAGAAAAAATGTAACACGGTCAAGTCAAACGGGTTTTACGTTGGTGGAGTTGCTGGTGGTGGTGACGATCATCGGGTTATTGGTCGGACTGATTTCAGTAGCGGTTCCGAAGGCGATTGAATCAGGTATGAAGGCAAAGGCGAAGGGGG
>Ga0214917_10000752_pt1 | contig 42133 bp, 38 predicted proteins | sample LL_1208_BB_MetaG_FD_177983 | JGI IMG/M metagenome (GOLD analysis project Ga0214917, IMG submission 177983) | Freshwater microbial communities from Lake Lanier, Atlanta, Georgia, United States - LL_1208_BB | ecosystem: Environmental > Aquatic > Freshwater > Lake | place: USA: Georgia | collected... | reverse complement strand
GACAGTTGAATCCGCCCTGGTAATACCGATGGCTGAGGGGGATAGAGCGGGGTGGCGACGATTTTGTCCACTGGGGTGGGTGGGATTAAATCGCGTTTGATGGCACTCAGCGTACTCGAACAAGTACCTTCATTGCCGGCGATGTCGAGGGGACAGACTTTGTAGTTCCAAGTTTTGTATTCGGATGGTGAGGTAATAATATCATCAACGAAGTAATAGGCATCGTCGCTGTAGGCAGCCACCGTACGAGTGACGGTTTTGGTGTCATACACGACTGGTGGCGGGCTAATCGGTTGATAATTCGAAATACTGACGGGGTCACTATTGAGTTTGGTCCACGGTAATAATAGAGGCGCAGCAGGATCTTTGCGATAGACGTTGTAGCCGCTGACAATCCGGCCACCGCTGACACTCCCTTTAGTCCACGTCAAAAAGACTTTACCGTCGTTACTTACTTCTGTTTGCATAATCCCCGGGTCAAACCGCTCGGGGCTGGTGGCCGATCGTGCTGTCCCAATCACCCCGACGTCACTTGGCCCATCATAGACACCCGCTTCACGTAGGCTGGTTGGTGTGGGGATGTTTGGTGTTAACCCGTCTGGACTAATCACGACACTGCCTATCAATACGCGACTATTTGCTTTGTAAATGTTGTAGGTGTAGGTACTGGTCAGATTAGAGGTGTTGACGTGAGTGTAACTTAGTCCCATCTTTTGGGCCAGGATGGGGATGCGTTGCACGGCAGTACGGGCTTTGTAGAGTGTGCGTGTTTCGGTAACGGTGCGTGATGGTGCTGCGATTAATCCGTTGACTGAGGCAAATGTGTTAATCAACGCGTTAACACTGATGGTATCAGTATAAAACCCTGTTGGGCTAAAGGTTTGCAGTAATCCATCAAGGACGTCACTCGATAATCCGCTTTGAAAGGCGGCGATGTCATTCGTACTTGTAATCGCACGCGTGGTGGCGATGTAGTTTTCGGAACCACTGCCAATGCTCTGATAAATATCATACGCACCGATTTTGGCGCTGGTGTTGGCCCAATTGAGGACTACTGTGCGATTTGAGATTGTTTTCTTTTGGCCATATAACACATCAACTGTGGAGGTTGAAGCTGGGGGACAAGGTGAGATGATACTACAGGCTTTGTTGCTGACTGTGGCAGGGATGACTGGCCGTACGATTCGTGGAGTTTTCGGAGTTTGGGCGGCCACTTTGGTGGGAAAGAGCGCCAAACAAATCCCCCAAATCAAAACAACATTGAGAATCCATTGCATGTGGCGTTGCGCCCGTCGGTGCTGTGTTATCACAAACGCTCCTTGTTTCATGTCATGTATGACGTAATGCTACTGGTGTGATGGTTTTGATGCACATTTGTAATGTGCGTCTATAAAAAATGTGTGTAACGTACGATGAAATTACAATATCATGAGAGTGCTGAAAATACAATAGGTTTTTCGTTCAGGTATACTTTGCCTCCTATGCATGTGTTACACAAAGGTATATGCGTAGTAGAATTCGTTACTTCCTCCGTCACTGTGGATGTTGTAATTCAATGGGCATCAGCCAAATCTCAGGTAAATTGTAATGTCAGAATGGCACTGTTGTCGTTTACAATAAGAGGCAAGTAAGAAACGCGTAGTTGAATGGTGATAGTTCATGATGCGATGGTATCGATTTATCAGTGTAATCATCGTTAGTGCTGGTATATTGGGGATTGGTCAGCGCGTGATTGCACAAAATAACACTGCTCCGGCGACGGCTGAATTTGTAGTCGTGGGTGAGGTGCGACCGCTGACCCCCCTGACGGTGCAGCTCACTTTGGCAAACCCCGTCAGTGGGGCTGCTACCTTGATTGTGTCAGATCCACTAGGCCATCATATTGCTAGTGCGACGGTGCTGCTCGATCGTGGTCGTGCTCGGATTCCCATTGTGCCGCGTGGCGCGCGGGGTGTGCATTCAGCCAATGTGATGCTGAGCAATGGGCGGATTATTGCAGCGACACCAGCACTCTATACGTATGAACCGCAGACCATGGTGTCAACGGGGATTGAACGCTATGACCAGTTTGTCCCTGCGGCTACTACCATTATGCGTGGTGCCATCCTCGATCAGCCGTTTGGGGCTGGGACGGTGCACGGCTATCGTTCACCAGACAGTCCCTTGATTTGGTTGCGTGACCACGTCTATCAGATGCAAGGGGCACGTTACTTTGATGGCGATATGACATCGGCAATCGATGCGTTTGCATCACTGCAATATCCCGATGGGAGCTTCCCCGACTTTTTGCCACGGGCACCGTGGGCCGATACCGCCTATCGCACCCCTGTCGAAGCCGATGTCGAGTTTTTGTTTGTACAAGGGGTCTATCAGGCCTGGCAAGCAGGGGCTGGCGATGATTTCGTACGCAAATACCTTGGTGCGATGCGTCGTGCGGTCACGTATACCCTCCAAGACCCGAATCGCTGGGATGCCCAAAAAAGCTTGGTGCGCCGTCCATTTACCATCGATATGTGGGATTTTGAAGTAGCGCAGGGTGATGCGCCCCGTCACGCCATCGATGCCAACACGCGTTGGGGGATTTTTTATGGCGATAATATTGGGATGGTACAAGCCCTCCACATGTTGTCTGCCATCGAAACACGCGTCGGTGACCCTGCCCTCGCCAATATATGGGCGATAATTGCTGATGGTGTGCTGAGTCGGATAAATACGTTGAGCTGGAATGGGAGATACTATCGCCATTTCGTCTTTGATACTCCAACGCAAATCCCAGGTGTCGATCTCGAGCAACAACTAAGTCTGTCCAACGCCTACGCCTTGAATCGTGGTGTGCTGACGGATGCCCAGAGTGATGCGATTTTGGATACCTATATCAGTCGCCGTCGCCCTGATGCCTTTGCCGAATGGTACAGCATCGACCCACCCTTCCCAGCGGGCACCATTGGCCTCGGTGGGCGAGCAGGCGAAGCCCCTGGCAGCTACGTCAACGGCGGCATCATGCCACTTGTGGGTGGCGAATTGGCCCGCGGTGCCTTCCGGATGGGACGGCCATCGTACGGCTTTGCGACTCTCGACTATTATTGGGCGGGTATGTTGAGCCGCGGGCGGAGCTTTTTGTGGTATGGTCCCGAAGGTAGTGAAGGAGTCGGTACCCCCGACACCATTAGTACGGATGGCTGGGGTGCCGCCGCCATGCTCGATGCATTTATCGAAGGCGCCGTGGGGGTCGTTGATCAAGCGGATAATTTGCGGCAAGTAGTGGTAGCGCCACAATGGGCTTATACGGCTGATATTCGTGATGCCTATGCGGTGGTGCGCTATGCAGCCGGCAATGGCTATGTGGCGTATCGTTGGCACCAAGAAGCCTGCTGGGCCTCTATCGACGTGACTGGCGCTGACCGCTATCAAGTCGCTTTGCCAGTGCCTACGAATGCCAAAGGGTGTAGCGGTACGGTTAGTTCGTCCAACGGCGCGGTGCGTCTTGTTCCCACGCACGAAGGGCAAGTCGCCGTGATTGATTTTGCGAGTGCCGATGGCACCGTGGTGGTGAGTTGGTAGTCTGATACAAAGTATGGGTTGTTATATACCACGAGGAGCGTCACTACGGTGCTCCTCGTTTTTTGTGTCAAAAACAGAGGTGACATTGATTTGGATGATTGGGGCAAATTGTTGACGCACCCCAACTGCATCGTCTACAATGACAGGAACAATGCAGTGTTTAGTGTGCTCCACACCAGGGGTTTGCGTGTGGATCGGAGTGGTCATGAAAAAACTTTCGAGTAATCAGATTCGTCAAGCCTATTTGTCGTTTTTTGCGCAACGTGGCCATACGGTTGTCCCGAGCTCATCACTGATTCCAGGCAATGACCCCACCTTGTTGTTCGCCAATTCGGGGATGGTGCAATTCAAAGACACCTTCCTTGGGCTTGAGCAACGCCCCTACAGCCGTGCTACCACCGCCCAAAAATGTTTACGCGTGTCGGGGAAGCACAACGACCTCGAAGAGGTCGGGCCTTCCCCGCGCCACCATACCTTTTTCGAAATGTTAGGGAATTTCTCGTTTGGCGACTATTTCAAAGCCGATGCTATCCCGATGGCATGGGAATTACTTACCAAGGTCTTCGAGATCCCCGTTGAGCGCATGTGGTTTACCGTCTTCCAAGGCAACGAACGGGTACCCGCCGACGAAGACGCCGTCGCGCTCTGGATCAAGGCCGGTGCCGACCCCAGTCGTGTGCTGCGCTTCGGCGACAAAGACAATTTCTGGGTGATGGCTGATACTGGTCCGTGTGGTCCCTGCTCCGAAATCACCGTTTATCTCGGTGACGACCTCAGCAAAATGTCGGCCGCCGGCGTGAATAGCGATGACCCCGATTACGTCGAAATCTGGAACAACGTGTTTATGCAATTTGAACGGAGCACCATGCAACCACTGCCCCGCCCGTCGGTCGATACCGGCATGGGGCTCGAGCGCATGGCGATGGTGCTCCAAGGGGTGCATGCCACCTACCAAACCGACGTGTTTGTCGACCTGATTAACCGCATCAAAGCCTTGCGCGGCAGTGACGACAAAGATTACCGCGCCCAATACGCCCCCTATCATGCCGTGGCTGACCATAGCCGCGCCGTGGCCTTTTTGATTGCCGACGGGGTATTGCCCGGTAACACCGGGCGCTCGTACGTGTTGCGCCGCATTTTGCGCCGTGCCGTCTATCAAGGACGCACTGTGGGCTTCGATAAGCCTTTTTTCACCGGTGTAGTGGACCGTGTTTTTGACTTGATGGGCGATGCCTATCCCGAATTGTTGGCTCGGCGCAATTTCATCCTCGAAACCGTCGACGCCGAAGAGCAACAGTTCTTGCGCACCTTGTCGGGTGGGTTGATCAAACTGGGTGCCGTCATCGACCAAGTCAAAACCCAAGGCGGCACCGTCATCCCTGGCGTCGAAGCCTTTAAGCTCAAAGACACCGACGGCTTCCCCCTCGATTTGACCGAAAAAATCGCCGCCGATAATGGTATGACTGTCGATTCGGCTGGGTTTGATGTGGCCATGAACGAGCAACGCAGTCGCTCACGGGCTGTTGCTCAATTCAAAAAGGGTGGCGACACCGAAGTCTGGGCCGAGCTATCATTGGCACCGACAACCTTTGTGGGGTATCAGCATGCGGTGGCCGACGGCCAGATTATCGCCTTGGTGAGTGCCGACGATGTCAAGCACGAAGCCACTGTTGGCACCGAAGTCCAAGTCGTGCTGGATACCACGCCGTTTTATGCCGAGAGTGGTGGTCAAGTGGGTGATACGGGCTGGATAGTGACAGCGCATGGGCGCATGCAGGTCACCGATACCCAACGCCCCGTCCCCGGCGTCACCGTGCATTTCGGTACGGTCGTCGAAGGGACGATTGCTCGTGGCGTCACCGCTACCGCCCACATCGACCAAGTCCGCCGTGGCCATATCGTGCGCAATCACACCGCCACCCACTTGCTCCAGCGCGCCTTGCGCGATGTGGTGGGTGAGCATGCCGCCCAAGCAGGGTCGTTGGTAGCGCCCGAGCGCTTGCGCTTTGACTTTACGCATAATAAGGCAGTCACCCCCGAGCAATTACGCGACGTCGAACGGCGTATCAATGCTTGGGTGCGTGATGACCAACCAGTCGAATGGCAAGAAATGCCCTACCAAGAGGCGCTCGACCGAGGTGCGGTGGCCTTGTTTGGTGAAAAATACGGCGATCGCGTGCGCCTCGTGCACGCCGCTTCGCATACCACGCCTGGTGCCGACGCCTACACCAGCCGCGATTCTCGCGAGTTGTGTGGCGGGGTGCATGTCGCTCGTACCGGCGAGATTGGCTTGTTCCGGATTGTCGCCGAAAGTAGCGTCGCCGGTGGTGTGCGGCGGATCGAAGCCGTGACCGGGTGGGGTGCCGAACAATGGGTCGACAGTCAGATTACGCTGTTGCGCGAGGCTGCCGGTCACCTCGGGGTGCCAGTCCCCCAAGTAGTAGAGCGCGTCGAAGGGGTGCTGGCTGACCTCAAGCAACGCCAACGCGACATTGATGCCCTCAAGTCGCAGGCCACCGGTGTCCAAGTCGAGGATTTGGTGCGGGCTGCCACCCAACGCGATGGGATTACCTATGTGGTGACGCGCGTCGATGGTCTCGAAGTGGCGCAAATGCGCGAGCTCGGTGACAAAATCCGCGACATGGTGGCAAATGGCGTGATTGTGTTGGCGGGGGCGAGTGAAGAGCGCGCCCAAATTTTGGTGATGATGACCAAATCAGTGACTCAGCATCATGCCGGCAATTTGGTACGCGAACTTGCACCAATTGTGGGTGGCAGTGGTGGTGGTCGCCCCGATATGGCGCAGGCCGGTGGGCGCGACGTCGCCAATATTGACGCAGCATTACAAAAAGCACGCGTGTTGCTTTCGATTTAAGAGGCGTAGTAATACCCGTTTACACGCAGTAAGGACTCACCATGTCGCTACCTGCAGTACAGCATCAAATCGATTCACGCCGCCGCGACGACCGTGTGGTGGGGGTGCGCCAGCGCACCCCTGCCCCGAATCGCACCGCGCCCAGCAAACCACGGCGGCCACGGCGAAACGTGGTGTGGCAATGGTTTGCCTTGGGGTTGCTGGGCTGTCTGCTGGGTATTTTGCTGTGGGCGGTGTTGCTCCGGATGACCATTACCCTCATCCCCCCCCTTGGGGAAGCGCGGGTCGTGTCATTGACCGATGTCGACTTCCCGATTGTGGCAATCGGCAAATCTGATCGCATGCAAATCGAAGCAGTCCGCCTCGCTAGCACGGTGACGATTACCGAAACCGGTGAAGCGTTGACTGAGGTCCCCATGCCCGATGGCCGTGCCAAAGGGAAGATTATGGTCATCAATATGCTCGAACAAGCGGTGACGTTGCCCGTAGGGACGGAGTTTGTTGCGAGTGGTAGCGGCGGTGAAGTGCGCTTTATGCTGGATGCCCCTGTGAAAGTGCCCCCTGCTGTAACGACAAGTACTTTGACAAGTCGTACCACCGAGTTTGGTCAATTCGAAGTCGCTGTCACGGCGCGTTCTGCGGGGAGTGCCTCGAATGTGGGTGAAGACAAAGTGACGACCCTGTTATTGCCTGGTCAAGGTCCGATTACCAGCGATAATGGGCAGATTATTTTGCGTAACGCCTCGATTACTGGTGGGAGCGAAACCATGCGCCGGATTGTGTCAGAAGGCGATGAAGCCCGTCTGCTCGGTGCAGCACTGACTAAAGCCTATGCCCAAGGGATGAGTGACCTGACTGCCCAAGCCACCCAACGCATGCTACAAATCGACGATACGACGGTGAATCCATCGCCAATCCAGCTTGGTCAACCACAAGTCTATGGCGAACCACAATTGACCCCTGCGGTAGGCACCCTCCTTGACCCCCGTAATGCCGAAATGCGCATTACCGTGCAGGTGACGTTTAACGCCTATGCCATCAAAGCTGACCAAACCATTCAATCGCAACTTCAACAAGTAGTGCCACAACGCTTCCAAGGGGGCAGTACGCCGATTTGTCGGGTGGGTGAATTGTCCGCCTTCAAGGTGGCAGAATGGCACCCAACTGCGACGGCGATTGTGATTAATGGCGAGATTCGCTGTTCGCCGCAAATGCCCATCCCGGCCGCCGTAGTTAACGATTTGCCCAAACAATTACAAGGCGTCAGCAACGCTCAAGCCCGAACGTTGCTCGATGCACTCAAAACCAAAGGAATTATCAGCGGCTATACGTTGCCTCCCCGCGATCAGCTCCCGCCCTTACCGCAATTGATTACGGTACGGATTGGTGAGGCGACCACACCATGATGTACCCCGAGTATGGGCGAGTACTCGCATTGGATGTGGGTGAGCGTCGTATCGGAGTGGCGCTGAGCGATCTTTCGCGCACGCTTGCGACGCCGTATCTCACGCTTCACGCCACGCCGGCGACGGTTTTTTTCAAAAAATTAAGGCAAATTATCACGAGCGAAGACGTTGTCCAGATTGTGGTTGGCTTACCGATTTCGCTCAATGGTCAAGAAGGTCCGCAAGCGCAACGGATTCGGGCATTTATTGCAGTGCTACATACCCACGTGACCGTTCCGATTGCCACTTGTGACGAGCGCTATACCTCGGCGGAGGCCGAGCGCATCATGATTGAGGCCGGTTTGCGCCCCGCGCAACGCAAAGCGCGCATCGACGAAGTCGCAGCGTCGATTATTTTGCAAGATTATTTGACGCGCTTGCGCCAATCATCACCATTTATCACGGATGATGATGCCATATAACCTCCTTGTACCACGTAGGATGGCGGGAAGCTTATGGTGGCGAAATCATGGTGTCGATGATTTTGGCAAATTCAGCGTATGGTTGAGCACCCATCAACAATCGCCCATTGATGATAAATGCTGGCGTACTATTGATGCCGAGTTGTTGTGCCAGCGCCAAATCGGCTTTGATTTGCGCCAAATGGCGGTTGGTGGTGACACAGCTCTCGAATTGCGCGCGGTTAATTCCAATCGCGGTAGCATAGTTGCCAAAGGTGGTTAAATCGTCGAGTGAGCCGTCATGCCATTCTTTGTTGACTGCCCCGTCAAACAACGTCTTGCGCATCAAAAAAAATTGCCCTTGCTCGGCGCTACAATCGGCGGCTTGAGCCGCCATCAGTGCCCCCGTATGGATTTGGGTCAAGGGGAAGTCGTGAATCTCAAGCGACACTTTCCCGGTGTCGACGTAGTTTTTTGTTAGTTGTGGCATCGTCTCACGGACGAATTTGGCACAATACGGTCATTGGTAATCGCTAAATTCGATGATTTTGATAGGGGCGTTGGCTGCGCCGATTAGTCGTGGGTTGGGCACGCGTTCCGACAGCAAGCGGGTATCGTTCGGGATATTGGTGGTGGTGCTCCCTGGGGCAAATCCGCACGATACTAGGGTGATGAGCAAAAGTCCCAGCCAAAAGGGCAAAAAACGTTGCATGCTAGCTTCCTTGCGTATCGCGCATGCGAATTTGCGTTGTGCGTCCGACGAGGCCACTGCCATCGTCGCCACAATAGGGACAAATCGACCACGTCAAGTCAATCACTTTGTCACAGCTGATACAACGCCGGCGCAAGGCGGTGTGACAATGGGGGCACAAGATAAATTCGTGATCGATACCGCGTTGGCATTGTGGGCAGACGAATTGCTCTTCGATGTCGTGGCGCAAATATTCTTCTTCGAGGGAGCGCTCGTAGCGATCTGCAATTGTTTGGCGCGGGCGGAGCATCAGGTAGACGCCCAGCCCGGCAAAGGGCATTAGTAATGCCATTGATACCGCCAATACCTGTAACAAAGCCTCTTCGTGACGGGCATGGATGTCGCGGTACGTCCAGATGACCGTCGCCATCCAGAGTAACACGATGTAAATGCCAAACACCCATTTGAGTACATCGAGTAGCGGTCCTACGATGCCGAGCATTCCTCCAATATCCACAGTCTCACTCCTTTAAGCCGTGCGGGTCACAACGAGCGGTGCTTAGTTTAATACACGGGTGACAGATTCTGCATTGAGCACAAATACCGTAGCCCCACCCACTTGGACTTCCACTGGGGTGGGTGGATAAAATTCCCCTGATTCGGCGACTGGGGGCAATGGCGAAATATAGCGCACGCGCATATGACAGTGGGTGTGGATTAAGCGCATGACGGCGTCGATATGCTCGTCTTCGACGGCAATCAACAGCGTCACGTTGCCTTCACGCAAAAACCCACCTTCGCTACTAATGCGGGTAACACGGTGGCTACGAGCGGTCAGTGCATCGATAAGGTCACCGGCATCTTGACGTTGAACCACTGCAATCATGAGTTTCATAGCAATCCCTTTCATTTGCCTGGGGCATCGATGCGTGTAATCCGAGTGAGATACGGCAAAACGTGATTGTAGATGGCATCAGCGATGTCATTAATACTCATGCGGGCATCACAGACATGCCAGCGCGCCATATCAGACTGAATCAGCGCATGATAGCCGTCGGCGACTCGGCGATGGTAGGCTACTTCACGGGCATCGAGCCGGTTCCACTCGACCCCTTTGGGGAATTCGCCATTGCGCCGGCGTTGTTTGCGTTCGAGTCCTTCATCCGCACTAATATCGAGGTAGATGCTGAGGTCGGGACGCAAATCACCGGTGGCGATGGCCGTCAGTGTTTTGAGTTCGTTGAGGTCGCGACCCAATCCATAGCCTTGGTACGCATACGTCGAATCCGCATAGCGATCACAAATCACAATGCCACCTTGGGCGAGGTAGGGTTTGATGACTTCGTTGACGAGCTGGGCACGCGCCGCCGAAAAGAGGAATATTTCGGTGGTGGAGTCCATTTCGGTGTGCTGTAAATCCAACACAATCCGGCGAATCATATCGCCAATTCGCGTTCCACCAGGCTCGCGCACCAAAATAACTGGATAGCCAGCGGCGTATAAGCGTTCGTAGAGGGCGCGAGTTTGCGTGCTTTTGCCGCTCCCTTCGCTCCCTTCAAATGTAATGAACAATCCCATCATACCCTTTTTTCTGTGTTTATGCTAGCGTGACAATTTGACGCGGCGAAACGGTTCGCGCCCACGACTCTCGGATTGCATGTTGTAACGTTCAGCCATTTGATGTTGCAAGCGACGGATAATACTACCTTGTGGGGTCAATTCTACCTGTTGGCGTTCCCCATTGATAATCTGGTTAATCGCCGTTTCGGCTTCGAGAATGGCTTCTTGTACATCTTCTTCCTTGTCCTGACTTTTTTCGGGTTGGCGATGAATCTGGTCTGGGAAGAATATATCGAGCAGTTGGCGTTCGATTTGCATTGCCGTCGAAGAGCGCAACACATAAATCGGCAAATTACGCTCCTCGGCATTGCGCAAGCGCGACGACCCTTGGCGATAGTAGTTTTTGATGGTCATCACCATGTTGGCATCATTGATGTCTTTGACCACAATCGCTGCCACTTTGAGATGCGCAATCGCCTTTTCGACTTTGTCACGACTCAACCCAAACGGATAAATCCGGTGGGTAGGGGTGACCGTAGCGACTTTTTCGACGGCAGCTACCACAAATGTGGGTGCCGCACTCGTGGGAGCTGGCACACTACTCGCACTGAGACGAGGAGCGACTGGCCCGGCAAACGACGCAGGGGTGAGCGGATCCACACGTTGCCCACGGTCGTTGCGCCCTTGGCGCCCATTGCGGAATCCCCGCTCGTTACGGTCGTTGCGGGTATCAGGTTCCATGCCAATATTGTGAGCACGGCGAATCCCCCAGGCTTGTTGGCCAGCCAAACCGTCGGTGGGCTCTGGGTTGACGATTTCGATGCTGATTTGACCGTCGGCAGTGCGATTGCGTTGTTCGGCAGCAGGTGATTCACCCCGCAACAAGGCATCAACGGCTTCGGCGACATTGATGTAGACAATCACATCGTCCCAATTGCGGATTTCGACGAGCACATCAAACGTCGGCGGTTGCTTGCGTTCGAGGACGGTTTTTTGGGTGCCGCGGCGGCGTGCTTCGTCATCGCCGAGGGTGACGGCTTGGATGCCACCAATCAAATCAGAGAGGGTCGGGTTGACCATTAAATTTTCGAGTAATTGACCATGTGCGGTGCCAATCAATTGCACGCCACGTTCGGCAATCGTGCGTGAGGCTTGGGCTTCGAGCTCTGTGCCGATTTCGTCAATGACGATGACTTCGGGCATGTGATTTTCCACTGCTTCAATCATCACGGCGTGTTGTTCGCTGGGGCGTTGCACTTGCATGCGCCGCGCCCGCCCGATGCCGGGGTGGGGGATGTCGCCGTCGCCGGCGATTTCGTTGGAAGTATCGACGATAACGACCCGTTTGCGCACATCGTCGGCGAGTACGCGGGCTGTTTCGCGCAACATGGTGGTTTTGCCAACCCCTGGGCGCCCCAACAACAGCACACTCTGCCCCGATTCGACCAAATCACGGATGATGCTAATCGTCCCAATCACGGCCCGTCCGATACGACACGTCAAGCCAATTACCCGCCCCGAACGATTGCGGATTGCCGAGATGCGGTGCAAGGTGCGAGGGATGCCCGCGCGGTTGTCTTCACCAAAGGCACTAATTGCCGACGTCACTGCATCAATATCGCTCAAGGTGACTTCGACATCACCGAGCAAAGTGGCCGTAACGCGGTAGCGTGCTTCTGGTAACCGCCCCAAATCCAATACGATTTCAAGTAAATCTTCTTGGGGGTGCTCAGCTTGGGCAATCAATTCGCGAATGCGCGACGGCAAAGTGTCCAACAATAAATCAATATTACTGGTTATTTCGTTTCGTTCTGGCATATAGTCTCGCTTGTTCGCTGGCGGGCACGATTGTCGGTATGGGGGAACCAGATTCGCGCGTCGGTTCAAGGACGCGTGCAAAGGCTGATCGCCGGATGAAGCTGACATTGTGGCGCACCCACAACGTTTGCTCATCAATAGGTTGGAATCCTAGATCTTGGGCTGACCAGAGGAGTTCTTCTTGGTAGTCGCGCAAAACCAACCAGATCGGTAATGTATCTGCGATCTGACTAATCCCAAAGCGCACGATTTCGGTGGCACGCTCACGGGCATCGGGGGCAATCAACAGGTGGAGCAAATGCGCTTCACGTCCGCTCCGTACTCGCAACGCAGCCATGATTTGTTCACCATGCCGGAGCACCCAGGCGCGGTGCTTGATGCCATCCCATGGCGTTTGCAACGGCAACATCCAGTCCCGTGCCGCTTTGGCTTCGGCATGTTGGACTGGGCGTGGGGTGATTTGTCCATAGAGTTGATGCACACCCCACACGTCGTGGCGACTTTGTGGTTGCATCGTCGCGAGTCGCGTCCCTTGATCCCAATCAGGACCATCGAGGCGCAACAGCATTTGACGGGCATAGCTGGTATACCCACTCTGGCGGAAAATCTCGCTCATGTCACCGTTCGTCCCAGGCTGGATTACATACAATCGTTGGATTTGTTGTTGGGCACTTTGGACGACGTGGGCTTCGAGTAAGCGAAACCAGATGTCGTGGTCAGTGGGGAGCTGGTGACGCGGCCCGTAGGTTGCCAAGGCCACCAATTGTTGCTCGGGACGTGATTCTCGGCTCCGTGCGTGGAGGACGCCACTAATGCTTCCTTCGTGATGGACATATGTGGTATAGCGTGAGTGATTGCCAAGCAGTGAGCGTAATCCAAACACCAAAGAATGATGGCGTTGTAGGAGTAACGCCTCGTCGTTGAGCAGTGTTAACGACCGCGGTTTGTGCTGTAGCGTCAACAAATCAGTTAGCGTCATCAAACGACTCATACAAGCCTCATCGTCGCTACAGACTCAAAAACAAGCGATGGATGCGATCATCGTGCGTTAATTCAGGGTGAAATGAGGTGGCCAGCATATGACCTTGGCGCGCTGCCACCACCCGCCCATCGGGGAGAGTGGCGATTGCCTGACATGCACCGTGGGGATTTTCTAAAATTGGCGCCCGAATAAACACTGTATGGAATGGTGCATCAAGCCCTGCCACGCTGACATCGGCTTCAAAACTATCGAGCTGACTACCAAAGGCATTGCGCCGCGAGGTAATGTCCATCAAATGAAGGGCCGGTTGATCGGCTCTCCCATCGACAATGTTGCTCGATAACAAAATCGCCCCGGCACAGGTGCCCCAAATTGGCATCCCTGCGCGGACGCGTTGCCGAATCGGTTCAAGCAAGTCATACATGACCAGCAATTTCCCAATCGTTGTGCTTTCGCCACCCGGCATAATCAAACGATCGACTTTGGCTAAATCGTGTGGTAAACGGACTTGTAGGCACGGAATCCCCATGCGCGTCAGCATCTCTTCGTGTTCGCGAAATGCGCCTTGGAGTGCCAAAATCCCTACAATCATTGAAGCTCCCATCTCTACGACTCCCCATTATCACTGCTCGTACAGTGATAATGGGGAGTGAGGAATCTACCAGCCGCGTCCTGCCAACAATTGTTCTTGTGGCAATGAACTGATATTGATGCCAACCATCGCTTCACCGAGGTTCTTGCTGACCTCAGCGATGATGTGGGCGTTTTGGTAGTGCGTGGTGGCTTGGACAATCGCCTTGGCACGGATGCTCGGGTTACCCGACTTAAAAATCCCTGAACCGACAAATACTCCATCGACACCGATTTGCATCATCAATGCGGCATCGGCAGGCGTTGCTATGCCACCAGCAGCAAAGTTGACCACGGGCAAGCGTCCTGCTTGGGCGACTTGCTTTACGAGCTCATATGGCGCTTGCAAATTCTTGGCGGCACTAAAGAGCTCGTCTTCGCTCATCGATTGCAGGCGGCGGATTTCGCCCAACACGGTGCGCGCATGGCGCACGGCTTCGACCACGTCACCGGTCCCCGCTTCGCCTTTGGTGCGGAGCATGGCGGCACCTTCGGTGATGCGGCGGAGCGCCTCGCCGAGGTTTTTACAGCCATTCACGAACGGAATCTTGTAGCGGTGTTTGTCGATATGGAATTCGTTGTCGGCTGGGGTGAGCACTTCGCTCTCGTCAATATAGTCGATCCCGAGTGCTTCGAGTACTTGGGCTTCAACAAAGTGCCCGATGCGCGCCTTGGCCATTACAGGGATGGTCACGCTCTCTTTGATGCGCACAATCAATTCAGGGTCGCTCATGCGGGCTACCCCACCCTGTTTGCGTATATCAGCAGGTACGCGCTCAAGTGCCATCACCGCAACGGCGCCTGCGTCTTCGGCGATTTTAGCTTGTTCGACGTCAATCACGTCCATAATGACGCCGCCTTTGAGCATTTGTGCTAACCCGGCTTTCGTCGTCCATGTTGATTTTTCAATGGCCATGAAGTAGCTCCTTTAGTATACGAAAAAGAGAACCAGCACTTTGGTTTCTTGCATTGTACCACAGGCACTTCGGCTACGCAGAAAAAAAGTAACGAGCAACATGACTTGCGTCATGCTGCTCGCCACGTTGCAGTGTGCGCGATTAGCGACCGTAGTTGCGTGCAACCATGTCCCAATTGACAACGCTCCACCACGCAGCCAAATAATCGGCGCGGCGATTCTGATATTTGAGGTAGTAGGCATGCTCCCATACATCGACACCCAACAATGGCGTCAAGCCTTGCATGATGGGGCTGTCTTGGTTGGGGGTGCTGATGACCTTGATGGCGCCACTTGCGTCCGCTACCAACCAGCTCCAGCCGCTGCCAAAACGCTTCATGCCGGCATCGTTGATGGCCGCTTTGAGTTTGTCGACATCACCAAAGGTTGCGCTAATCGCGGCACCCAAAGCACCACTCGGCGCCGTTGCACCACCGGGAGTCATGATTTCCCAAAACAAGGTGTGATTGGCGTGCCCACCGACGTTGTTGATGAGGGCTTGGCGAATGCTATCGGGCGTTTCGGTAATCTTGCTCAACAATTCGACGGCCGACAAGCTCTGCAACGCCGAATGGTCGTTCAATGCATTGTTGGCATTGGTGACGTACGCGGCATGGTGCTTGCCATGGTGGATGGTCATCGTTTGGGCATCGATGTGGGGCTCGAGGGCCGCAACATCGTATGCGAGTGCCGGTAAGGTGAATGGCATGTGCAGTACTCCTTAACATCAAATGGTGGCAAACAACCTCCATACGTCGAGTATAGCACTCTCTCTTTGTGCATGTCAAAGCATTATGCGTGATGACTACGGCCACAGCCACTTCTCGCTTTGATTCTTGTTGCGTATGCCATCAAGACCGTGTGAATCGTATACAATAATTAAGCAAAAGTTATACAATGATGAAATTTTATCGCATAGACATAAAAACGAGCATCAGCTATATCGTGGCTATCGGCGCATGTGATACACTAGGGGAAGAAAGAGAATCGTTGATGTCGTGGTGTCTGAGGGATGCCGGCGTCCAGCGAGATTCTTTACAAATTCGATTATTATCCATGTCATAATACAGATGGAGATATGCCGCTCATCGCAAAAATCAGCAACGCTCAGCATTCACTTTTCCATCGTAAAGTTCTTCTGCGGCATCGTTTTGGTACGAGTATGCAAGGAGGCGGGCATGCAACGAGTTTTAGTACTTAATGCCAGTTATGAACCACTACAACTGGTTTCGTTACGCCGAGCATTGGTGTTGTTGTTTCAAGAAAAAGCCGAATTAGTCGAAGCAGCGCAACGCGCGATGTATAGTATTTCACACCGGTTTGTGGTGCCACTAGTGATTCGTTTGACCCGCTATATACGGGTGCCGCGTAATTTGCGATTACCGTGCTCGCGCCGTGGGGTGATTATTCGCGATCGCGAAACCTGTCAGTACTGTGGGCGGCAAATGAGCCGCACCCATCTCACCATTGACCATGTGATTCCGCGCACGCTGGGCGGTCCGACCAATTGGGACAACGTGGTGGCGGCGTGTCGTGAATGCAATCATCGCAAAGGTGGTCGTACTCCCGAGCAAGCCAATATGCCGTTGTTGTCGGTGCCCCGTCAGCCACACTATGTCGCTTTTGCCTTACTCATCGAGCTCGAACGCGACGATATCTGGCGCAAATATAGTTATGCCTAATCTTTACTTCCCACGTTAAACAGGATCCCCTGCTATCTCTTTTTGTGGATAGCGGGGGATGTTATTTTTCAAAAAACACTAGCTGGTCGCAAACACTAATTGTTGTGCTGCCGCTCCCGATGCAATCGAGTGCTGGGCAAGCGTAATCGCCTCGCTCCAATCACTCGCCCGCTCTGCCACCATAATCGCGGCAGCAGCATTGAGGACTACGACGTCGTTTTGCGCCGTCGTGCCGTTACCGGCAAGGATACTGCGGGCAATTTGGACATTTTCGTGTAAATCCCCACCAGCCAATGCGCTGTTACTCGCCCGCGTCAACCCTAAATCCGTGGCATCGATTTGGTAGCGGCGCGGCGCTTGACTGCCCCGCACCACAAAGTACGTGTTGGGCCCAGCTAGTGATAATTCGTCGATATTGCCATACCCCGCAAAGACAATCACATAGTGCATGTCGAGCAACGCCAAGGCATCGGCTAACTTTTGGGCCAAAGCTTCATTGGCGGTGCCGATGACTTGCCGAGTCACTTTGGCAGGATTGGTGAGTGGTCCGAGGAGGTTAAACGCAGTCCGAATGCCGATTTCGCGTCGGACAGGGCCCGCAAAGCGCATGGCTGGGTGGAAGCGTGGCGCAAACATGAATCCGAAGCGTTGGGTGTGAATCCGCTTGGCGACCTCGATTTGGTCCAGCTCGATCGACACCCCCAGCCCTTCCAATACGTCTGCCGAGCCGCAGCGGCTCGACATGGCACGGTTGCCATGCTTGGCGATGTGGACGCCGGCTCCCGCCGCCACAAAGGCGGCAATCGTCGAAATGTTGAATGTGCCGGCGCCATCACCGCCGGTGCCACAAGTGTCCACCGCCCCCGCAACAATGTCGACGTGCAAAGCATGGTCACGCATGACACGTGCCATCCCAGCAATCTCGGCGGCGGTCTCGCCTTTGAAGTGGAGCGCCGTCAAAAACGCCGCAATCTGGGCAGGGGTAGCTACGCCACTCATGATTTCGCTCATGGCCGCAGCCGACTCTGCTTCGTCGAGATTATGCCGTCCTATCAACCGAATAATACTGTCGCGAATTGCCATAATCTACACCTTTGTATATGGAATAACGTCGCAATATGTATTCCCGAGTATCTGCAACGCTACTCCGGGAGTGCAAGTGGAATCACGATGGCCACACAGATTGTCGCATGCGCAATAGCGGTTCACCCGCAAGCATGGTGGGATTTTTGTTGATACGGAATCCCTAAACAAAGGCACATTAGTGTGGTGCCGTTCGCATCAGCGTGGCTACGAGGTCGAGGGGCATTGCCGTGGCAATGCGCCCATTATACCCCACCATGGTTTGGGCGGCACACAAGGCATTGCCAATCGCTTCTTCGACCGCATCCGCCACCCCGTGGAACAATCCATTCATGGCGGTAGGGGGCACGACTTGGATCTGCTCAAGTCGATGCGGGTCGTTGTGGATGCGGTTGCCCGTGCTAAACGCCACAAAAATATCCCCGCTACCGTTATGCCCGTACCCCCCCACGCGTCCGAGTCCTACCGTCGCACGTTGTGCCAAGCGGTCACACCCGGTAGCCGTCAGAGGGGCGTCCGTGGCGATAATGACGATAATCGAGCCATCGCCGCTGACTACTTTGGTGCGGGCACTTGGTACCACGTCATAGCCGATACTGCGCCCAATGGGCACGCCATCAATACGTAAATCTTCGCGGGTGCCGTAATTGGCTTGCACCAATACCCCCACCGTATAATGTTGGCCCGCACACGGCACCACGCGTGACGAGGTGCCGGTGCCGCCCTTGAATTCGTGACAAATCATGCCGGTACCACCACCGACGTTGCCTTCGGCAATCGGACCACTTTTGGCGTCAGCGAGGGCCCTCAGGAATTGTGGTCGCCCCACCAATTCACCGAGGCGATCACTCAACCAGCCATCGTAGGTTTCGGCAATCACTGGGAGCAAAAAGCTCTCGTTGTAGCCCGAGGTAATCGCATGCCACGACATGGCATCCCAGACTGCCCCCACCCACGGAGTTGCGGTGATGGCAATCGGGTTGAAGAGTAGCCCTGATTCTTTGAGCCAGGCCACGCCAGTGACTTCGCCACACCCATTAAACGAGTGGTAACCACCAAATACCGGCTCTTGCCAGCTTTGTGCACCACGGGGCAAAATTACCGTTACGCCGGTGCGCGCCACATGGGGCGTGTCACTGATGACGGTGTCATAGCCCACCAATACGCCTGGTACATCGGTAATAGCGTTGTAGGTGCCAGTGGGGAGGGTGCCGATTTGGATGCCTAAATCACGCAGTCGGGGCATGGTGTTTTCCTTTATGGCTGTAGGGTGCGCCGTTGGCGCCATTCGGGTGCGAGTATCCCCATAATCAGTTCGTTTTCGCGTTTGCCATCACGGTAATCTGCCGCACGCAAGGTGCCCTCGTGTTGGAATCCCACGCTACTGTAGAGCTGATAGGCGGCGTTGTTGCGCTCAAGCACCGTCAACCCGACGCGGTACAAATTGAGTTCGTCAAAGGCATAGCGGAGCATTAATTCGAGCCCGTCACGCCCATACCCTTTGCCACGATCGGCACTATTGCCGATTGCAATCCCTAACATAGCGGTTTGTAGATTCCAATAAATGTCATAAAGCACTACGTAGCCCACCAAGCGGTCATCGCTCAGCGTACGTAAACGCAAGTGGGTGTAGTTGTGCCCATGCCCACCAGCCAAAAAAGATTCACTCACTTCTTGGTGATTCAAAGGTCGGACTGGCTGATATTTGAGGCGACGCAACAAATCGGCGTCGGTGCTCCATTGCGCCACAATCGCGAGATCTTCGGGTGTGGCTGCTGCCAGTCGCACTAGGCGCCCCGTGAACAATGAGTCGGTCTGTGTCATAACACCGTCCTGTTGCCATGATTGGTGTGGGTATTATTCTGCCACAAATTGCACATAATCCCAAATAATCGCTTGCGGTTGCCCGCGTAAACGCCGGATGATGGCGGTGGTGCGATGGCGAAAGGCGTCGAGTGCCGCCGTGGCTTCGCGCACATCGTCGCCATACAGATAGCCACGCACCCCATCGCTACGTAGCTGTAATGTTGAGCAGGTGATGTGGGGGTGGTGGGTCGGTAATTGTTGCCAGCAGGTTTTGACCATGCGTAGATAAATGCTGTCGGTCCGGAGCATCGGGAAGTCTTCGCCAAAATCAAGTACCACCCGCCAACGCCGTGACTGTTCCATCTGCATACTCCTTTTGGGTCATGTCAAGTACGGGTGAAACCGTACAATGCCCGCAAAAAGGTACGCAGTCATCGATTAATGGCTGTGTTTGCTGTTTTGGCGCAAAAACCACGTCAACGCTGCGATGACCAAGGCGATGGGTGCCCCAATCCGCAATAAGTCCCGTTCACCATCCCAACTCACTACCTGCCCAAGAAAAACCACCGCCATCAACACGATAATCACGCTGGTAAGTTTGTTTTTGAGGTCATCAAGATTGCGGATGGTGAGCCAACTGGGGAGCTCGAGGCGGTCATCGACAAACAATTCATACAATCCGAGTGCAGTGATATAACAAACGGTTGCAAGCAAAAATGTGTCGAGTGCTTCGATGAAGCCAAAGGTCAATTTTTTGCCGATACCTTCGTATTCTGGGGCTGCCAAATTGCTTGAGACGAGGTGATACACGTCCCAAATCCCATAACACAACAATGCCACCATCCCGGTGAATGCCCCGAGGACAGCTAATCCGACTAGAAAACGGCTTTTGGCGAGTAATCGTGAAATAAACATGGTCATGTTACGCCTCCTTCGTGATGATGTTTGTGATGCCGTTGCTGTAATCGGATTTTGACTTCTGCCCAATCACGGTCAAGAATTGAATAAAAAAACGAATCACGGATACTCCCATTGGGCGTGATGATGTGATTGCGCAAACACCCTTCGTAGGTGGCCCCTAACGCTTCGAGTGAGCGTTGTGCGCCTTTGTTGTTGGCGTTGGTTTTGATTTGTACCCGGATGCAGTTGAGGGTTTCAAAGGCGTACGTCAGCATCAGTAGTTTGACTTCGACGTTGGTGCCATCACCGTGCACCTGTGGATTGAGCCAGGTGCCCAATTCGAGGCTCCGGTGACTAGGGCGCAAATCGAGGAAGCGCGTCAAGCCCACAATCGTATCGTCGCGCTGGCGTACGACCACATAGGGCACTTCGAGCTCCGCATCGCGGCGGCGCACGATTTCGTTGATGTGGGCGTCCATCCCTGCTGGGGTATCGGCAGGGGCAAACAAAATATAATCCCAGATCCGTGCATCGGCCCCCGCGGCAATCAGCCCATCGCGATGGCCAATTGGGTCAAGCGCGTCAAGCCGAATCTGTGTGCCACTAAATTGTTGGATTGGAATCCATTGATTCATCGCACCCACCTTTAGGGAGCCATTTGGTCGGGGGTATGCCCACGTTGCTGGATTTCGCGTTGGTACGACCGCAACTCAATCCAAGGTGCCGGTACCGGGTCTGGTCGGCGCGGCATCACGCGACCATTGAGGATGGTTTGTTCACAGCGGAGTAGCTGATTGCCGGTGCGACTCGCCATGGCTATATCATAAAAATGAAACGCGCCGCGGTGTAGGCGCAACAGTGCGACATCGGCGTAGGCGCCCACCGCTAACGTCCCCACGTCGGGCAAGCCGAGGATCTGGGCGGGGCGTGAGGTGACCGCCTGTACCACCGTTTCGAGGGGCACATTCATGGCCAGGAATTTGCTCATACAGGTGGGCAAATCAAACATCGGCCCATGCACACTGAGTTGATGCATGTCGGTCGAAATCACGTCGGGTGCGAGTCCCGCCGCCAACATCCCTTCGGCCACCGCAAAGTCAAATGAGCCTGCCCCATGCCCCACATCGAGGATGACCCCGCGCTGGGCGGCTGCCACAATACTGGCATGGGGGCGATTATCGTTGGCGGTGACGCGCATCGTGCCGCCGGTGAAGCAGTGCGTCAAAATATCGCCGGGTTTGAGGAATTCCAGCACTGCATCGAGCTCAGGTGGCCCCGAGCCAATATGCACCATCAACGGCAACCCACAGCGGTCGGCGGCCTGACGGGCGAGGCGCAACGGCTCGAGCCCGTTGTCGCCGACGGTTTTGCCTTCGATACGCGCTTTGATGCCGATGATAATGTCACGATGCAAATCAACCATGCGACAACACAAATCGACGTCGCAGTTTTCGATGTTGAAATGTTCACCAAATGGTGCCGTCAACCCCACCCCCGAGATATTGAGGAAGGTGACGATGCGCACATCGCATTGGCGCATCACGAACGCACGCAGGCCGGCAAAGTTATAGGCGCCTGCCGACCCCACATCGACCCAAGTGGTGACGCCACTGCGGGCGGCGATGGCATCGGGCTCGATTCCCCAATAGGTGACCCCGTGGTAGACGTGCGTGTGGACGTCGATGAGTCCGGGCAATACCAACAACCCGGTGGCATCGATGATATTACGGGCACTGTCGGGTGCGATATAGGGTGCTACCGCGGCGATGCGGTCACGCCGTATCGCCACGTCGTAGCTGCCATGACGGTTGGTGCTGGGGTCAATCACCGTGCCCCCGCGGATGAGGGTATCGTACATGCTTAAGCTCCGAGGTAGGCGATGACGTCGATTTCGACCATGAAGCCATCGAGTTGGCTCCCGACCGTGGTCCGCACTGGTTTGGGGTCGGGGAAGTAGCTGGCGTAGACGGCGTTGTAGCGGTCAAACAACGCCATATCAGACAAATGTACGGTGGCTTTGACCACATCGCTCATTTCGGCGCCTGCGGCCGCGAGGAGCAGTTTGATGTTTTCGAGGGTGCGGGCAGTTTGTGCTTCGATGGTGGTGCCGACGATTTCATTGCTGGCTGGGTCGATGGGTGCTTGCCCCGACACAAATACAAAATCGCCGACGCGCAGTACCGGCGAATAGGCACCACCGGGTTGGGGCCCGTTTTTGACAGGTACGGCTTGTTTGGGCATGATGATGCCTTTCTTTGACACGATTGATGTAGGGGTCTCTTGATCACAATGTTGATTATACCAATTCTCTACCCAAAACTACACGCACGGAGGTGTATATCGGCATCGCTGTGCAGGATGTTTTTGACAGGCATTGAGGGCGGCACGGCAAATATCCCTACGGCAAATTGAGGCGCATAGGGAGTAGCGGGGATTGCCGCACCATGGGTGGCATGGGGGTGTCAGTTCAACAACACCACAAAAGGTGTATTGTCGGTAGAAATAACCGCGTATTCAGGGAAAAATCCCGCCCGTTGCCAGGCAGCTAAAGCTGCCAAATGCATACTGGGGATACTTGCGCGCAAGCGCTGCCCCGGATGAAGTTTTTGGGCATGTGTAATCACTTGCATGATAAATGCATGACTATGGCGCTGCCCGAGCAAATCAGGGTGTAGCCCAGCGAGCACATCAATCGCATTTGCGTGATAGTAAACGCCGGGCGTTTGTGCTCCCGTACCAATTACGGCAAATCCGATGAGTTCGTACTGTGCATTCCGCACTTGCCAATAGCCGGTGTGTGCGTGGCATACCCATTGCAATTCAAATGGATCATCGCTAAAGTTGTAGCGTGCCATGATTCCAGTATATTTCCACGCTTGCATTTGACGCACTGCAGTACTGTCAACGGCATGGAGCGATAACGTAGGGATAGGTATGATAGAGCGTACTGACATGTGCATACCATAACTTGTTGAGAAATACTTACCTGCCTCGCAGTGTATCATTGTGGATTATTTATTATTGCGTTGCTTGGTTACACAACGATAACGAAACGATGAAAACACCATAACAGCGTTAGCACAAACCGAATCGTCGATATGGCATTGATTTCATTTTACACCTTTGACCTGATTGGAAAGCTATAAAACCACGTGTATGAGCAGATAACTTGTTGGGGATATCTGTGGTGGGCTGGTTGTATGATATGCAAAAAAATGCTACATTAGTAAATTGATATCGCGTGTATTGATGGGAACAAACGCAGGCGATAAAACGTCAGCATAGCAACGTCTTTATCTAGGTTTGGTACTGTAAGAGGTAGGCAACAGGTATATGATACTTCCGCTGCGAATTTCAGTCTGGGTGGCGTGGATGTTGGTGCTGGCATTGCTAGCGCCGGCATTGCTGTTCGCTCAAGAAAGTGATGTGAGTGCTGTTGCTGATACTACTCCATATACTGATCAACTCGTTGTCACCCTCAAAAGCACCGCGAATCGCTCAGCGGTCGATACGCTCTTTTGGCGTCAATTTGGTGATACCGCACAACGGAGCGGGTTAGCACGTGCAAGTTACAAACGGGCGATGAGTGGCACGCGGTATGTGCTTAAAGTCGAGCGCTATGTTAGCCGTGCCGAAATTGACCAATTGCAAACGGCATGGCTAAAGATTGCTGATGTGGTGCGTGTTGAGCCCGATGTCATCGCCCAAATCACTGCAGTCCCCAATGATCCCGAGTACCCCAATCAATGGCACTATTTTTCACCAGCAACGCCAGTGAATGGCAGAACATATTATGGTATTGATGCGATTGGTGCGTGGGACCAAGGCGCAACAGGGGATGGGGCCGTGGTCGCCGTATTAGATACGGGCATTACCCCCCACCCCGATTTGGGGTTATCCCAAGTGAATGGCGTGGTGACTGGTAATAAACTCGTTGGGCAATACGATTTTGTGAATAATGCCACCATGGCTGGTGATGGCGATGGCCGTGATGACAATGCCCGTGACGAAGGTGATTTCTACAATTTGAGTCCGAGTTCGTGGCACGGTACCCACGTGGCTGGCACGATTGCGGCTCTGACCAACAATGGCATGGGTGTGGCTGGTGTCGCTGGTGATGCCCGTCTGTTGATTGGTCGTGTACTTGGGCGTGGTGGTGGCTATAGTAGTGACATCGCTGATGCAATACGCTGGGCGGCGCAGTTACCAGTGTCCGGCGTGCCCTTAGCACCAGTCAAAGCCAACGTCATCAATCTTAGTCTTGGCGGTGGGTTATCCTTTTGCCCTAGTTATTATGCGGATGCGATAAGTGACGCCACGAATGTCGGCACGATGGTGGTGGTGGCGGCGGGCAATAGTAGCTTGCCCGTAGATCAATTTACCCCAGCTAATTGTGTCGGTGCCGTGACGGTTGCCGCAGTAGGCCCAACAGGTAAACGCGCATACTACAGCAATTATGGCAGTGGTGTCGATATTGCTGCCCCGGGTGGTGATAAATACGCAGGGGGTAACTTAGCCGGTGGTTATGTGCGGTCGACGTGGTTTAATGGTTCGGATATTATCGATACCGCGACTCCTGACTACGGGAATATGCAAGGGACGAGTATGGCGACCCCGCATGTGGTCGGTGTGGCGGCGTTGCTATATGCATTGATGCCTGATGCATCAGTGGCGACGATTTATCAATATTTAACCGAGGCAACAAACCTGACCAATTTTGCGAGTGATACGAGCGCCAATGCCTGCAAGACTACTACCTGTGGTGTAGGGATTGTCAATGCCGCAAAAGCCGTTCAGGCTTTCAAATTAGCAATCCCCACTGCAACCAACACGCTGACGCCGAGCATCACCTATACTCCAAGTGAGACACCTACGGCTAATGTCACGCGCTCCCCGACCCGCAGTGCGACGATCACACCCACAGCAAGTGGCACGCGCTCCCCGACTAGAAGTGCTACTGCGACCCGCAGTGTAACTGCAACACCCACGGCAAGTAGCACGCCCTCACCGACTAGAAGTGCTACTGCGACCCGCAGTGTAACTGCAACACCCACGGCAAGTAGCACGCCCTCACCGACCAATACTCCGACAGTGTCATCAACAAGGACATTGTCATTGACGCGTACGATGACTAATACGCCTACCGTGACGCCGCTCCTTAACAACACCCAACTCTTGAAAGTGGACTTTGATGACGTAGCGGCGTTTCAGTCAACACGTTGGCGGTTGAGCACCACGATGCGGTGTGTGACTAGTACTCCGGTGTGTGTCGACGAAGTTGTCGCTGGGGTGCAAAACAAAGCGGTGCATTTAGATGCCACGCGTGCCAATGCGTTAACTACAGTGTCGCCTTGGGCTCCACCCGTGCTTGCGAATACCTTGGTAAGTTTGTGGGTGCGTGCGACGGAGCGGAATGTCAATATCATGCAGAGTGTGGGTGGTTTTGGGGCGTATACTATGACGATTAGTGCGGGTAAACTCGCCTGTCGCTTCAATGGGGTGACCGCCACCAGCAGTATTGATGTCAATGATGGTGCATGGCACCACCTGGTCTGTTTGTTGACGCCAGGGCGTAATGGTGTGGTTGCAAGCTATGTTGATGGGTATTTATCGGGTAGTGCGAGAGTAGTTACGACGACAATTTTGGCGTTGCCCACCAAATTACTTGTTGGTGTCGTAAATGGTGCCTATAGTTCGTTTGATGTTGATGAATTATGGGTGGCATCTGGCGATGTTGGCACCAACGAAGTGCAACTTATTTACAACAAGCAAGCACCGCTTGGATCAACGTTGATTAATACGCAGACACTCACACCATCGGCGACATTGACCAATACACGCACGGCTACCGCGTCGCGGACACCCTCAAATACTCCCACCCCAACACGCACCCGCACGGCGACAGCGACCCACACGGCAACACGCACCCGCACGGCGACAGCGACGCTAACCCCATCATTGACCCCTACAACCTTTGCCGGCATGGGGATTGTCAATGGTGACTTCGAGGATTACCAAACCGGGTGGACAGAGCATTCCTCGCTAAATTTTCCGATTATTGGGTCTTGGTCAAACTTTGCAGCTTGGACAGGCCGCTATGTCGCCTGGTTAGGTGGTACGGTGGGTGGTGAGGCAGATAGTGTTGATGCACTCGAACAAACCGTCACTGTCTCAAGCACGAATTCCGCACTCTATTTGCATAGTGGATTCTATTCATGGGAATCAAATTGTGCCAGCGATTATGCCCGAATCTATGTCAACAATATCTTGGTCAAACAATGGGGCATGTGTAACCAGAGCAATTGGGCACCGCTGACCCTCTACAATCAACAAATCATCGATATGAGTACGTGGGTCGGTCAAACCGTGCCTATCCGCTTTGAATTGACGAATAATAGCATTAATCCCAGCTCATGGATTATCGATACCGTCAAATTTGGTCCAACCATCAGCAATACCACTCTGCTTAACGGCAATTTTGCCAATGGTGCTGATGGCAGCTGGAACGAAGATTCACGCAACAATGGGCAACGCACTGGCCAATTTATTGCCAATGGAGTCGCCAAACTTGGCAATCTTAATCCACCACGCAACCTGACTAGCGATCGCATCACGCAGTATGTGACATTGCCTGCCGATGCCAAGCGACTGCTGTTTGATTTCCGCATGAATTCGGTAGAAGTATGTGCACACTACTATGATGTCGTGAATATCACCGTAGACGACAATCGACTTGGTAGGATTGATATCTGCAAGGGGATGGTGCCAGGCCGGGCTGTTGTCGATATTTCGGGATATGCAGGCAAGCGGGTACCGATTAGCATCTTTTTGACAACGGATTCGGCACTAGGGAGTGAAGTCATCATTGATAATGTAGCCGTGAGTAATACTCCGGTGCCTGTGAGCATACCCCAAGACGTCCTAACTCCAGTCAAAACCGTAATGGATGCAACGGCATTACATAAATAAATTATCCCCAACGCAAGGAATATTTGCTGCCTAGCGCGTGGCTGGGTGACTTGCGTGTGATAAATTCATGTGGACGACTATTGCTCAACGAGGAATTGGACTAAATTGCCTGACCCGTTGTTACATTGCACATATTGATCACTAAGGGTGGGGGGCACCGTGTTGTTTGTTATCGCGGTTTGGACATTTGTATAAACCGTCATACACGGGCTAATAAACTGATCGATTTGGCTAATTAACTGTTGCTCTATAGGGCTAAGTGTTGTATTTGTGGCATTTTGTTGGGCAATTGTATGCAGTCGATCGATAATCGCTTGGTTGCGTACAAACCGTGGTTGAATCATTTGTTCATTGATTTGTGGGTTTATGGCATGATTGGTCTGCACCCATGGTCGGATTTCGTTGGTCAAATTAATCATTTCGTTAATTAAGGCGCTGATTTGCTTCACCATTAGGACGCTTGGTTGCGGTGATGGTTGTGCGTCAGTGGCAGGGGTAGCTGCTGTGGCTGGGGTTGATTCGGGCACAGCCGTGGCATTGGCATCCGCCAGGATGGTTTGTGTAGGGGTCTGGTCAGGACCAGGGGTTGTAGTCGCCTGGCGCGCAATCGTACTTGGTTGTGGGGTGTCTGCAAATGGCCACCAACGTGCGGCCGTATTTGTGGCGATGGGTGTCGCCGACGCCGTTATAGCGGTGATATTTGTCATGCCATTTAACATTGGCACGATGATGATGATCAAGGCGATTACTGCAACGGCAACAATGATACTATTTCCGTCATTGACTGGCAACGCAAGGGGTAATCCTGGCCGGATTAATGCAATCAAATTGCGTGGTAATAACGGTGCCCCGGGATCAGCATAAATAGCGACAATTCGTCCACTACATGGTGCCGAGATAACTTTGCGCGTCTCACCATCTTGGATAATCGCTAACGGTTCTCCAATGGTGACCTGAGCATCACGATGCCGTAACCATGCAACGAGAATATATCCTGATCGTTGATCGAAACTCGAGTCAAGTTGCACAAGTACATCTTGCATGGAAATATCCTCTATCCCTCACCTACATGTGACCAATGCATCATACCATGGTTGACGTGTGTAAGTGTACATGGTATTATTCTATCCGTTGCCGACGTAGCTCAGTTGGTAGAGCAGCTGTCTTGTAAACAGCAGGTCACGAGTTCGAGTCTCGTTGTCGGCTCCAGTTATCGCAATCACCATCGCTACTGCGATGGTGATTGTTTTTTGTGGCTAATTATTGTTCTTTTTGGTTCGTCAGCAATAAGGGCAAACTCACATCACGCAATTGCACGACGACGTATTTTATTTGTTGTTGTTCCATTATGTGCAATACCGGCGGAGTCGCCGCAGCACCGTTCGTTGCCACAATTGTATCAAAGTACCATTCGATGCCAATATTGCGGAAGTACACACTAAAACTATCACCCAAAATTGCGAGGTTGGGTAATGCTGGTTGTGGTGGCACAATTGGCGCTTGCCAGATCATGAAATGCTGATTTGCAACGGATGTATCGCTCCAATTCGCGTTGCCAGGACGACCTGCATCAATGCCATAACTGTGTGGGTAACTATCGCTATTGAGCAAGAGCGCTGCAAACTGCTGGTCGGTGTCGTACTTCCAAATAATGGGATGATATGACGGGTTTGCAGCTGGCCATGGCGTGGTTCGTTGTTCGAGTTGTGCAATGCGTTCGACAATTACTTGCGATACATAATAGGCGGCTAAATCATTCCAATGAAAGTCACGTTGATGATAGAGCAATGGCACGTCTTGTTTGTGCCGTTGCAATATCGCAGTGACCGGGATGACATCGACTCCTTGTCTACGCAGCTCGGCTTCGAAATCTTGTACCATATGCGCATCATAGCGTGGTGCATACCATGGTAAATTTTCTGGGTAGATAATCTCTTTGCTAGGTGCAATCACCAACAGCATATGGATATTGTGCGCTGCATAATCAGCCTGTAGTGCGGTAATTGTGTGGCGTAGTTTTTGGTGTTGTATGGGATCATGTAGGATTGTTTGTAGCAGTGGGAAGCGTTCATCACCCCAGCGTCGCAAAAAATAAAAATCATTGTTGCCCAAGTATACGCGACTCGACACCCCAAACAAGCGATAATCAAGCTCGTTTTTGCTCCGAATCATGATGCTCCGCCAGCCAATATTGTCTGCCACACATTGAGCGAGAATCGCAAAATTATTGCCGACATCCCAACGATTCCCTGTCCACACCGTCGGGCATTTTTGCCGCTGACGTTGCTCTTGCACCGCAATACTTGCAGGTTCTGGTGTAAACAACATCCCTATTGGTGGTAACAAGGTGAGTATCATATACCCACCCATCATGAGTCGTTGGGGTGGTTGCGCCTGCACAAAAAAACGCACCACGCGCCGATGGAGCACGTACCACACCAGCCAGCTAATCGCGATAATGCATCCGTTGCGCACGAACTGGGGATTTTGGATGAGCGCTGTGAGACTATTGGCAAGCACCTGGGTCATGCCAATGGCAAGTACCCCGATTGTTGCCACACTAATACTTACCCAATGTAGTTGCACTATACGATAGATTGATAGCGCACTTATAAGCCAAAACAAACCAATTGCCCCTAGTATCAGCGGATGTGGCGTTGGCGTGAGCGCCTGCCAATTGGCATGCGTAAACGCCCAGGCAATAGATGATTTTGGCATCGCCACAAACTGTATGCCAAAGGTGCTTTGGGGCACCCCAGTAGCATGAAAGACCAATATGGAGATTTTGCGCTGTTGCAGTGGTGTGCTGGGGGGCAGGGGAATTTGTGACGTATTGATGTGCACCGCATTTGCTACCCGTTCGGGTGCAATCCAATACTGAAACGTCAAAATCCCGCTTTCTGTAGGTTGTGCGATTGTCAAGTTGACATCATCGTGCAACCAACGAAACGCTTGCCCGTCAGGGGTTTTTTCTAGATCACGGATGGTTTTGCCACCATCAGCCACGAGATCGACTGCATGCAATTGGTGTTGAGCCGGCTTATCGATGAAATAGCGCATTCCCCATACACAGCCGCATAATACCAAGAGATAAATGACGATTGGGTAAATTCGTAATTGCATCACGGGTGCAATTTTGTCGGAATGCGCCATACGAGCCTCTGTGTGTCGACTGTCACACATCTAATGTACCATGTACTCGCACAACCCGCATTAGTACTCGTTAAATATGTCGTTTAACACTAACGGCAAACTTGCATCGCGCATTTGCCATACCACATAATGAATGTTGTTTTGTTGTAAGTATGCGAGATGTTCAGGGGTAAACGCATCGCGCCAATTGTTGAACTGTGTAATCGTCACTAGATTAAAATACCGTTCGAATCCTGATGTCTGGAAGTACATACTGTAACTGTCACCGTTTATTTCTAAACCTCCGAGACGCTGTGTGGGCAATGATTGCTGCGCCCGCCATACATGAAAGTCTCGATTGAAGCGTTGCTCGACTTGCCATGGCGTGTTATTGGGTCGACTCGTGTTTTGGCAATACGTTTCTGCGTAATCATCACTATTTGACAATAGTGCTGCAAATGTCAAATCACTCGCTTTGCGTGACATCGAGCAGATAGCTAATGGATGTTGCCAAGGACTCGCGATTTGTTGGTGTTGGGCTACTCGATTAGTAATCGCATGTGCCACATAATAAGCCGCTAAATCATTCCAATGGAAGTCGCGTGGATGATAGAGCAATGGGACATCGTGTTTGTGAGCTTGCAATATATCAAATGTACGTATCACATCAATGCCATTTTTTTCCATGTCTTGTTCAAAATCACGCACCATTTGGTAGTCGTATTTTGGAGCATTCCATGGTAAATTTTCGGGGTACATAAACTCTTTACTTGGTGCGATTAGCATAATCACATGGATACCATGTGCGGCATATTGTTGGTTGATTTGTTGTAAGGTAGTGAGTAATTTTTGTCGTTGGCTTGGCGTATGAAAAATCTCTGCCAGCCAAGGGAATCGTTCGTCACTCCAACGACGCATAAAATAAAATCCATTGTGACCAAAATAAATCCGATTTGACACCCCAAACAATTGATAATCAATTTCGTTTTTGACACGGATGAGGGTGCTGCGTAACCCAATATGATCGGCGATACATTGTGATAATGGCGTGAAGTTTTCTGCCACATTCCAAATTGCCCCCGTCCATTGATTGGGGCACTCTTGCAATATACGTAATTCTTTGATTTGCATATTTGGTGATTCGAGTGGTGCAACCATGCCAATTACTGGCATCAACGAGAATGTGCCATACACAAAAAACAGCATACGTCCATGCTTGGATGCGTTTTTGATAAACGCAGTGATGGCAGGATATTTCCAATACCATATCACCCACGCCGCTCCAAATATCCATAAATGACTATATAGCGCAGCGTGACTCGTAATCCAGGTGATTGTAGCAAACATCGGTGCAGGCACAAAAATTACCAGTAGTACTCCTAGGGTGCCAATACACAGGCTCAGATAAAATCGCTTACTGAGCCGATAACAAGTGCCGGTGAGCATCCCTAGGGTGATGACCACGAACCACAAGAATTGGAGTCGTGGCATGGTATAAACCCGTGTGTTGTTCCATTGGGCCAGCATAAATGCCCAAGCTATCGAATCTTTGGTTTGGTTGGGGGCAAAAATAAATTTTACCGGCAACAGCGTCGATGTATTCGTCGTAGATGTCGCCAATATTGCTAGCCGACGCGATTGCAATGCCGTTGATGCCGGCATCGATATGCGATGGTTGCCTACTTGTATGGCGGTCGCATTCCGCTGTGGCGCTTCCCACGTATGGATTGTCACAATGCCGAGCGTGGTGGGTGTTGGAATCATAATCGATACATCATCACTCAACCAACGAAACTCTTGGCCTTGCGGGTTCAGTTCAACAGCACGGATTTGCTTGTCGATGGTGTCAAGCTGCCGTGCCCACAAAAGGTTTTGGGTGGGTTGATTCACCTGCCAATACAATAGCAATACACAACAGACGCTCATCAACACATATGAACCAATCATTACGGCTTGCTTCGCGGCAATAATCTGTATGTGCGCCGACAAATACTCATAGTTACGCGTCGTGACGTTGATAACTTGTGTTTCGTAATTGCGGATTTGTTGACCAGTGGTTGTGATAGTGGTGTTTTGTTTCATACCAGCTGCCTTTACCCTCAATGGTTATATTCTTCTCTCAAATAATAGCAATATATAAAAATAAATAAATAAATATTGAGGCTTATAAATTACAATACTATTACTAAATTAAATTAAATTAATTTTTGTAGAGTAATTGGGTGTTTAATGGCAAAAAAATGCACATAAATGGACGTAAACACCTGTATAACCAGCAAAAAAGGTGTTTTAATTAAATTAATTTGCTAAACAAAGAGGGAGATCAGCGGAGTAGGGTAGTGTACCCCGAGGAGTTGGAGGAAATACTATGTAATATTGTGGTTGGCGTGAGGCATTGCGTGATGGTTATTTAAAAATTTGCATAAATAAATGGAGTAAACCCTTGGTCGACCAGCACCAAGATTGCCAACGCAAAGCTGATACTGATAGCACTCGTACGCAACAACGGTCGCTGTTGCCAAAATAATTTGCATGAGACAAACGCCCGCTGTGGCATACAACAGATGCACAAAGCCAGCACCAACAAAAATACCCGTTTGGGATCAATTAGCGTGACCGTGTCGAAGCTGACGAGTGTGGTCTGCCACTTGAAACAGGCTAGCCATATTTGCCAGGTGCGACTGAGCGATTCGGCACGGAATGGTACCCAGAGCAACATCGTAATTACAAACGTACAGAGTTGCCCCCACCACCCTTGCGGTCGCCACCACTTGAGCCGCTCAATCACCATCCAGATGCCATGGCCGACGCCCCAGACCAAAAAGGTATAATTTGCCCCGTGCCATAGTCCACACAATACAAAAATCACCCATAAATTCAAGAGGGTGCGCCACCGCCCGCGGCGATTCCCGCCGAGGGGAATATAGACATAATCGCGGAACCAGCGTGATAAACTAATATGCCACCGTTGCCAAAATTCGGTAATACTTTGGGCGCTATAGGGCCTGCGGAAGTTCCGCGGGAAGCGAAACCCAAAAATCCGTGCTAATCCACTCGCCATATCGCTATAGCCTGAAAAATCGAAGTATATCTGCATGGTATATGCCAAAATCCCCAGCCAGGCATTGACGCTTGACAAAGTAATATGGTGGTTAAATACCTGATCTGCAATGACGGCACATTGATCGCCGATGAGAATTTTTTTGGAAAATCCCACCACAAATAATTGCAATCCACTGCTGACATTTTGTGGGCGAAGCCGACGATTCTCGTGCCCAAATTGACTGCTGATTTCTTTGAAGCGCACAATCGGTCCAGCAACTAAATGCGGGAAGAAGAGCATGTACAACAGATATGAATTGACTTTTGTATTGATGGGGATACGTCCGCGCACGACATCAAGAAGAAATGAAATGGCATGGAAGGTATAAAACGAAATCCCGAGTGGTAACAATACCGTCGTGGCCTGCGGATGCGGTATAGTGTTGAGGTCATCCCAAATCCGCTCAAAAAACCCAAGATACTTAAAATAGACCAGTGGGGTAAGGTTGAGACAAATCGCACCAATCAAGAGTGGACGATGTTGGGTGATATGCCGGGCAATAATACTATTAAAAATCGTCAAACCAATAATCACCAAAATATATGGCCCAGATCCACTGACATAAAACAGCCCACTGGCAATCAACAACAAGGTATTGCGCCAGCGTAACGGCAAGAGTGCATAGATAATGACCGTAATCGGAAAAAAGAAAAACAGAAAAATAGGTGATGCAAATATCATAATATTACTCTTCGCCCTGTGCGCGCAGATTCAATGGCCCCAAACACCATCGCGAGACTTTTGATATTGTCACGACAATCCCCCATGGGTGTCGCCCCAGTGCGATAACTATGGACGAAATCGTTGAGTGAGCCGGCAATCCCATGGGCAATATCACTGGCCGCCGTCGCGGTGAAATGATGGCATTTGGCATGGAACCCGCGCTGCTCGACCACTACATCCGCAGTGATTGCGTCATGCCCATCCCATTTGGCACTCCCTTGGGCCCCGACCGCGCGCCACTCTGACTCCCACGAAGTATGCAACCCCTCGGCAGCCCAACAGCCACGATAGGTAAACCGGGCACCATTCGCCATCGCAAAGATTGCGGTTGCGCCGGCTGCCCCTTTGTACCAGCTCCAACGGGGATTGAATTCTTCACAATATACCGAAACAGGGGTGGTGTCGCCGAGTAAGTACCGTGCGGCATCAAAGGTATGAATCGCCATGTCAAGTAACAGTACATTGGCCATCTCGTCACGGAAGCCGCCAAAATGTGCCCCAATATAAAAATCCGCGTCTAGAATGCCGATTTCACCCACCTGTTGGATTAAATTGCGGTAGGCCCACAAGCGGGCGTCATAGCGCCGGCTCTGACTAACCATGTAGCGCACACCAGTACGCTCTGCCGCAGCTACCATGGCATGTGCTTGCTCCATCGATACCGCCATCGGCTTCTCGCCAATCACAGGAATCCCGGCATTGAGACAAGTGAGCGTGACATCATGATGTGCCTCGGGGATCGTGACATCGACCACAAAATCTGGCTTGACCGTGGTGAGTGCGGTTGCCAGTGAATCACCATAATATCCTGCACTAATCTGTAAGTCCTTGGCAGCTTGGGCTGCTGCATCCGGCCGAATATCGACCCAGCCTGCGAGACAGACATCCGGGTTTGCCACGAGGTTTTTGGCCCACGTGCGCCCCATGCCGCCGGCGCCAATCAGCAGTGCATTGAGTGGTTGCATACTCGTTCCTTTGGGATGATAGTCGTGTAAATGCTCATATCATAATACAGTATTCGCGGGTTGGTCAATACAATCCACCAGAGCCACACAATGATTACCTGCTTGCAACCATTTGCAGATGCTGGCGTCTGAATGTTGCCTACATCCTCCCCACTACCACTCACAAGATTACACAAAACATACTAAAAAGCACATTTGTGGATTAACGACAGATTATAATGGGAATAGGTACCGTTGAGTAAGTGAGGTTCTATGGATGGTGCGCGGGTAGGGGCCGCCGAAATGATGGAATTTTGCCACACCTGGTTGCGGGGGCAACAGCAAGGGTTGGATGCACAGTATGGCTTGTCGCACTGTGAATGGCAGTTATCTCAAGACGACAAACTCGTGACCTATCGCCGTCACGGCAGTGTGGTAGCGGTGGCGCCGTTTACCATGATTGGTTCGTTTTGTGCCCACAATGGGACATGGTTGTGGGCGTGGGCGAACCCAGCGATTCATCGTGATATCACCATGAATCAGCAACAGACGGTTGCATGTATGCAACAAATTGGCATGACCCATTTGGCGCGACCCGTGATCCAGGTCGACAGCGTGCCCAGCTTGTGGCAAGGGCGAGTGCACGCCGCGGCGTATGAGCAGCGGATGCAAACGGCTATTTTGCGCTTGGTAAGCATCGCGGCGTATAGCCTCGGGGGCATGGGTGTACAAAGCTACGTCAATCATGCCCAAAGGGTGATGGGGTGGGTAGTGCTGAATCACGTCTACTTACCAGTCGATAGCGTGTAAGCGACGTCGGGTGGGGACGGTACTTTGCCGCCGCGCAGTGCTATAACGGTGGCGCTGTGGGGGGCTTGAATAACTACACCAGCGCTGAGGGGTAATCAGCGCTGGTGTAGGGGTACGGTGTGCCGCGCTTCAATTATCGAGTGGCATGGGGACGATTGTGGCGTGTGCCACTGCAAATGGTGACCCCGTCGTTTGACCACCCGCCAAAACGGAGCGCGTTGTTCCCTGCTAAGATAGCAGTATGCTCTGTTTGCGATGGATGACCGTTATGCATACCTCGTACCAGCCAACTACTGCATATCTCCGTGTCGCTACTGCCTGTCCGATCGTACATGTTGCAGATGTGGCAAGTAATTGCCACGAAATCATGCAATTGTACGATGTGGCTGTTGTAGCTGGCGTGGCACTGGTGGTATTCCCCGAACTCGCCATAACCGGTTATTCACTTGGTGATTTGGTGCAACACGATGCGTTACTCACCCATGCCATGCACGGATTGGTGCGCCTCGCCCAGCATACGACAGCACATACTGCCATGATTGTCGGCTTGCCGTTAACCGTGGGCAATGCCTTGTATAATTGTGCGGCCATCCTCGCGGATGGTCATATTTGTGGCATCGTCCCCAAACAGTTTTTGCCGAATTATGGTGAATTCTACGAAAAACGCTGGTATCAACCCTGGCACCACGCCAACACCACCGTGCAAATTGGTGACGACAGTGTCCCCTTTGGCACCCAACTGTTGTTTCGCGTGGCTGAGACGTTAGTCGGCATCGAAATCTGCGAGGACTTGTGGGTCAATCAATCGCCGAGCCGGATGTTGGTCGACCACGGCGCCATGATTATCGCTAATCCCTCGGCATCGCCCGAATTAGTCGCCAAAGCCAGCTATCGCCGCAACTTGGTCAGTATGCAATCGGCGACCTTGGTGTGTGGCTATGTCTATGCCGGCTGTGACTGGACCGAATCGAGCATGGATGTGGTGATGAGTGGTCATCAGTTGATTTGTAGCAATGGGCGTATTCAGGCCGAACGCCTCCCCTTTGCCCGCGATCAACGCCTGACCATCAGCGATATCGACAGCGAGCACCTGCAATTCGATCGGCGCCGTGATTCAAATCGCGCAAATCATATTGGGTATAGCGTGGTGGCGACAACGGTGACGGCACCGAATTTTACCCCCCACCCGGTGGTGAATGCCTATCCCTTCTTGCCGAGTGACGAAGACCCCGCCGCACGCGCGGCGCGCCTGCAACACATCCTCGCCATTCAAGCGCACGGCTTGGCGCAACGGATGCGGGCCACGCGTGCCCCCTACCTGCACCTCGGCCTGTCGGGTGGGCTCGATTCGACGCTGGCGTTTTTGGTGGCCTGTCAGGCTGCCACCATCCTCGGCCGTGCCCCTGCCGATGTGCTCCGCACCTACACCATGCCGGCGGCCGCCAGCTCTGATCGCACCCAATCCAATGCGGTGACGCTCGCCTCGTTGTACGGCATCCCCAATCAGGTGATTGCCATCGGTGATTTGGTGGTCGGGCAATTACATGCCCTCGGGCATGATGGCATCAGCCAAGACATCACCTACGAAAACGTACAAGCCCGTCTGCGCACCAGCATTTTGTTCAACAAAGCCAATCAACTCGGGGGCTTTGTGTTGGGGACGGGGGATTTGAGCGAAATTGCGTTGGGGTGGTGTACCTTCAACGGCGACCATATGAGCCATTACCATGTCAATGCCGGTGTCCCCAAAACCTTGGTGCGGCATTTGGTACAACAGGTGGCCGACACACAACCCAACCCAGATGTGACTGCGGTACTAGTTGACATCCTCGCTACGCCCGTATCCCCCGAATTAACCACCACCAGTGTTGGCGAGGTGAGCCAAAAAACCGAAGATATTATTGGTCCGTATGAATTGCATGATTTCTTTTTGTATCATTTGGTGCGCTGGGGTGACCGCCCCGCCAAAATAGCCTTGCTTGCCCAGCAGGCTTTTGGTGATGCCTATACCTCGGCCGTGATTGACAAATGGCTGACTATTTTTATCAAACGCTTTGCGGGGAGTCAGTTCAAACGCTCGGTGATGCCAGATGGTCCCAAAGTAGGCAGTGTGGCCCTAAGCCCGCGAGGGGATTGGCGCATGCCATCGGATTTATTGAATGCAGCCGTATGGAATGATGCGTAGTGGCAACGTCTGAGGGCATTGGTGCGCGCAAAAGATGAATGCTGATGAATACAACGTATAGCTCTCCCATCGTCACCGTCGACAGTGTGTTGTTTCAATTAGTGCAACAAAAACTCGCCGTGTTGTTGATTACGCGTGTGCATCAACCCTTTGCGGGGATGCATGCCTTGCCGGGTGGCTATGTCGGCGCCGGCGAGACCACATTAACTGCCATGACGCGGATTATGCATGCCAAAGCAGGCGTCGTGCTCGCCCAGTGTGGGGTGGTCGAGCAACTCTATACCTTCGATACCGTGGCTCGTGACCCCCGCGGCCACGCCGTGTCTGTCACCTATATGGCATTAGGACGCGACATTGTACCCCAGGTGCGCAGTGATACCCACCATCCCCAATGCTTTGCGATGAATGCCTTGCCCGACATCGCCTTTGATCATGCTCAAATCATTCAATATGCCCACGAGCGCCTCAAAAGCAAAATCAGCTATACCAATGCGATTTATGCCTTGCTGCCCGAATTATTTACACTCTCACAATTACAGGCAGCCTATGAAGCCGTGGTGTCGCACCCCCTCGACAAACGCAACTTCCGCAAAAAAATCCTCGGGCTCGAGATTATCCACGAAACCGATCAGACCTTCCGCGACGGCGCCCATCGCCCCGCTCGGCTCTATCGCTTCAACACCCAAGCATTGACCACATTCAATGAGTTTTGAACAATAATCATCCCTCCACGCATCATCGTGGAGGGATGGTGTTGGGTTGTATGGGCGAATTACGCACGAATTTCGGCGAGTTGCGCTACCACGATATCGCGAATCAGGGTTTTGTCCATTTGCCAGCCTAGGGGGATTTGGAAGGTGCGTTTGCCCGTCACATATCCCGTCAAGCGTGGTAAGAAGCGTTCGAAGACAGGCACGCTCCAGGGGTGGAACATCAGATGCTTTTTGGCGGCCGCAAAGCCCACCACATACGCCCCATCGAGGTGGATGTGCGGTTTGTTCCAAGCGACTTTGACCGCAAGCTCGGGGAATTCGGCCATGATGAAGTCGATAATCTCGCGCATGGTACGGAGCTGGTCTGCATCGAGTGTGGCGTAATATTCATCCATTGAGGCATATTTTGCAGGCATGTACGCGCTCCTCCTGTGACACGTGGTCGAAAATAACACAAATGTGCTACTTCATCTTACCACAAGGTATGCTTTTTGTAAAAAATACCCCTGCCGAATGGTGAATCGCTACACCGCCACCTTACACTTCGGCGAGGCGGGCATGCACCAAATCGCAAAGCAACACCTGGTCGACCGGCCAAGCGACGGGCACCTGGAAGGTGGTTTTGGCGACCACATAGCCACTGCCAATCAGACGTGGTGTAAATTCCGTCATGACGGCAGTACTCCACGGATTGAGCGTGAGATGGTTTTTGAAGGCCGCCATACCAAACACATATGTTTTGGCCAAGCAGACGTGGGGCACATTCCAAGCGATTTTGGGCTGGAGCATGGGGAAATTTTGGGTAATCACATCCAAAATCGTCTGCATGGTCTGGCCTTTGACCGGGTCAAGGTGGGCTAGATAATCGGGAATGGTGAGAATTTTCGTGGCCATGCGTAATATCCCTTTGCGTCTGGTATGGCTATGATTGTGAAAGGTGCATAAAAAACTGCCCAATCACGTCACTCGCATCCACAAACAGCGTATCGGTGCCACCGCTCCACTCATGCCCACCGCCGATGACTTGATAGAGCTGTAAGTGACTCGGCGTGTGTCCTGTGTCGTATTGGTGATGGGCGACGTGGCGCTGGTCGGTACCAGCTGGGTCTGGGATGATGTCGACACGACTGGTCTCGGCGCCATGCGCGCGTTGCCAATAGGCCATGATGGCCTCGACGCCTAGATACGCCCCCCAGCCGCCGGTGTTGTGGGGATCACCGGCATAATCGGTGACTGTATCGGCCGTACCATTAAACGCCAAGATGGGGATTGGCTGCGGATGGGGGTAGGCGTCATATATCCACTGCATCATCGTCCCTACCACTGGTGCAATGGCGGTGAACACAGCTGGGTGCTGACAGGCCATCAGGTACGACATGTCGCCCCCATTGGACATGCCGGTCATGTAGGTGCGTTGTGGGTCGAATTGATGCGTGGTCTGGAGATGGCGCGCTAATGCCACCAAAAAATCGACGTCATCGATGGGTTCATTGGCATGAAAGGCATAGCCGACCTGCCAAAATCGTTTGCCTTGCGCGTCTTTCGTTCCTTGGGGATAGACCAGCGCAAAACCGTAGCGGTCTGCAACCGCATCCATGTGCGAAAAAGTGCGGGTCTTGGCCGCATTGTCAGTATATCCGTGGAGCACAAATACGACCGGTGCATGCGCTGGTAAATCGGCGGGTTGGTACAACAAGTACTCTCGGGTGCCACCGGCGTGCGCAAATTGCAGGAATTGTTGCATAGACATCATCACGACCTTGTTGTTGTAGATTACTTGCGCGTGATGATAGCACAGTTTACGAAGGAGGAAGGAGCATCGCTGTGTCCTCTGTGCGCTCTGTGCGAGATAAGAAAAATGCTCCATTGCTTTTTCTCGTATAATGTTCTATTATGCTCATTGTAGTTAGTGTATTTATTACAATTACTAAAACGAGGTAGTGTGATGGCAATAGCCTATGGAATTATCGATGCGCAGTCGGGGTTTATGCCGGCCCATGCCGCTATAGCGGGGACGGGTGAGTTAGGGGTAAGCGAGGGGGATCAGATTATCCCGCTGGTAAACCAATTGACGCAATATGCGCTAGGGCGTGGCTGGGAGGTGTTTACCACGCAAGATTGGCATCCTGCCCAGACGGCACATTTCAGCGCCACGCCAAACTTCACCACTACCTGGCCGGTGCATTGCGTGGCAGGGACGGCCGGCGCGATGATTCATCCCGAGATTACGGTGCCCCCGCGCGCCACAATTTTTCATAAAGGGATGGAAGTCCTCAACGATGGGGCTGATGATACCAGTTACAGTGGCTATTATGCGCTCACCGACGCTGGTGTGACGTTGCCGGCATGGCTGGTCCAACGGCAAATTAGCCACGTTTATTTGGTGGGGCTGGCATTTGATTATTGTGTGGGGAGCACGGCGCTCGATGTGGTGCACCGCTGTGGCGTCGCTGTCAGTGTGATTATCGATGCCACGCGGCCGGTGGCAATGGCCAGCCAACAAACGATGTTGGCACGTATGGCGGCAGCTGGGGTAACGGTTACCACCACGAACGAGGTTATGGCATGACAAATAGCGCACCGCGCTTGGGCACATTGACGAATGGACTCGATTATTACAAGTTGACGATGAGTCAATTGCAATACGAGCACTACCCCACCACCGCCGTCACCTTTCGCTTGCAGCATCGCGGTAGCGCGGATTTGGTGCGCTATATCGATACCACGGCACTCCAAGCCGATATCGATGCCTTGGCGCATCAAGGGTTTTTGGCGCACGAATTAGCCTACCTCGCCGGTTTGCAAAACAGTGCGGGCGGCGCGGTGTTTGCGCCCGATTACCTTGATTATCTCGCTACTCACCCCTTGCCGGCGGTGCGGGTTAGCACCCAGGCGGGGCAATTGCAGGTCGAAACGAGCGGTGCTTGGCCGTTGGTGACGTTTTGGGAAACAGTGGTAATGAGCGCCGTCAACCAACACTACTTTGCCGGCGTTGTGGCTCGTCATGAACGGATGGTCGATTTGTATGCCGAGGGGCAACGCCGCCTCGACGCCAAAATTGCCGTATTGCAGGCCAACCCAGCCATCAAAATCATCGATTTTGGCACCCGCCGACGCTTTCAAGCCGATTGGCATGCCCATGTGGTGCAACAGTTGCATCAACAT
>Ga0214917_10000751_pt1 | contig 42317 bp, 45 predicted proteins | sample LL_1208_BB_MetaG_FD_177983 | JGI IMG/M metagenome (GOLD analysis project Ga0214917, IMG submission 177983) | Freshwater microbial communities from Lake Lanier, Atlanta, Georgia, United States - LL_1208_BB | ecosystem: Environmental > Aquatic > Freshwater > Lake | place: USA: Georgia | collected... | reverse complement strand
GGCGGGCAGGCGAATGGCAAGCATGACAGGCTCCTTTGCTATACAAGTATAGCCATGCATAACTGGCTCCTGACGATATGGCCGCTGGCACATGGAACGACGCGGTGTTCATTCCGGAGCATGACCCAGAAAGCACATTTGGCCGCTAGCGCAAAAGCAATCCTTATGTGGGTGGGACTTGATGCATCGCCAGTCAGCACCGCCCAATTTTTGCCCTTGATAGACTGGCGCCATCCCTAACCCCCGGGCGGCTACCCGATACACCATGAACCTCAAATATCTTTGCCTTTGCTTGCTGGCCCCCGCTTGGGCCATAGCCCAATCCGAAACCCCTGCCGTCACGGTGTCGGCTTTGGACGAATTGCAGGTGTCGCAAAAGACCTGGGGCATGTACACCACCTTGGGTCTGAACGGCTGGGGCGTGGGCGTGGTGCATGGCTGGTCAGACAAATGGAGCCTGCGCGCTGACATTTCCACCTTTACCCGCAGCCAAAGCCTGAGCCAAGACGGCACCAACTACAACCTGGACCTCAGCCTGGGCACGCTGGGCGTGTATGCGGATTACCGGCCGTTCTCGGGGGTGTTTCGGGGCACAGTGGGGGCCTTGCTCAAGTCGCCCAGCGCGCAGATGCTGGCCACGCCGTCATCGGCCACCACCATCACTGTGAACAACACCACCTACAACATCACCAACGACCAACTCAAGGGCAAGTTTGAATTTCCCAGCTTGATGCCCTACGTGGGCCTGGGCTGGGGCCTGGGAAAGCCTTTGGACAAGGGCTTTAAATTTGTCTTCGACCTGGGGCTGGCGATCGGCGCGCCCAAAGCCACCTTGAGCGGCACCGGCACGGCGCTGAGCACATCGCAAGCCCAGGCCGACATCGCAACCCAGCAACAAAAAATCAACGACGACGCGTCCAAACTGATCGGCCTGCCGGTGATCAAAATCGGTGTGGGCTACGTGTTTTAAACGCTCATTCGGTGCGTCTGGACAGGCTGGTTCTGCGGCAACACATTCCCTGACACCGCCCTGGGCGGCTGGACCGCCTTTATTTAACCTTGCAAATTGCTCATTAGATAGGCAAAATGCAAGGTTAATTTATATCGGTGTGACCAATGGACATCTCTCGCGCCCTGTTTCAATCGGCACATGATCGGCTGTCGTACTCGCCCGGCTTGGTGCTGCTGGGCCCCCGCCAGGTGGGCAAAACCACCTTGGCCAAGGCGATTTCCCAAGCGCATCCCGCCGCTTTACACCTGGACTTGCAGCTGGAAACCGACCGCGCCAAGTTAAGCGCTGGCAGCGGTTTTTTGGCGGCCCACCGGGACCGCTTGCTGGTGCTGGACGAAGTGCAGTACGTGCCGGAACTCTTTGCCCAATTGCGCCCCGAGATTGACGCCGACCGCCGCGCGGGGCGTTTTTTGTTGCTCGGCTCGGCCTCAGGCCAACTGCTGCAACAAAGCTCTGAATCACTCGCTGGGCGGGTGAGTTACTTGGAGCTCACGCCCTTTTTGGCCCATGAAGTGATGGCGTCTGCCACTGACGGCGAAACACCCAGCACCGACCTGATCACCTTGCAAAAATTGTGGTTGCGCGGCGGCTTTCCTCTGAGCTTCACCGCGGCCAGCGACGCGCAGTCTTTGGCTTGGCGGCAAGATTTCATGGCCACCTTTCTCAACCGCGACTTGCGCGAGTTTGGTCTGAATGTGCCCGCCCAAACCCTGCAACGCTTTTGGCGCATGACGGCGCATCTGCATGGGCAATTGTTCAATGCGTCGCAAATTGCAGGCGCTTTGGGCGGCATTTCGCACACCACGGTGGGCCGCTATTTGGACGCATTGGTCGACACCATGATGTTGCGCCGCTTGGAGCCACATTTTGTTAATTTGGGTAAGCGCTTGGTGAAGTCGCCCAAGGTATACGTGCGTGACAGCGGCTTGCTGCATGCCTTGTTGCACATCACCGACTTGAACGCTTTGGCTGGACACCCCAGCGCAGGCGCATCGTGGGAAGGTTTGGTGGTTGAGCACCTGTGCGCATTGGCTCCGCCTGGCGCAGACATCGGTTTTTACCGAACCGCTGCGGGGGCAGAGTTGGATGTGGTGGTGGCTTGGGGCAGCCGCAAAGTGGGCTTTGAAATCAAATTTTCCGCAGCACCCAAAGTCACCCGAGGTTTTTGGCAGGCTTGCACCGACGTGGACGTGGACGCGGCCTACATCGTGGCACCCGTGGCGCAAGGTTGGCCTCTGCAAACCGAAACGACCTATGCGGTCAATGTGGCGTCTGTGCTGGAATTGGCCACTGTGTTCAAAGCCCATGAGCCCAGTCAAGGCGTCTTGGCCCGCTGATACAAAGGCAGCACCTTGTCCATGTTGGCCTGCATTTCTTGGATGCGGCTGTTGCCGGAAGGGTGGGTGCTCATCCACTCGGGCGGGGCGTTTTGGTTGTTGGCGCTCATTTTTTCCCACAGGGTCACGCCCGAGCGCGGGTCAAAACCGGCGCGGGCACCCAGCTCCATGCCCACCAGGTCGGCCTCGGTTTCGTCTTCGCGGCTGAACTTCAGGGTGAGCAAGTTGGCGCCCTGCTGGGCCACCATGTCGGTGATGCGCGGGTCTATGCCAAAAATGCCTGCCACCAGCGCGCCGCCAATGCGCGACAGGCCTTGGGTGGCCGTGCTTTTGCCGATGCGCTCGCGCGCATGCTCGCGCAGCGCATGCGCCACCTCGTGGCCCATGACCATGGCCACCTCGTCATCGCTCAAGTTGAGCTTTTTCAGGATGCCGTAATAAAAGGCGATCTTGCCCCCGGGCATGCAAAACGCATTGACCTGGTTGGAGCCAATCAGGTTGACTTCCCACTTCCACTCGCGCGCGCGCGGGTTCCACTCGTAGCTGTGCGGGATGATGCGCTGGGCAATGCCGCGCAAGCGCAACACCTCGGGGTGGTTGTCGGGGCCCAGGGCTTTTTTCTCAGCGGCTTGTTTGAGCATTTGCTGGTACTGCTGACGCGCCGAAGCCTCGACCTCTTCAGCCGGCACCAGCTTGGCAAAAGCCGACTCTTTGCCCACCTCCACGCCTTCGCGGGCGCTCGCCACCAGCGGTGAGAACAAGCCTGCCCCGGCCGCGCACAAAGCGCAGCCGCGCAGAAAACTGCGCTTGTGGGCATCAACGGTCGTTGGGTTGGGATTCATGAGGCCTCCAGCCAAAGGGGTGTCGTGCTGTGCAAGCCCTTCACAATAGGGGCCATGAACGATACATCAAGTCCAACAACCCCAGCGGCCCCGCTGAAATGGTGGGACACGCTGAAGGTGTATGGCCAACCGGCCAGCTTGCGCATGCTGGCGCTGGGCTTTGCCGCGGGCTTGCCTTTGCTGTTGGTGCTGGGCACGCTGAGTTTTCGCCTGCGCGAGGCGGGCATTGACCGCAGCACCATTGGCCACCTGAGTTGGGTCGGCCTGGCCTATGGCTTCAAATGGGTGTGGGCCCCGCTGGTGGACCGCCTGCCCCTGCCGGTGCTCACCCCCTGGCTGGGGCGGCGGCGCAGTTGGCTGCTGGTGTCGCAGTTGGCCATCATGGCCGGGTTGGCGGGCATGGCCTGGCAAGACCCGCGCACGGGTCTCACCCCGCTGGTGGTGTGCGCCTTGTTGGTGGCGTTTGCTTCGGCCACCCAAGACATTGCGCTGGACGCGTTTCGCATCGAGTCGGCCGATGCACGACTGCAAGCGGCGCTGGCCGCGAGCTACCAAACCGGATACCGCTTGGCCATGATTTGGGCCGGGGCAGGCGTGCTGTGGATCGCTGCCCACCAAGAGGCCATCGGCCAAAGCGGCTACCAACAACTCGCTTGGCAAGCCGCCTACTTGGTGATGGCCGCGTCCATGGGGGTGGGCTTGGTCACCGTGGCGTTTTCGCGCGAACCCGCACCCGTGGCCTTGGCACCCGCGCGCAATCTGGCCGAGTGGCTGCAGTCCGCCGTGGTCGCCCCATTCACCGACTTTTGGATTCGCCACCGCTGGCATGCGGTGTTGGTGTTGGCGCTGATAGCGGTCTACCGCATCAGCGACGTGGTGATGGGCATCATGGCCAACCCGTTTTATGTCGACATGGGCTACACCAAAGAAGAGGTGGCCGCCGTGACCAAGGTGTACGGCGTGGTGATGACCTTGCTCGGCGCCTTCATCGGCGGCGCGATGGCGCTGCGCTGGGGCGTGATGCGCGTGCTCATGCTCGGCGCGGTGTTGTCGGCCCTGAGCAACCTGCTGTTTGCCTGGCTGGGCCAGCACGGCCACGATGTGACGGCGCTGATCGGCGTGGTCTCGGCCGACAACCTGAGCAGCGGCATTGCTTCGGCGGCCTTCATCGCCTATTTGTCCTCACTCACCAATGTGCAGTACTCGGCCACCCAGTACGCCTTGTTCAGCTCGCTCATGCTGTTGCTGCCCAAATTTATGGCCGGCTTTTCGGGGCAGTTTGTGGACGCCTGGGGTTACGAAGCATTTTTCTCCGGCACCGCCTTGCTGGGCCTGCCGGTGTTGGTGCTGGTGTGGCTGGCAGGGCGCGCGCAACGCGGGGGCGATGGCACCCCGCCCAAAACACCAAACCACACCCCGGTGCCTTTTTGAGATAACAACATGCCTTTGCACACCCGCTTCACCCAAGCCTTTGGCCTGACCACCCCCATCGCTTTGGCCCCGATGGCCCTGGCCAGCGGCGGCGCCTTGAGCGCGGCCTGCGCCCAAGCCGGTGCGCTGGGCTTGTTGGGCGGGGGTTATGGCGAGCTGGAATGGACGCTGCGCGAGCACCAATTGGCCACGCAACTTTTGAGCGCCCAGCCCGAGGCCTTGGCGCGCTTGGGCTGCGGCTTCATCACCTGGCGCTTGGACCAAGACGCCAGCGCCTTGGACGCCATGCTGGCCCAAGCCCACAAACCCGCAGCCATGATGCTGTCGTTTGGCGACCCGCGCCCCTATGCCGCACGGCTGCAAGCGGCGGGTGTGCCGCTGATGTGCCAAGTGCAAAACCTGGCGCAAATCCCGTGGGCAATCGAGGCCGGTGCCGCCGTGCTGGTGGTGCAAGGCATGGAGGCCGGTGGCCACGGCATGAACGCGCTGCAAGGGCGTGGCACCTTTGCCCTGGTGCCCGAGGCCGCTGATTGGCTGACCGCCCACGCGCCGCACACCCTGTTGCTGGCCGCCGGTGGCGTGGCCGATGGACGCGGTCTGGCGGCGGCGCTGGCCTTGGGGGCCGACGGCGCGTTGATTGGCTCGCGCTTGTGGGCCTGCCGCGAGAGCCTGGCCAGCGAAGCGGCCAAACAACAAGCGGTGGTCACCGATGGCGACGGCACCGCCCGCAGCGCGGTGTTTGACATCTTGCGCCAAAAAAATTGGCCTGAACCGTATGACTTTCGCGCCATCCGCAACGGCTTGCACCGCCAATGGGAAAACCGCATCGACGCCTTGCGCGCCGACCCAGATGCCGCCCGCGCCGACTACCAAGCCGGGGTGACCGCGGGCGACTTTGACCGCGCCCACGCAACGGTGGGCGAAGCCACCGGCCTGATCCACGACCTGCCCTCGGCGCCAGACTTGATTGCCCGTATCAGCCTGCAAGCCCAGCAAATCCGCGCGGCCCTTTGAAGCTACGCCCGCGCACTTGGCGCGGGCTGAGCGCTGATCACAGGCCCAGCGCTTGCCGCACCCGCTCGGGGCGGATATCGTTCAAGCAGCGGGTGTGGCCCAACGGGCATTCGCGCTCAAAGCACGGTGCGCAAGACAGGGCCGGGGTGTAAGCCGCATCGCGGGCCAACCACAGCACCTGGGCTTGCGGGTTGAGCGGGGGCGTGTGTTCCGGGCTGGACGAGCCGAACAAGGCCACCTGTGCCACGCCGAAAGCGGCGGCCACGTGCATCAGGCCCGAGTCGTTGCTGACCACCGCGCGGGCGCTGGCGATCACGTCCATGGCGGTGAGCAAGTCGGTGTGCCCGGCCAGGTTGCGCACCTGGTTGGCTTGCGCTGCGTTGACTGGGGCAGCGATTTCATCGCACATTGCGGCCTCTTTGGCTGATCCGATCAGCACCGTGGGCAGGCCCAGCGATTGCGCCAAGGCACTGAAGTGAGTGGCCGGCCAGCGTTTGGCCGGGCCATATTCGGCCCCCGGCACCATCACCACATATGACTGCGCCACCAAGCCCAAATGTTGGAGGGTGGCATTCACCTGGGCCGGGCTGCGCTGCAAACGCGGTCGCGGGTCCACCTGCGGCGCGCGCAAGCCCCGAATGGGTACGCCACCGCTGCCAGGCTCAAACGAGGCGGCCCCCAACACCGAACTCGCCCAGTCGCCCGCGCCCGCCGCTGCCACGCTGGCAGGTGGATCGATTCGGGCCAAAGCCAGGTAATGGTCCACCATGGGCGGGCGCTGATCGCGCGGCGGATTGGGCAAGCGCCGGTTGAGCACGCCCCAGCGCGCCTCGCCCTGGTAGCCCATCCGCAAGGGAATACCCGCCCACCAAGGCAACAAGGCACTTTTGAGGGAGTTGGGCGCCACGTAGGCCCGATCGAACTGCCCATGCAATTGGCGCGCCATGGCACGCCGCGCCGACCACTGCAAACCACCGTGCTGAAAGGGCAACTCGACCACCGCCACCACCGCGCCCATGGCGCGAAACACGGGGGCTACCCATGGCAAGGCGGCCACCGTGACCACCTCACCGCGCATGTGCAAACTGCGCAGCAAGGGTTCGCTCATGATGGCGTCCCCAATCCACTGCGGTGCAACAAACAAAGATCGGGTCATGCTGGGCTCAAAGAGGTGTCAAGGCAGGCCCGACCTGCCAGCCCGGTGGGTGGGCCGAGCATTGCAGCAAGGGCCTCAGCGCCTCAGTGGGCGCTGACGTGCTCGCCGTCTTTGAGTTTGTACTCGGTGCTGCAATACGGGCACTTGGCATGGCCGGTGTGGGCCACATCCAAATACACTTTGGGGTGGCTGTTCCACAAGGCCATGTCGGCTTTGGGATTGGGGCAAAAAACGCCGCCGTGGCCATTGAGGTCTTTGGCCAGTAATTCTATGGGGGGCTTTAGCATGACAGTCCTCACACCAGGTTCAGCCAATGGGCGTATCGGGGGTTGCGGCCATTGACGATGTCAAAAAACGCGGTTTGGATTTTTTCGGTGATCGGCCCACGGCTGCCCGCGCCCAACTCGATGCGGTCGAGCTCGCGAATCGGCGTGACTTCAGCGGCGGTGCCGGTGAAGAAGGCCTCGTCGGCGATGTAGACCTCGTCGCGGGTGATGCGCTTTTGCACGATCTCCAGGCCCAGGTCTTTGGCGATGTGAAACACGGTGTTGCGGGTGATGCCGTTCAAGGCGCCAGCCGACAAGTCGGGGGTGTAGATGACGCCGCCCTTGACGATGAACAAGTTTTCACCCGCGCCTTCGGACACAAAACCCGAGGCGTCCAACAACAGGGCTTCGTCGTAACCATCGTCGAGCGCTTCCATGTTGGCCAGGATGGAGTTGGTGTAATTGCTCACCGCTTTGGCCTGGGTCATGGTGATGTTGACATGGTGGCGGGTGTAGCTGGAGGTTTTCACGCGGATGCCGCGCTGCATGCCCTCTTCGCCCAGGTAAGCGCCCCAGGCCCAGGCGGCGATCATCAGGTGGATCTGGTTGCCTTTGGGCGATACCCCCAATTTTTGTGAGCCAATCCAGGTCAAGGGACGGATGTAGCAGCTCTCCAGTTGGTTTTCGCGCACCACCTGTTTTTGGGCCTCATTGATTTGCGCCGCCGTGAAGGGGATCTTCATGCGCAAAATTTTGGCGCTGTTGATCAAGCGCTCGGTGTGCTCTTGCATGCGAAAAATGGCCGTGCCCTGGGCCGTGTGGTAAGCGCGCACGCCTTCAAACGCGCCGCAGCCGTAGTGCAATGTGTGGGTCAAAACATGGATCTTGGCATCTCGCCATTCCACCATCTGACCGTCCATCCAAATCTTGCCGTCGCGATCGGCCATGGAGGGGGGCATTGCGGTCATGAGAATCCTTTCAAGCGAAGCCTGTGTCCAGGATCGGCAATTTTACGTTGCGTCGCCGGCGGGCGGCCCGCCCAGCCGGGTGTGGGGCACTTCGGCATCGGCGGGAGCGCCCGCCGGGGGCCGCTCCAAGGCCCACTTTTGCAAGCGCCCGTCTTGGAACACACAAGTCACCACCGACTGGCTGTTGTCGCGCCAGCGAAACACTTCGGGCTGCTCGTCCTTGGGCGACATCGGTTCGCCCAAGCTGCGGGTCAAGGCAATGACATGCATGAGGTTGACCCCGGCTTTGAGCTTGGCATGGAGCATGACTGCACTGTCCACATGGCCCATGGGCCGGTTGGCGGCACGCTCGAGCACCTTGACCAGGCGGGTGAAGTGCAGCAAGGCCCACATCACCAAGCCACCCAGCACCAAGAAAAAACCCATCCATTGGTAAGCGTGATAGCCATAGGCCAAGCCGGCCACCGCGGCCACGGGTACTCCAATTTGTTGCAGCTTCATGCCGACATTGTGTCAGCTGGCGCTGCGCCCGCTCGGCCATCAGCCCAGGCCGCGCACCACCGTCATGGCCTCATCCACCCGATCGACGGCGTGGACCGTCATGCCCTCGATGGGTTTTTTGGGCGCATTCGCTTTGGGGATAAGGGCCACGCTGAAACCGAGTTTGCCCGCCTCTTTCAAGCGCTCTTGGCCGCGCGGGGCGGGGCGCACTTCGCCCGCCAAACCGACCTCGCCAAAAGCGATGAAACCTTTGGGCAAGGGCTTGCCGCGCAAGCTGGAGGTGATGGCCAGGAGCACCGCCAAATCGGCGGCCGGCTCGCTGATGCGCACACCGCCCACCGCGTTGACAAACACATCTTGGTCCATGCAGGCCACACCGGCGTGGCGGTGCAACACCGCCAGCAGCATGGCCAAGCGGTCGCGGTCCAAACCGACGCTCAAGCGACGCGGACTCGGGCCACCGCTGTCCACCAAAGCTTGGATTTCTACCAATAAAGGGCGGGTGCCCTCCAAGGTGACCATGACGCAACTGCCCGGCACCGGCTCGGCGTGTTGGCTCAAAAAAATGGCGCTGGGGTTGCTGACGCCCTTGAGCCCTTTTTCGGTCATGGCGAAGACGCCGATTTCATTGACCGCACCATAGCGGTTTTTGATGGCCCGCACCAGCCGAAAGCTGCTGTGGGTGTCGCCCTCAAAGTAAAGCACGGTGTCGACCATGTGCTCAAGCACACGCGGGCCCGCCAGTGCACCCTCTTTGGTGACATGGCCCACCAACACCATGGCAATGCCGCTGGCCTTGGCCAATCGGGTGAGGTGGGCAGCGCACTCGCGCACCTGGGCCACCGAGCCCGGCGCGCTGGTCAGTTGGTCGGAATAAACCGTTTGGATCGAGTCAATCACCGCAATGTGCGGGGACTGCGCCTGCAAGGTGGACAAGATTTTCTCCAGCTGGGTTTCGGCCATCACCCGCACTTGGCTGTGATCCAGCCCCAAGCGACGCGCCCGCAAAGCCACTTGGGCGCCTGACTCTTCGCCGGTCACGTACAGGGTGTTTTGGCCGCTGCGCTGCAAGCCGTCCAAGGCTTGCAGCAGCAAGGTGGATTTGCCAATGCCCGGGTCGCCACCGATCAGCACCACGCCGCCTTCGACCATGCCGCCACCGAGCACCCGATCAAGCTCATCTTGCCCGCTGGGTGTGCGCGCCACGTCGTGTGCCTCAATGTCTGACAGGGCCGTCAACACCGAGGCCGGCGCCAACCCGGCACGCGGGGCAAAGCGGTTTTTCACCGCACCCGCATCACTGACCACGGCCTCAACCAGGGTGTTCCAAGCCTCGCAGTGCGGGCATTTGCCCAGCCACTTGGGGCTGGTGCCTCCGCATTCGGTGCAACTGTATTGGGTTTTGTCTTTGGCCATGGCGCATGATAGCTGTACAAATAGACAGTGACAATGCGCTCTTTGCAATGATGCCCCCATGTCGGTCAACCGCGCCTGCGGCCTGCGTCGTTGGGCCGCGCCCGCCATGGGCGCGGGTATGTGTAGGATGCGAGACTTGCCCTGGCCACGCTGCGCCGGGTCAGCCCATGGAGAGAGCATGAAAACACCGGTCAATCGCTTCAAGCAGGCCCTGCAAAACAAGCAAGTGCAACACGGTTTGTGGACCAGCTTGGCCAGCCCCTATTCCACCGAAATTTGCGCGGGGGCTGGATTTGATTGGGTGCTGCTCGACGGTGAACACGCGCCCAACGACTTGCAATCGATCTTGATGCAGTTGCAAATCATTGCCGCCTACCCCGACACTTCGCCCGTGGTGCGCGTACCGGTGGGGCACGGGCATGCGGGCACCACCTTGATCAAACAATTCCTGGACGTGGGGGCCCCGACCATATTGGTGCCCATGGTCGACACCGCTGAACAAGCCCAAGCCTTGGTCCAAGCCATGCGCTACCCGCCGCAAGGCATTCGCGGGATGGGCGGCGCCCGCGCATCCCGCTGGGGCCGCTACCCGCAGTACGCCAAAGAAGCCAACGACCAAGTGTGCTTGCTGGTGCAAGCCGAGACCACCACTGCCTTGAAAAACCTGGAATCCATTGCGGCGGTGGAAGGGGTGGACGGCGTGTTCATTGGACCCGCCGATTTATCGGCCTCGATGGGCCATGCGGGCAACCAAACCCACCCCGAGGTCAAAGCCGCCATCGAAGACGCTTTTGCCCGCATCCTCAAAGCGGGCAAGGCCCCAGGGTTTTTGACCCCCGATGAAGAGCTCGCACGCCACTACCTGGGGCACGGTTGCCTGTTCATGGCCGTGGGCTTGGACAACAACTTGCTGGCCCGCCACACCAGCGCCTTGTGCCAGCGATTCAAAAACCCTGGCGCAGCCAGCCCCGCTCCCAGCAAAGGCAGCACCTACTGAGCGGCAGGCCCATGGATTTCACGCCTGCCTTGACCCTGCCACCGTGCCCAGCCCACTTTCACCCCGATGAGTGGGCGGCGCGCCAGCAATTGGCCGCTGGCTACCGGGTGTTTGCCATGCTCGGTTGGGTGGAGATGATTTACAACCACATCACCTTGCGCGTGCCCGACAGCGTGAGCGGCCGTGAAAAGCATTTTTTGATCAACCCGTTTGGTCTGCACTACACCGAGGTCACCGCCAGCAATTTGGTCAAGATCAACCTGCAAGGCGAGGTGGTGGGGGGCTCGGCACAGCGGGTCAACCCAGCCGGCTTTGTGGTGCACAGCGCCATCCATGCCGCCCTCGATCAAGCCCACTGCGTGATGCACACCCACACCACCTCGGGCATGGCCGTGGCCTGCTATGAAGGCGGCTTGCAACCGGACAACTTTTACAGCGCTCAGTTGCATGGCATGGTGGCATATCACGACTTTGAGGGCATCACCGTGCATGCCGATGAAGGGCCGCGCTTGCTGCAACACATGGGCACCAAGCCCGCCGTCATTTTGCGCAACCATGGTTTGTTGACCTGGGGCAGCACCTTGCCCCAAGCCTTTGTGCTGCTGTGGACGCTGCAACGCGCCTGCGATGTGCAACTGGCCACCTTGTCCATGGGACGGGCCACCCCCATCGGCGCCGATGTCGCTGCCCGCTGTGCACAAGATGCCTTGCAATTTCACCCGGCCCACGGCGCAGGCCAAGATGTGTTTGATGCCATGGTGCGCCTGGCGCTGCGCCAAGACCCAGGGTTTCAGGCATGAAGGTCGCCCTGGTCGGCGCCGGTGCCATTGGTTGTTGGTTGGGCGCGCGGTTGGCCCAGCAAAACCACACCCCGATCCAATTGAGTGTGTTGGCGCGCGGCGAGAGTTTGCAAGCCATCCGCGCCCACGGCGTGCAATTGCACATCGCGGGGCAAACCCTGCAAGCGTCTGTGCAAGCCAGCGATCAAGCGGCAGACTTGGGCGCGCAAGACCTGGTGTTGGTGGCCCTCAAAGCCCCGGCCTTGGGCGAGGTGGCACGCCAGTTGACCCCGCTGATCGGGCCCCACACCGTGGTGTTGACCGCCATGAACGGCGTGCCTTGGTGGTTTATGCAAGGCCTATCCATGCCCACCCAGGCCACCCGGCTGCAATCCGTCGACCCCGACGCGGTGATCGAGCGCGCCATCCCCGTCGAACAGGTGCTCGGCTGCGTGGTGCATGCCAGTTGCGCACTGCTCGGGCGCGGTCACGCCAAGCACCACTTTGGCAATGGCTTGATCGTTGGCGAACCTCGTGGCGGGCACTCCGAGCGGGTACAGCAAGTGGTGGACTTGCTGTGCGCGGCCGGCTTTGAGGCCAGTGCGTCGGCGCAAATCCAAAAAGACATTTGGTACAAGCTGTGGGGCAATATGACGGTCAACCCCATCAGCGCCGTCACCGGGGCCACCACCGACTTGTTGTTGGCCGACCCGTTGGTGCGCGGTTTCATGTCGCGCGTCATGCTGGAGGCCCAAACCATCGGTGCGCGCCTGGGGCTGCCCATCGACCAACAACCCGAAGACCGCCACGCCGTCACTGCCAAACTGGGCGCTTTCAAATCGTCCATGTTGCAAGACATCGAGGCCAAACGTGCGGTGGAGCTCGATGCATTGGTCAGCGCGGTGCGCGAGCTCGGTGAGCGCACCGGGGTGGACACGCCTTTCACCGATGCCTTGCTCGGCATCAGCCGCTTGCACGCCCAGGTCCAGGGTTTGTACCCGCCGCTGTCACACCCCTGAGCCCTTGACCATGGGCTCCTCCACGCGGGCCGTCGGACTGGCCGCTTTTTTCACCTTGATGCTCATCGCCTTGATGATGGGCGCCAACCATGTGGCCGCACGGCTGGCCTTCAGTGGAGGCATGGACGTGGCCACTGGCGTGGCCGTGCGCAGTTGGGTGACCGCCGCAGTGGTGGCCGGGGTGGTGTGGTGGGCCAAGGTGCCTTGGCGGGCCGATGCAGGCCAACGCAAAGGCCTGCTCATGGTGGGCCTGGCCATCGGCTTTCAAAGCCAATGCTTGTACTCATCGGTGGCGCGTTTGCCGGTGGCACTGGCCTTGCTGGGTTTTAACACCTACCCGTTGTGGACCGCGCTGTGGGACCGCGTTTTATATGGGCGACGCACCGAACGAGCGGTCTTGCAAGCCATGCCGGTGATCCTGCTGGGGCTGGCTTTGGCGCTGGATGTGTCGGGTGCCAGCTCGGGCCTGGGCGCCATCGATCAGTGGCAACAAATGGGTGTGGGGGTGGCGTTTGCCCTGGGCGCTGCCGCCGTCTTTGGCTTGGCCCTGGTGTGGACGCAGCACGAGACCCAGGGCATGGACGGTCGGGTGCGCACCATAGGTTCCATGGTCTTGAGCGGCATGGTGGCGCTGACCGTGATCGCTGGCCAAGGCGGGCCGCATTGGCCCCACACCGCACTGGGCTGGGTCGGGCTGGCTGCACTGACTTTTTTATATGGCACGGCCTTCACCATCATGTTCACCGTGCTGCCCAAGCTGGGCGTGTCGGGCCACTCGGCGCTGATGAATGTGGAGCCCGTGTTTGCCCTGGGCCTGGCCTGGGTGGTGCTTGACCAGCGCATCGCCCCCATCCAAATCGTGGGCGCTTTGCTGGTGGTGGGCGCGGTGATTGCCCTGGGCTTGCGCCAACACGGGACCATCAGGCCGCAGTGACCACAGGCACGCGGGGTGCCAGGGCGCACATGAGTTCGTAGCCGATGGTGCCTGCCGCGGCAGCGGGCTCGTCAATGGACAGCAGCGCCCCGCCGGGGTCCTGGCCCCACAAGGTCACACTGGCACCGATGTCGGCAGCGGCACCGGCTTGGATCACTGGCTCAAGGTCAACGGCAAGCATGTCCATGCTGACCCGTCCCAAGGTACGGGTGCGCACCCCGCTGACCAGCACTGGCGTGCCGGTGGGGCACTGACGCGGGTATCCGTCGGCATAACCCGCGGCCACCACGCCCATGCGTTGGTGGCTGCTGGCGCGGTAGCTCGATGCATAGCCCACACTGTCGCCTGGGGCCAGGCTTTGCACCGCAATCAGGCGGCTGTGCAGGCTCATGGTGGGGCGCAAGCCCCAGTCGCTCAAGCTGTGCAAAGGGTGGTCGGGCGAGCTGCCAAACAAGGCAATGCCCGGCCGCACCCAATCGGCCATCACCTCGGCATCCAGGTGGTGGCGCAGCAAAGCGGCGCTGTTGGCCAGGCTGCGCTCGCCTGGCAGGTCTTGGGCATTCTGTTGAAACACGGTCAATTGGTGGGCAATGCCGCGCTCGCCGTCGGCATCGCTGAAATGCGTCATCAGCGACACCTCGCCCACTTGGGGCAAGGCATTCAAGCGGCTCCAGGCGGCGCGAAAGCGTTGCGGGGCAAAGCCCAAGCGGTTCATACCCGAATTCATTTTCAAAAACACCCGGTGCCCGACTTGGGTTTTGTGGCGGCTGAGCATGTCAATTTGCGCGTCGCAGTGCACCGTGTGCCACAGGTCCAGACGCGAGCACCACTCCAGGTCGCGCGCTTCAAACACGCCTTCGAGCAACAAAATCGGGCCGCGCCAGCCCAGCTCACGCACGCGCTGCGCCTCCTCCAGGTCGAGCAAGGCAAAGCCATCGGCAGCCCGCAAGCCCTCAAAGACCCGCTCGATGCCGTGCCCATAGGCATTGGCCTTGACCACCGCCCACAAGCGGGCGTTTTGCGCGCGCGCGCGCAGCAAACCCAGGTTGTGATGCAACGCATCAAGGTGGATGGTGGCTTGGAGGGGACGGGGCATGGAGAAGTCTATTGTTGCAGGCGCATGTTATAAACCAACATGACACCACGGTGCTTAAAACGACAAATCTCGTGCTGTGCCCAGCTGGCCCAGACACCCCCACCCCAAAGCGCGATGCACCCTTCCACAATCCCCTGCATTGGAAACGCATGAAGCGCGGCTTCTACACCATCATGGCGGCCCAGTTTTTCAGCTCGCTGGCCGATAACGCCTTGTTCGTGGCAGCTGTGGAGTTGATCAAGGACTCGGGCGGGGCTGAATGGCAACGCGCCGCCTTGGTACCCATGTTCGCATTGTTTTATGTGGTGCTCGCGCCGTTTGTTGGTGCATTTGCAGACTCGCGGCCCAAAGGCGATGTGATGTTTGTGAGCAATGCCATCAAAGTGGCGGGTTGTCTGATGATGTTGTTTGGCTCGCACCCCTTGATGGCTTATGCCATTGTTGGATTGGGGGCTGCCGCATACTCACCGGCCAAATACGGCATCTTGACCGAGCTGTTGCCTGCCTCGATGCTGGTCAAGGCCAATGGCTGGATCGAGGGGTTGACCATTGCCTCCATCATTTTGGGCGTGCTCTTGGGCGGCCAGTTGGTAGGGCCTATCCTCTCAGGTGCCTTGTTGGCGCTGGACCTGCCGCTGATCGACACGGGCGTGGACACCCCGCCTGAAGCGGCCATTTGCGTGCTGGTGTTCATTTACGCGTTGGCGGCTTGGTTCAACACCCGCATCCCGCACACCGGGGTGGCCATGATCCCCATGCGCAGCGACACCCAACACAGCTTGGCCTACCACCTGATGGCCTTGCCCCCAGATTTTTGGCGCTGCAATCTGTTGCTGTGGCGGGATAAATTGGGCCAAATTTCCCTGGCCACCACCACCTTGTTTTGGGGCGTGAGTGGCAATTTGCGCTACATCGTGTTGGCCTGGAGCGCAGCGGCGCTGGGCTATTCCACCTCCCAGGCCTCGGGTTTGGTAGGGGTGGTGGCGATTGGCACGGCCGTGGGTGCGGTGGTGGCCTCGGTGCGCATGAAGCTGCACCACGCCACCCGCGTCATGCCCCTGGGTATTGCCATGGGCCTGGTGGTGCTGGGCATGAACTTCATCGACAACGTCTGGGTGGCCGCGCCGTTTTTGATCATGCTCGGCGGCTTGGGCGGTTTTTTGGTGGTGCCCATGAATGCCCTGCTGCAACACCGGGGCCACAGCCTGATGGGGGCGGGCCGCTCTATCGCGGTGCAAAACTTCAACGAACAGGCCTGCATCTTGGCGCTGGGCTTTTTGTACACCTTCTCCACCGGTATGGGCCTGAGCGCCTTTGGCGCCATCAGCGGCTTTGGACTGATGGTGGCCAGCTTCATGTGGCTGATCCAGCGCTGGCACGACACCAACACCCGCAAGCACGCGGACGAGGTGGAGCGCTTGATGAAAATCGCCCGCGAAGACCCCTCACACGGCTGAGCGCCAGCGCATGAACCCCAGCCCAACTTGGCCGGTCTTGGGCTTGCTGTTCAATGCCTTGGTGTGGGGCCTGTCGTGGTGGCCGCTGCGCGAGATGCAAGCCCTGGGCTTGCACCCCCTGTGGTCCAGTGGCTTGATCTTTGGTCTGGCATTGGGGCTGCTCAGCCTGTGGCGGCCCAAGGCTTGGCATCAGTTGCGTGCCACCCCCGCCCTGTGGACGCTGATGCTTGCCGCTGGCCTGACCAATGTGGGCTTTAACTGGGCGGTGGCCACCGGCGACGTGGTGCGGGTGGTGCTGTTGTTCTACGTGATGCCCGCTTGGTCCATCCCCATCGCTTGGTGGGTGCTGGGCGAGCGCCCCACCCGGGGTGCGCTCTGGCGCTTGGCCCTGGCCCTGGCGGGCGTGGCGCTGGTGCTCAAAAGCCCCGACACGCCCTGGCCCTGGCCCGAGAGCGCGTCCGACTACCTGGCCCTGATGGGCGGGGCCAGCTTTGCCTGGACCAATGCGCTGCTGCGCCGCCACCACGACACGCCTGCGGGCGCACGCATGATCGCCATGTTTGCCGGTGGCACGGCGCTGTCGCTGGGTTTGGCGCTGCTGTGGGTGGGCTTGGGCCACACCCAAATGCCGCACGACCTGGCCTGGTGGCCCTACGCCCTGGGCTTGGGGCTGACCTTTTTGGCCTCCAACCTGGCACTGCAATACGGCGCGGCCCGCCTGAGCGCGCACACCACCGCGCTGGTGATGCTCTCCGAGGTGGTGTTTGCCGCCCTGTCTTCGGTGGCGCTGGGGGTGTCAGCGCTATCGGCCCGCACCTTGGTCGGCGGCGGCCTGATCGTGCTGGCCGCGGCTTTGAGTGCTTGGCCCAACCGCTCCCACAAGTCGTCATCAGGATGCCCAACGATTAACTGATGTTTCTGTCCGTTTGTGCTATTGACAGGGCAGGGGTCAACCTGCACCATGCCAGCAGTTGGTTCGGCATGGCAAAAGCGCCGCACAGTCACAAGGCGCCGCTTTTGGTGCATGGAGTAAACATGGAACACAAACAGGTTGTCATGGTCACCGGGGCGGCCCAAGGCATCGGGCGCGCCACCGCTGAAAAGTTTTTGCGCCATGGCTGGCAGGTGGTGGCGGTTGATCAACAGGCCGAGGGCTTGGCCAGTTTGCAAAGCAGCGCCCCCAATCAAGTGAGCACCTTGGTGCTGGATGTCACCGCCACAGATGCACCCGCTCAAGCAATGGCCCTGGTGCGGCAACGCCATGGGCGGCTTGATGCGCTCATCAACAATGCGGTGGCGCCGGGTGTGATTCAAGCAGCGCTGACCGAAGGGCCGACCCTGCGTTTCGCCGCTTAATGGTCAAGACCACCCTTTTCGACGCATTGGCACACCGCAAAATTTGGCGGGTGCGACTCGCTTCCTGTGTTTTGAAAATGCCGGCTTTGTCAATCGCCATGAAGGTGGGCATGAGATGGACCTGATCAATGGCCAAGATCGCATCGCCTATTCGGCCATGCCCTGCCGGCGCCCGCTGCGCTGGCCGGGAGGCGCTCGGCTGGCGGTCTGGGTAACGCCCAATATCGAGCACTATGAGTACCTGCCCGAGCAGGTGCGGGTGCGCAACCCCTGGCCGCGCTTGCCCCATCCCGATATCCTGGGCTACGGCCTGCGCGACTACGGTAACCGGGTGGGCGTTTGGCGACTGATGGAATTGTTCGACCGGCTGGAACTGCCGGTGACGGTCTCGCTGTCCATGGCAGTGCTCGATATGTACCCCGACCTGGCCCAGGCCATGATGGCGCGGCAGTGGGAGTTCATGTCACACGGTCTTTACAACACGCGTTATCACTGGAACATGAGCGAGGACGAGGAGCGTGCGGCGATAGCCCAGTGTCAAGAGATCCACCAGCGTCATACTGGCCGGCGCTTGCGCGGCTGGTTCTCTCCGGCCGCTTCCAACACCCTACACACGCCCGATCTGGTCGCTGAAAGCGGCATCAGCTATTTGTGCGACCTCTACCACGACGACCAGCCCACGCCGATTCGGGTGCGCAGCGGCGAGCTGACCTCGCTGCCTTATTCCATGGAAGTCAACGACAGCATCGCTTGGCGGCGCGGTCAGGAGGCACAGGCCTTTGCGCGCAAGATCCGCGACGAATTCGACGTGCTTTATGCGGAGGGCGCCGAGCACGGCCGGGTGATGAACGTTGCCGTCCATCCATTCATCATGGGCCAGCCGCACCGCATCGATGCGCTGGACCAAGCCCTGCAATACATCCGCAGTCACGAGAGCGTCTGGTTTGCCACCGGTGCGCAGATCGTCGACTGCTATCGTCAACAACAAGCCAAGGACAGCCCATGAGTGCCCACCAAGATTACATCCGCGACTATATGAGCGAACCGGTGATTGATGCGCGCTGTGCGGCGCTGGTCATCATCGACATGCAGTACGCCACCGGCTCGCGCCAGGGCGCGCTCGGGCGTACGCTCAAGGCCCAGGGTTCTTCGGTAGGGGACTACCGCTTTGCCCGCATTGAACGCACGGTGCTGCCCAACACCTTGCGGCTACGTGCGCATTTCCAGCAACTCGGGCAGCCGGTGCTGCATGTGACCCTTGGCGCAGCCCTGCCCGATGCCAGCGACGCGCCGCGCCATATGCGCAAACTGCTGGCCAGCTGTGCCAACCATGTGGGCAGCCGCGAGCATGAGATTCTCGATGAGCTCAAGCCGGTGGCAGGCGAGCATGTGTTGCGCAAGACCACTATCGGCGCCTTTGCCTCCACACCGATCGACAGTCTGCTGCGCTCGCTGCGGGTCGATCAGCTTTACTTGGTGGGCGTGTCGACCAATATGTGCGTAGAGACCACCGCCCGCGAAGCGGCCGATCGCGGCTACCAGGTGACTCTGGTGGAAGACGCCTGCGGCACCACTTTTGAAGAGCTGCACCAGGTGACCATGCGCAACTTTCAACGCCTATTTGGCAGGGTTGCCTCGACCGATCAGGCCATGGCCGAGCTCCAGGGGGCTACACGATGAAGAGGGTGCTGGTGGTTGTTCCTTTTGCGATGTCGACGCAGAACCTGGCGCTGCGCCAAGAACAACTCAAGGGCATAGACCTGTCGCCGCAGTTGCAGTTTGAATTCCGGCCGGTCAAGGCCGGCCCGCTCAACTATTCCAGCCATCATGATTTTGTGCTGGCCGATGCAGCCAACTTCGAGGCCGGCTGCCGGGCGCAGGCAGAGGGCTTTGCCGCGGTGTGCATAGACACCATGAGCGACTCGGGCGTGGCCGCGCTGCGCTCGGTGCTCGACATTCCGGTCTTTGGGCCGGGCAAGGTCTCCTTGCTGGCCGCGCTGATGCTGGGCGATCGTTTTTCGGTGCTGACCATGGCAAACCGCTGGAAGCCCTTGTACAAGAAGGCGCTGGACGAACTCGGCCTGCACCATAAATGCGCATCGGTGCGCGCCATTGAGGTGGCGCCCGACAACCAGGCCCTGCTCTCGGGCAAGGAGGAAGATGTGTTTCCCCAACTGGAGGTCACTGCGCGGCGCGCCATCGACGAAGACGGTGCCGAGGTGATCGTCCTGGGCTCGACCACTATGCACCAGTCGCACGCCTGGCTCAGTCAGCGCCTGCCCGTGCCGGTGATCAACCCCGGTCCCTTGAGCTACAAAATGGCCGAGGCCGCCCTGGGCCTGGGACTGAGCCACAGCCGACAGGGCTACCCCAAGCCCATGCACCCGCGGCTCGACATGCTGCAGGCCATGATGGCTGCGGCTGAGCAGGCGGTGCGTTAAGGCCAGCGACCCTTAAAGGAGACAAGCATGCCCAAAATTCTGAATGAGCAGCAGGTACAGGCTTATGAGCGCGATGGCTTTGTCTTTCCGGTCGATGTATTGAGCCTAGCAGAGGTGCGTTCGTACCGGCAGGAGCTTGAAGACTGGGAGCGCGCTCGCGGTGCGGCCATCGACTTTCCGCAAAAGTCCAAGAGCTATCTGCTGTTCAACTGGGCCGATCAGCTGGTGCACCATCCGCGCATTTTGGATGCGGTCGAGGACCTGATTGGGCCCGACATCCTTGTCTATCACTCCACGCTTTTCCTCAAGGAAGCCCGCACCCCCGCCTTTGTGCGCTGGCACCAGGACAGCACCTACTTCTATCTGGAGCCACACCTGCATGTCACCGCCTGGGTGGCTCTGTCCGAGGCCAGCGTTCAGGCTGGCTGTATGCAGGCCCTGCCGGGCAGCCATCAATGGGGGGCGTTTGAGCATGACGACAAGCCAGAGCCTTTGAACATGATCCGGCGTGGGCAAGGTATCAGTGCTTGCTTTGACCAGGCCCAGGGCCGGTTCATGCCGGTGGCTGCCGGCCAGATGTCGCTGCACCATACCGACTTGGTGCATGCCTCAGGGGGCAATGACAGCGACGACCGGCGCATCGGCTATGCCATCAGTTACATCCCGGCCCACGTACGGCCGGTGGGCGCTGTGCGGCCCTCGGCCTTGTGCGTGCGCGGGCGTAGCCACGGCCATTTCACAGAGGAAGAGCGTTTGCTTGAGCCGCTCTCAATCCAGGCTCAAGGCAACCACAGTCGCGCCTTGGCGCTGTTTCGATCTTTGCAAGATGCCGGCTTTCAAGCGCCAGCCCAGGAGACCGCATGAATACTTTGCCAACCCGGTTGGACGCCTCACAACTGCAGGCGCTGGTCGAACGCTATTTTTCGGCTGTTGACCGTGGAGACCTGGCCGCCACGCTGGCTTGCTTTGCACCGACGGCGCGTTTTGGCATAGCCAATCACGATCTGTACTACCAGGGCCGCGATGCCGAGGTGCGCGGGATGTTTGAGCGCTTGGCCACGCGTTACGCCAGGGTCTGGCATGGCGACTTTGATCACGTCGTTGATGTGCTCCATCAGCGGGTGGCCAGCCGCTTCAGGGTGGAAAACACCACCCATGCGGGCGAGTTACTGCGCAAGAACAACTGCAATTTTTTCGAGGTGCAGGACGGTCTGTTCGCAGTGGTGATGGTCTATATGAGCGGCGAAAACTCGTTAACCTGAAAGCCTGCGAGGCCGCCGGCACTTCAGCTTTGGCCTGATATCGGCGGGCGCGAGATCAGACCCAGCCAGCGCCCCAACGGCACCTGCAAGCTGGCCAGCCCCAGGGTGGCTTCCAGCAGATCCCGGCAATGGTCAGCCGGCCAAATGCGGCCGTTCAGGTCCATGAATTTGGCGCGCAGTTCTTCACGGGTATAGGGCGAGGCATCATCGCCCCGGTTGACGCCGGCCTCGGCCAGAAGCTGGCGGCCGTCTTTTAGGCGCATCAGCACCCGAGCCGGCCTTTCTTGAGGCAAGCGCTGACTCATCGCTGGGTCGTGGCTGACGCGCACCCTCTGCGCCAAGGCCTGCACATCGGGCCTTCGCACCGCCTTCCAGGTGAAGCTGGACAGAGCGCTACTGCCGTGGACGATGCGGGTGGCCACCGCAAAGGGCACGGAAAACTTGGCCGCCAGGGTGTTGGCAGGCGTCGGATCGTCGAGCTCGGCGGCCAGGTGATAGGTCTGCACCTCGATGGACTCGATCTCCTCGGGCTGCGGCAGACTCTGGCTGGCGCCTAATTGGTCTATCGCATCGAGCGTGCCGTGGTTGTAGCGGCAGCAGGAGTGCATCTTGAAGTAGTTGTGCATCAGATGCCAGTCCTGGCCTAGCTCGCGCACCACCGCCTCGGGGTCGAAATGTTCGGAGACGGTCTGGCCAAGCAGCGAGGCAGGGCCATCGCGCTCGCCAGTGAAGCCGCATTCGGTCAGGTCCAGGGCCAGCAGGCCGTTGCGATTGCTCAGGCCCGCATACGTGTTGCGCACCAATCCGCCTTCGAGCATGGTGCGTTTGGAGGTGGCGATGGTCAGCGAGGAGGCGATATTGAGCGCCTCGCGCATGGCGCTGGGGTTCAAGTGGGCAATGCGGGCACAGGCCGCTGCCGCCCCTATTGTCCCCCAGGTGCCGTGAGGGTGCATAGAAGCTCGCAGCTGTGAGGCCGCGCCCAGGCGCGAGCCGACCTCATAGCCGACCACCAAGCCGGCCAAAAAGTCGGCCCCATCAGCCACCCGTTCCTGACTCAGTGCCACCGCCGCAGGAATCACATGCACGGCCGGGTGGCCACGCGAATAGCGGTTGCCCTCGTCCATTTCCAGGAAAGTGCCTGCAGTACCGTTGATGAAAGCCGCCGCCTCGCTGCTGCTGCGTCGGCCCAGACCAATCAGGCTGGCCGCCTCGCTGGCACCCTGGCGCTCGGCCAGAGCCCGTAGCTCAGGCTCGGCAGAGCCGGCGGCCACCGCCGCCAGGGTGTCTGCCAGGATCCAACCCATGTGCTCCTGCACTTCGGGCGGCAGGCTGCGATAGTTGAGCTCGGTGGCAAACCGACTCAGGCGGTCGAGGTAGTCCATGAGGGGTGCTTTCTTTCGGTGGTTTTTTAGGCTGCGCGGCCAAACGGCGCATACAGGTCGTCAGGGCTGGAGGCGAGCAGACCCTCTGTGTGTTGAAGATCGGCCAGCAGGCGGCGCAGGTGAGTAATGCGGCTGGGCATGCCCCAGACCCAGGGATGCAAGCCCAGGCCCATGACGGCGCTACGCCCCTGCGCCAGGCATTCGCTGGCCATGCGCTGTGCGCCAGCCCGAATCAGCGCTGCATGCTCAGGCGCCTCGATATGGCGCAGCCATTGCCCCTGCACATCGTCCCATTCGCTAGACAGGGGCAGGGCCAACAGGCGCCGCGCCGATGTGCCGGCGCTCTGCAGCCAGTAGGGCTGCTCGTCATTGCCCCAGTCCAGGGTGTAGTGCAGGCCGGCATCGGCCAGCAAGCCGTAGGTCTGCGCAGTGGTTCCCCAGTCCTGGCTGAGCCAGCCCAGGGGCAGGCGGCCAGTGTGCTGTTGCAGGGCTCTCAGGCTATCAAATATATGAAGTGCCTGTTCATGCACCGGCATGTTCGAATGCATCATCCGGGTCGCAGCCAGGCCGTGGCCCAGCCACTGCGCTTCGCTGAGCCGCTCAAGCACCTCGGGGACGCGCGCCAGTACCAGGGCGTTGGCTGCCACGGCGGGTTTGAGGCCGGCTTCGCGCAGGGCGTCGACCAAGCGAAACACCCCGATGCGCAGGCCGTATTCGCGCTGAGACCAACTGCGATAGTCGGGATTGAAGCTGCCAAATTCGCCCACAAAACGGGGATCACGCAGGCTGCCCGCCGGCGCCTCGAAATCCCAGTGCTCAAGGTATAGCACCACGAACAGGTGCAGGCCCGGCACCAGAGGGCTGGCGGGCCGCAGGGGCAGGGCGCTGTAACGGTAATGGGCGTGGTCCATGGTGGTGCAAAGGGTAGCGCGCAAGACCGGTCTCGCGAGCGCTGAAAAACCCCGCAATCTGTGGCTCACTTGACTTGCGGGCTCGATGATTGCACAGTCTGGGGAAGTTGCCCTTTATAGAGGACAATTTAAAAATGTGCATTTTTCTCCTTCATCCCTATTTTTCAAGGATTGACCATGACATCTGAAGCCCGCGTGTCCCGTCGTTTGATTTTGCAGGCCGGCGCGGCCACCACCGCGCTCGGAGCGCCTGGCTTGCTGCTAGCGCAGCCCAAGCCGATCAAAATCGGTTTGGTCAATCCGATCAGTGGCGGCCTGGCCTATAGCGGTGCGCAGTGCCGCGCTGGCGCTTTGCTGGCCATCGACGACATCAACGCGGCCGGCGGTATCCGCGCTTTGGGCGGCGCCAAACTCGAGGCTGCGCTGGGTGACTCGCAGTCGCGTCCTGAGGTGGGTGTCTCCGAGGTCGAGCGCCTGAATCAGGAAGGCGTCTCAGCCTATGTGGGCTGCATGTCCAGCGGCATTGCCCTGCCGGCCACCCAGGCAGCGGCCAAGTACAACACCCCCTTCCTGATTGACGTGGGCGTGTCGGATGCCATCGTGGGCCGTGGGCTGAAGAACGTGTTTCGCCTCGCCCCAGGCAATGGCAAGTGCGTGGACGATGCCTTTGCTGGGCTTGACCAGGTCAACAAAGCTGCCGGCGGCGTGGCAAAGACGGCCGTCCTGGTCCATGAGGACTCTGAGTTTGGCACTGGAACCGCCAAGCTGCTGCAGGGCAAGCTGACGGGCATCGGTATTGAGGTCAAGGATGTGCTCAAGCATGCAACGCCCACCCGCGACTTCACCAACTTGGTGCTACGCATCAAGTCGATCAAGCCCGATATCGTGATCATGAGCAACTACCAGAATGAATACGTGTTGATTGCTCGCACCATCCACCAGCAGAAGGTGGACGTAGCCGGCATGTTCAGCGTCCTCGGTGGCGGCTTCAACTACAAACTCATCCAGGAACAGCCCGAAGTCGCCCAGTACATGATGGACTTCAACCACTGGTACAACCCAGTCAACCCGAAGGCGCAGGAAATGCGCAAGCGCGTCGAGGCCAAGAACACCCTGTTCACCTTCGAGGTCTACTGCGCCTACAACACCATCAAACTCTACGCCGATGCGCTTCAGCGCGCCGCCTCCTCCGACAAGGACAAAGTCATCGCTGCGCTGGAGTCCAGCACCTGGTCGGATCACTTCATGCCCTACGGCCCAACCAAGTTCCTCAACGGTCAGAACCAGGGCGGCCGCGCTGTGCTGCTGCAGGCGAGCAAGACCGACATCAATGTGGTCTGGCCCAACGAGTTTGCGGCGGTCAAGCCCATCTTCCCGAGGCCCAAGTTCAGCTGATAAAGCCTGAGGAGTCCCCTGGCCCTGCTTGGCGCGGCCAGGGGCTCCCGAAGTTTTCGAAAAGGCCGGTTGCAGCTGTACGCTGCCAGGGCTTGATGTGGCCCTCAACGCCTGTGCGGGTGTCTGCCTGCTTTTTTGAGTTCAACCCAGGGACCTTGTTTTGGATCCAACCATACTTGCAGCCGCCGCCATCAATGGTCTCCTAATGGGCGGCATCTATACCCTGGTGGCCTCGGGGCTGACCTTGATTTATGGGGTTCTGCACATCATCAACTTTGCGCACGGCAGCATGCTGATGCTCGCCATGTTCGGTGTGTATTACCTGCTCATCAAACTGGGTATAGACCCTTATTTGTCCTTGTTTATCACGATCCCGGGCATGTTTCTGCTCGGCTATCTTCTCTATCGCTTCATGATTGGTCGTCTGTCCTACGGCAAGGATGAAAACATCCTGCTCATCACCCTGGGTCTTTCTATCCTCATCGAGAACCTGGCTCTGATGTTTTTCAAGGGCGACTCGCGCACCATTTCCATGTCCTACAGCGACCAAATGTTTGAGGTCGGCCCGCTGCTGGTGGGCTTGCCCAAGCTGATTTCTTTTGTCGCAGCCATGGTCATGTGCGGCCTGCTCGGGCTGTTCATCACGCGCACTGACATCGGACGATCGATCCGTGCGGTGGCCAAAGAGCGCACCGGCGCCCGCTTGGTGGGCATCGATGTCGAGAAGGTGTTCGCAATCTCCTTCGGCGTCGGTCTGGCGACATTGGGGGCCGCCGCTTCCTTGCTAATGCCGATCTTCTATGTGTCGCCGACCACCGGTCATGTGTTTGTGATGGTGGCATTCACCGTGGTGGTGCTCGGCGGCATGGGCAGCTTTCTGGGTGCAGTGCTTGGCGGCTTGATCGTTGGCCTGACCGAATCCTTTGGCGGCCTTTTCCTTGGCGAGAGCCTGGGGCAGATCGGTATCTCGCTGATCTTCATTCTGATCTTGCTGTTTCGGCCCTCGGGCCTGTTCGGAGATAAGCGATGAGCGCCACCCGCCCATCCTGGCTGCTGCATGGCCTCCTGTTGCTGATTGCGCTGGTTTTTCCGCTGCTTTTTAGCTCGCCCTTCATGGTCAATTTCGGCGTGCTGGCCCTTTTCTATGCCTTTATCGGCCAGTCCTGGAATATCGCGGGCGGTTTTGCCGGCCAGCTGTCTTTTGGCCACGTGGCGTTTTTCGGTGTCGGCGCCTATGCCTCGACCATGGTGCAAATGCGCCTGGGCTGGAACCCTTGGCTGGGTCTGCCAGTCTCTGCTCTGGCTGGTGCGGCAGCCGGCTGGCTGATAGCGGTGCTTTCGTTCAGGGCAGGCCTAAAGGGCTCTTATTTTGCGCTGATCACCCTGGCGTTTGCCGAGGTTTTTCGCATCGTCGCCAATTCGGTGGAGGTCACCGGCGGCGGTCTGGGCATGCTCATTCCTATGAAACAGACGGTGGCCAATTTCCAGTTTGGCGATCGGCGCGTTTTTTACTTCATCATGCTGGCGCTGACGGTGGCCTCGGTGTTGCTGGCCCTGTGGCTCAAAGGCTCGCGCTTTGGGGCCCGTTTGGCCGCCATCCGCGAAAATGAGGATTCGGCGCGGGCCCTGGGCATAGACACCTTTGCCGAGAAGACCAAGATCATGATGATCTCCGGTGCAATTGCCGGCATAGGCGGTTGCTTTTTCGCGCAGTATTTTCTTTATATCGATCCGACGATTGCCTTTGGCGTCGATAAGTCGGTCGAAATGCTGCTGGTGAGCATGATCGGTGGTGCTGGTACGGTCTACGGGCCGCTGATTGGCGCAGTGCTGCTGGCGGCCATCAGCGAGCTGACCCGGGCATGGTTCACCATCCAGGGCCTGTCGCTGGTGCTCTATGGTGCTTTGCTGGTGGTCATCATCGCCTACCTGCCCAATGGATTGATTGATTTGTTCAAGCGGCGCGGCCAGCGCCCTGGGAGTCCATGATGCTCAAGGTCACCCAGCTGACCAAAGTTTTCGGCGGCCTGAGGGCGGTCGATGGCGCCAGCCTGGAAGTAGGTCAGGGCCGCATCGTCGCCCTGATCGGACCCAACGGAGCCGGCAAGACCACCTTGTTTGCCTGCATTGCCGGGTTCTTGCCGCTCAACCAGGGCCGGGTCGAACTGCTTGGCAAAGACATCACTGGCATGAAAGTGCATGACATCGCCCGCCTGGGAATGGTGCGTACCTTCCAGATCACCCAGCCTTTTGCCAAGCTGACGGTACTGGAAAATATTGCCGTCGGTTCGCACCAGTTGCACGAGCGCCGCGCTGACGCTCTGGCCCATGCCCGCAACGTGGCCGAGCGGGTGGCCATGCCTGCGGCCATGCTCAATCAGCCAGCGGCCGAACTGACCGTGGCCGGGCGCAAACGTCTGGAATTAGCGCGCGCTTTGGCCACCGAACCCAAGCTCTTGCTGCTCGACGAGGTCATGGCCGGCCTTAACCCGCAGGAGATCGTCGATATCATCGGCATCATCCGCAGGATCCGCGATAGCGGTATTACCATCTTGCTGATCGAGCATGTGATGCATGCGGTCATGAGCTTGTCCGAGCATATCCACGTGCTGTCTTACGGCAAGATCATTGCGCAGGGCGCTCCGCAGGATATCGTCAACAACCGCGATGTGGTGGAAGCCTATCTCGGGAGGGGTGCTGCCGAGCAAATGGCAGCAACGGAGGGTCGACATGCTTGAGATCCGTCAATTGCGTGCCGGCTACGGCAGCATAGAAATCCTGCGCGGCATCGATCTGGAAGTGGGCGCAGGGGAAATCGTGGCTGTCTTGGGCAGCAACGGCGTGGGCAAGTCCACCCTCAACAACAATATTTCGGCGCTCTATCGTCCTTTTTCGGGCTCTATCCGCTTCGAAGGCCAGGAAATAGTGGGGCTGTCTTCGAGCGAGGTGGTGCGCCGCGGTCTGATCCATGTGCCCGAGGGACGGCGGATTTTCCCCAATCTGAATGTGCTCGAGAACCTTGAGTTGGGCAGCCTGGTGCGCGGCAAGGAAAGACGCTCGCAAAACATCGAGCGGGTGGTGGGCATTTTCCCAAGGCTGAAAGAGCGCTTTGACCAGCAGGCCGGTACGCTTTCGGGGGGCGAGCAGCAGATGCTGGCCATAGGTCGCGGCCTGATGTCCGAGCCACACCTGCTCATCATGGACGAGCCTTCGCTGGGTTTGTCCCCGCTGCTGGTCGAGCAAATGTTTGAGTTGATACAGCGCATCAACCGTGAGGGTATGCCTATCTTGCTGATGGAGCAAAACGCGGTGCAGACCCTGGCCATCGCTCACCGCGCCTACATCATAGAAAACGGCCAGATCGCCATGCAGGGCAAGGCCAGCGAACTGGTGCGCGACCCGCAATTGCGTAAAAACTACCTGGGGCTCTAAGCCATGGATGCTGGCAGTCTTGAATTGAGCGGCCGGCATGCGCTGGTGACTGGCGCGGGCTCGGGCATAGGCCTGGCCACGGTCCGTGCCTTGTTGAGCCATGGTGCCAAGGTGGCGGCGGTGGTGCAAAGCGATGCGCAGCGCGGTGCGCTGGCTGGGCTGTTGCCCGCTGAGCTCATCTTGGTGCAAGACCTTCTCGACGACGCGGCTTGCGCCGCCTTGCCGGCCCTGGCCTGCGAGCGCCTGGGTGGGCTCGATGCACTGGCCTGCTGCGCCGGCGTCTTTTATAAGAAGGGCTCGGACGATACCCGTCTGGACGAGTGGCGCCATACCCTGGCGCTCAACCTGGATGCCACTTTCATCCTGACCCGCGCAGCAATCACCTGTATGCGCGCTCGGCGCAGGGGCGATGCGGCCGTGGTGGTGATCAGCAGCCAGATCGGCCTGGTCGGCCATGTGCGCGGCGCAGCCTATGCGGCCTCCAAGGCGGCGCTCAATGGCATGGTGCGGTCGCTGGCGCTGGAATGGGCCCCCGAGGCCTTGCGCATCAATGCTGTCGGACCCGGGCCGGTCGATACCCCCATGGTGGCGGCCACTGCGGCCGACCCGCAAGCCCTGGCGGCCATGCAGGCCACCATCCCCATGGCTCGTCTGGGACGGCCCGACGAAATCGGCGAAGTGGTCAGCTTTTTGCTGTCGCAACGGGCGTCTTTCATTACCGGGCAAATTCTTTGTGCAGACGGCGGCTTTACCGCACGGTGATGTCATGAGCAGCCCGGGCGCACCCGCCCCCACCGCCTTGAAGCATTTGGCCAGCGTGGTGCGCAGCAAGAACGCCGGTCCTCTTTGTCTGACGGTTGACGTTTTCTTCAGCGACCGGATCGCATACGAACGGGCTGTCGTCAGCTACGGCCTGAGCGCAAACGCGATAGCTGTACTCTACGGCGTGCAGGCGGGGCAGGTCCGGCGTTTTGACCTACCCGAAATCATGGCCATCAAGCTGGCCATGCCGCGTACGCTGTGCGCTGGCGATCCGGGCGACGGGGACGTGTATGGAGCGCAGCAGCATGCGCCTATGTTGGAGGTGCTTCTGTGAGGGCGGTGGAGCGTTTGCTGAGCAGGCACAAGCCGGGCGCAGAGCGACTGCGGGTCTTGTCGGCCACCGGCCAACTCGGTTATGGCATAGCAACGGAGTCCTTCGAGCGAGGACTTGATCGGCATCCGCATGTCATTGGTTGCGACATGGGCTCGATCGACCCTGGGCCCTATTACCTGGGCTCGGGCCAGATGGCGGCACCGCAGGCCATGGTCAGGCGCGACCTTGAGCGGGTTCTGTGTGCCGCGCGGGCGCTGGACGTGCCGCTGATCATCGGCAGTGCAGGCACCGCCGGCGCCGGCCCGCATCTGCAAGCGACCTTGGCGCTGCTGCACGAGGTGGCGCAGGCGCACAAGCTGCCGTTGCGGGTGGCGACGGTCAGCAGCGACCTGCAGCCTGACCAGGTGGTAGAAGCGATGCAGAACGGGCGACTGCATGCGCTTGATGAATCCACGCCGGGTCCAGGTCTGCCCGACGCCCAGGTTGTGCGTTCCTGCAGCCACATCGTGGCCCAGTGCGGCAGCCATACCTTCATGCAGGCGCTGCGACTCAATCCCGATGTGCTGATCGCCGGACGATCCTGCGACACCGCAATTTTTGCCGCATTGCCCATGATGCTCGGCTATGACCCTGGCCTGGCCCTGCACATGGCCAAGATCATCGAATGCACCTCATTGTGCTGCGAGCCTGGTGGGCGCGATGCAATGCTGGCCGAATTGGGGGCGCAGGACTTTGTGCTGGAGAGCATGAACCCGGCGCTGCGTGCCACTCCTGCATCGGTGGCAGCCCATGCCCTGTACGAGCAGGCCGATCCCTGGCAGGTCGATGAGCCTGAGGGCACGCTGGACCTGCGCCAGGCCCGCTATGAGGCGCTCGATGAGCGGCGCACCCGGGTCAGTGGCGCACGCTTCAGTCCGCGCCCATCGCCGACCCTTAAGGTTGAGGGCGCGGCGCGCGTGGGCGCCAGGGCGGTGTTGATCGCTGGCGTGGCTGATCCTGGTCTGATTGCAATGCTGCCACAGGCTCTGCGCGAGGTCGATCAGCGAGCCCACCAGCTTTTGCCCGGCGCGTGGCAGATGGTGCCGCATATTTACGGTCAGGGCGCGGTGCGGCCGTTGCCCGCTGCACAGCGCAGCGCGCATGAGGTGGGGCTGGTGCTCGAATTTCTGGCGCCCGAGATGGAGCTGGCCCGCACCGCGGCTGCTGTCTTCAAGCAAAACCTGCTGCACTTTGGCTACCCCGGGCGTTTGAGCACCGGCGGCAACCTCGCTTTTGCCTTCACCCCCAGCGAGTGTGAGGCACATGAGAGCTACCGCTTCGTGCTGTATCACTTGCTTAAGGGCGTGGATCCGAACCAGGTCTTCCTAGTTGGTGCGCAGGACTGGTCCTGAAAGATAAGTGTGTGATCACAAGAGGGTAAGCCCCTTGGAAGCCCTAGAGAACCCCACCTGAACTCCTTTCATTTTGAGCTTGATCGTGCGCCACGCCATGCGCCCGTGCGGCACCGCGCAGCACGGCCTAAGATGTATGGCCCGCCCCGCTTTCATCCCCATGCCTTTGCATGCCCTCAGGAGTCGCCCGTGAATGCCCCCATCCGCGCTTTGTCCCAACCCAACGCCATTCAACACAGGGTGTCCCCCGCGGAATGGGAAACCCGCGTGCAGCTGGCGGCTTGTTACCGATTGGCCGCGCATTTTGGCTGGACCGATTTGATCTACACCCACATCTCTGCATCGGTGCCAGGCAGCGACAACCAGCATTTTTTGCTGAATCCATTTGGTTGGACTTTTGACGAAATCACCGCCTCCAGCCTGATCAAAATCGACTTGGATGGCAACAAGGTCGACGACTCGCCACACCCGGTGCACAAGGCGGGCTTTGTGATCCACAGCGCCATCCACCAAGCCCGGCCCGATGCCGCTTGTGTGTTTCACTCGCACACCCGCGCAGGCATGGCCGTGTCCATGCTCGAATGTGGTTTGTTGCCCTTGTCGCAACACGCCAACTTGTTTTACGGCCAAGTGGCGTATCACGACTCCGAAGGTTTTTCGATCAACCTGGATGAGCGCGCCTCCTTGCAACGCGACATGGGCGACAAGTCGGTGATGATTTTGCGCAACCATGGCACCTTGGTGGCTGGGCCGAGCATTCCCATGGCGTTTAGCATGATGTCGCACCTGGAAAAAGCCATGCAAGCGCAAATCGATGCCATGGCCACCGGCCAAGCACTGACCACCACCTCGCATGCAGTGGCGCAAGCCACCGCCGAGCGCGGCTTCACCCACCGGGTGGTGAGCGAATACCAAGCGGGCGAAAGCCCTTTGGGCCGCATGGAGTGGCCCGCCATGCTGCGCATGCTCGACCGCGCAGACCCCTCATACCGCGACTGAGCCCATGGGCACCTTCGCACGCCTGGGCCGCGTCAAGCCGTGAACACCGACCACAGCTTTGCCAGTGCCGAGCAACTGCACGCCGTGCGCGAGGCCGCATTTGCCGACATGATGGATGTGGTGTGCCAACGCCATCCCCACTACCAATCGCTGATGCAACAACAGGGTTTGGCGCGATCGGATTTCAAAAACCTCAGCGACCTGGCCAAGCTGCCCCTGACCCACAAGGCCGATTACATGGCGGCCCCTGAGCGGTTCAGCTTGAACACCGAAGGCATGCCGCTGGAGATGCAAACCGTGTGGGACACCATGTACACCACCGGCTCGACCGGGGGCAAGCCCACGCCTTTTGTGTCCACCAGCTTTGATTTTTTCAACATCTTGGCCTTGCAGCGCAACATGCTGCGCTTGCGCGGCGTGCACCGCCAAGATGTGATCGCCAATTTGTTCCCCCTGACCCCCGCACCCCACGGGGCCTGGATCCGCGTGCTGCATGCGGCGGCCAGCCTGAACGTGCGGGTGTTTTCTGCCATGCCGGGGCAGGCCTCGCCTTACTTTGGCCTGGGCCACGGTTTGGACGAGGTGGTGCAATTGGTGCAATCCCAAGAGGCCAGCGTGTTGTGGGGTGTGCCCAGTTACGTCTACCGCGTGTTGGTCCGCGCGGCCCAATTGGGGCTGCGCTTGCCCCGTGTGCGCTTGGTGTTTGTCACCGGCGAGGCCATGGGCGAACAAGCGCGCACAGATATGCAACAAGCCTTGCAGCAGGTGGGTGCACACCACGCACAGATCAGCATCTCTTATGGGGCGACCGAATTCCAAGGGGGCTTGGTCGAATGCACACCGGGCGCAGGCTTTCACAACCCATTGCCCGGCCAGTTGTTGATCGAGGTGGTGGATCCGCACACCCACCAACCGGTGCCCGACGGACAAGCCGGATGGGTGGTGTTGACCCATCTGCAACGGCGTGGCACGGTCTTGCTGCGCTATGCCTTGGGCGACACCTCTGTGCGCACCCAACAGCCCTGCCCGCATTGCGGCGCCATCACCGATCGCTTGGTTCAAACCCCGAACCGGGTGGATGCCTTGCTCAAAATCAAAGGCATGCTGGTCAATCCTGCGGTGGTGGTGGCGGCCTTGGACGAAATGCTGGGCGCGCGCGCCTACCAGGTGCAAGTGCTGGCCGCCGACCCGACCCAGGCCTTGGCCGGTGATGTGATGCACATTTGGGTGGAAGGCGCGCACGAGGCGGCGCTGCAAACGGCGCTGATCGAGCGAGTCAAACAGGTGTGTGGCATCACCGCCCAGGTGAGCTTGGGCGCAAACCCCAGCAGTTGGGGGGCCGACCAACACTGGAAGCGGAAAAAGTTTGTCGATCTGCGTGGCCACTGAGGCCACACCAAACTTAGCGCTGACCCAAATACAAACGCGCCACGCGCTCGTCCTGCATCAGCCGATCGGCCTGGTCTTGGATGCGCACCGCACCCAACTCCATCACACAGGCGCGGTCTGAAATGGACAAGGCTTTTTTCACGTTTTGCTCGACCATCAACAGGGCCTTGCCCTGATCGCGCAGCAACTGCACATTGGCAAACACCGCGTCCACCATCTTGGGGGCCAAGCCGATCGAGGGCTCATCGAGCATGATCAGTTGCGGGTCTTGCAGCAAGGTGCGCGCAATCTCCAGCATGCGCTGCTCGCCGCCCGACATGGAACCGGCCCATTGACCAGCGCGGGTTTTGAGCACCGGGAACAATTCCAGCACCTGCTCGATGCGCTGGGCCAGCACCCGGGCATCGCGCACCAAGTAGCCACCCATTTGCAGGTTTTCTTCAATCGTCAAGCGGGGGAACACGCTGCGATGCTGCGGCACATAGGCCAACCCAGCTTGCAGCAATTGGTCGCTGGCCAAGCCCATCACATCGCGGCCATTCATGGCAATGTGCCCGCGTCGCCGGGGCACCAAATTGAAAATGGCCCGCAACAATGTGGACTTGCCTGCACCATTGTGGCCAATGACGGTGACGATTTCACCGGCATGCACCTGCAAGTTCACGCCATCCAATATGTTGCGCCCGCCATAGTTGGCGATCAGATCGCGGACATCCAAGACCCCACTCATCCGAGGTATGCCTCCACCACTTTGGCGCTGGCTTGCACCTGCGCCGGGCTGCCACGCTCGAGCAACTGGCCTTGGTGCATGACGATGATGTCTTGCGCCATGTCCATCACAAACGCCATGTTGTGCTCGACCAGCAGCATGATGCGCGGTCGCTCGGCCATCATGGTTTTCACAAAGTCGCCCAGCACCTGCAACAAACTGGGGTTGACCCCCGAAGCGGGCTCGTCGAGCAACAGCACATCGGGCTGGGCCATGAAGGTCGAGACGATTTCAAGCAAGCGCCGCTGGCCAAAAGAGAGTTCAGCAGCGGGCACATGGGCGTGGTCTTGCAAACGCACCAAGTGCAACAAGCGCATGGCTTCGTCCAAGGCCGCCAAGCGATGGCCCGCGCGCCGGGTCCAGATTTGCGCCAAGTTGGCAAGCAGGCCTTGGGGCTGCGCGGCAAACAAGACATTGTCCAAGCAGGTCTCCTCGGGCAGGATGCGGCACTCTTGGAAGGTGCGCGCCACGCCCAAATGGGCCATGCGGTGGGCTGGCCATGCGGTGACCTCTTGGCCATTGAGCCAGACCCGACCTTGGTCGGGCTCGGTGGTTCCGGCCAAGCAATCAAACAGGGTTGTTTTGCCCGCGCCATTGGGGCCGATCAGGCCATAAATACCAGCGCCTTCGATGTCCAAGCTCACCCCGTCAAGCGCCACCACGCCGCCATAACGCTTGCCCAAGGATTGAATGCGCAAATGGTTCATGGCTTTGCCACCGCAGTGGTCTTGCGCGGGATAAGCCACTGCCATGCGCGCGCGCACAAGCCGGCCAAGCCCTTGGGCGCAAACAAGGTGATGAGCACCAACATGACCCCAAAAATCACCAAGCGCCATTCGTTGGACAGGCGCAGCATTTCGGGCAAGCCCACATAAAGCAATGCACCCAAGGCCGGGCCGACCAATGAGCCCGCGCCACCAATGATGACGATGAGCACCATGTTGATGCTCTCGAGCATGGTAAAGCTCGCGGGTGCGGCCACGCGCAAAAAACTCACCTGCAGCACACCACCCATGCCCGCCAAGGCCGTGCCCATCGCAAACACCGTGGTTTTGTACAGCAAGGTATTGACCCCGCGCGAGCGTGCCAAACGCTCGTCTTGGCGAATGGCCGCCAAGCTACGCCCGAAATTGGAATGAACCACCAGGTACTGCAGCGCAAATGCCAGCACCGCCATGCCCAAGGCCAAGGCATAAAAGTTTGGCAAGGGGCCAAACGACCACACCTGATCGCCCCAGCGCAGGGGGGAAGGCCGGGGAATGCCTGCAAAGCCCGCCGCGCCCCGGGTGACGCTGTCCCAGTTGTTCATCACCGCATGCAGCATCAAACCAAAGGCCAAGGTGACGATCATGAAGAAGTGCCCCCGAAAGCGAAAGCACAACAAGCTGATCAAGCCACCCGCTGCGCCTGCGGCCAGCATGGCGGCCAACACCGATGGGGCAAACGACCAGCGTGCATCGACCATCAGCACCGCGGCCACGTAAGCGCCGATACCGGCAAAGCCCATGTGACCCAGCGACACCAAGCCGCCATGGCCCAGCATCAAATTCAAACCCACTGCAGGCACCACCAACACGCAGGCGGTGACCAACATGTGCAATAAAAACGGTTGCTGTGCCGCCCACCACGGTGCACTGGCCAACACAAGCAACACCAGCAGGCAGGCCAAGCCCTTCAGGCCCACACGCCCCCTCAATCTTCACCCCGCACGCGCTGGCCCCACAGACCTTGGGGCCTCAAGAGCAAGATGCCCACCATCACCATGAAAGCGATGGCATCGCGATAGTCGGTGGGCAAAAACAAAGTGGAGACCGATTCGGTGACACCCAAAATCAAACCGCCCACCACGGCACCGGGCACACTACCCATGCCGCCGAGCAAGATGCCGGCCAGTCCTTTGACCAAGGGCACATCGCCCATTTGGGGAAACACCAAAAACAGCGGCCCCACCAAGCACCCACCCAAGGCAGCCAAGGCGCTGCCCAGGGCAAATGCGGACCACTGAACACGCCGCACCGGGATACCGACCACCAACGCCGCCTCTTGGTTTTGGCTGGTCGCGCGAATGGCTGTGCCAAAACGGGTGTGCTTTAAAAACAAACCCAAGGCCGTGATCATGGCCATGGTCAACACAATGATGCCCAAATGGTGCACGCTAAAACGCAACTCGCCCACGCTCACCAACTGTTCTGTGGTGGCCACTTTCCACTGCAAGGCATTGGGGCCCCACAGGGCGATGACGGCATTTTCAAAGGCCAAGATCAGGCCCAAGGAGGCAATCACTTGGTTGCGCAAATTGCCATGGAGGGGATGAAAAACACCGCGCTCCAGCGCATACCCCACCAAACCCACCGACAGCATGGACAACAAAGTGGCCATCCAAAAACTGTCCCACCATTGGGTGAAGAAAAAATGGCCCAAATAGCCACCCAGGGTGAACAACACCCCATGGGCAAAGTTGACCACATGCATGACCCCGTAGATCAGCACCAAGCCCAAGGCCACCAGCACATACACCGAACCCATCATCAAACCATTGATGACTTGTTCGAGCAAGGCTTGCGTCATGGTCTGCGCCCGTCAACCCGCGCCACAACCGGCCTTGGCAGCATCGGGGTAGAGGATGCGTCGCGATCCGTTGGCACACCACTGGGTGACATAGACCTGCGGATTGGCCTGGCCTTTGGCATCGAACTTGATGGTGCCAATCACGCCGGTATGGTTGATTTTGGCCAAAGCATCGCGGATGGCCTTGCCATCGCTGACCGTGCCCGCCGCTTGCATGGCGGCCACGGCCACCATCAAGCCGTCGTAGGATTGGGCCGAAAAGCCATGGGCTTCTTCGCCAAATTTGGCCTTGTACAACTGGCTGAATTTCTTGATGCGGGGCACATCGGCATTGGGCGGAAAGGCGTTGTACTGCAACATGCCCTCGAGTTTTTGGGCGTCCAAGCGCTTGAGGAAACGGTCTGAGCCCATGGCCAAGGTGCCCACCAAATGCACTTTGAGGCCGGCATCGCGAATTTGCTTGATGGCCAAGCTGCCCGGCTCCTCGTCCATGAACAACATCACCGCCTGCGACTTGCTGTTGCGCACGTTGGCAATGTGGCTGGAGAAGTCCACCTCGCCCACATTGAAGTAACCCACATAGCCATCTTTGGCCGCGGGCAGCAGCTCTTTGATGCCGCTGACACCGCCGCGCCCGGCATCGTTGTTCCAGGCAATGAAAGAAATCGGTGACCAGGCTTGCTTGGTCAAAAAGTCGGCCAGCGCCACATTGAGTTGGTGGTTATTGGCATTGACCCGAAACAAGAACGGGTTGTTTTGTTCGGTCAAGTTCGGGCCTGTGGGCACGGTCAAGATGAAGGGTAAGGCAAAGTCTTGGGCAATCGGGGCTATCGCAGCGGCCACGCCGGAGGACAGCTCACCCAAGACCACCGGCACCTTGTCCACCGTGGCCAGGCGCTGCATGGCGGTGGCCCCCTCGCTGGGGTTGGCGCGGGTATCGTAGACCTTGAGGTCAATGCTGTACTTGCGCCCACCCACCGTGAAGCCCCCCGCCGCGTTGATCTCCTCTGCCGCCAACTTGAAGCCGTTCATTTGAAACACGCCCGGTGCGGCCATGGGCCCGGTCAAAGCGGTGACGATGCCGATTTGCACCTTGGTTTGTGCATGTGCCGCAGGCAACCAGGCGCACAAGGCCAGGGCCGAGGCAGCGAACAAAGAGGTAATGGATGTCATGGTGATCTCCTGAAAAAATGGGCTTGGAGCGACAGCGGGCTTGGGGCAGTGCGGCTTTCATGGCAACTTGTACAAATCACGCGCGTTGTCGCGCAACAGCTTGGCCAACACCTCGGGCTTCAAACCCAAGGCCTCGATTTCTGCGCGGGTGCGCTCGAAATCAAGTACCGGGTAATCGGTGCCAAACAAAACCTTGTTTTGACCGTAGCTGTTGATGTAGTGCACAAAGGATTCGGGCCAATAACGGGGACTGTGGGCATCGCAACCAATGTAGACATTGGGGTGCTTCCAGGCCATGGCGATCATCTCATCGGTCCAGGGAATGCCCACATGAATGCCCACCAATTTGAGCTCGGGGAAATCGCAGGCCACGTTGTCCAGGCTGATCGGGCGGCCCACACTGCGCAAGCGCCGCGCTGGGTCGTACACCAAAGACTGGCCCACTTGCAGCTGAACCGGCACATCGAGTTCAACGCACTTGGCATAAAACGGATACCAACGCGCGTGGTCTGGGGCCAGCTCAAACCAGTGGGGGTAAAAATGCGCGCCCACAAAACCATCGTCGCGCACAGCGCGCTCCAACGCGCGCACACCGGCCATGCCTTCGGTCGGATCCAGGCCGGCCAAAGCACTGAAACGATGCGGATACTGTTGCACCGCCCGTGCCACGATCTCATAGGGCAAATGCCAACTGCCTGGCAAGCCCAACTGACCTGTTTTGGTGGCCACCAACAACGAACGCTCAATGCCGGCTTGGTCCATCAAGGCCAGCATCTCGGGCAATTCCAAACCCTCGCTGATGGTGGCATCGCGGCCAATTTTCCCGTGCCAGAATGCCTTGGACCATGCGGGGCGCAAGCGCATGATTTCCGGGGTGATGGGGTTGACCACGCAGTCAATGGCTTGGATTTTGTTGTTCATGCTGTGGGGAGAGGGTACAACCGGGGGATGTGTATCAAATGGAGAAGGACCAATTGCAAAATCTCAACACAGGTGAGGCTTTTTTAAGGCTGCTGGCCAGCCGCGATGTGGACTTCTTCTTCGTCAATTCTGGCACGGATTTCCCGGCCTTGGTGGAGGCGCTGGCACAGGCCAAGTCTCAGGGATTTGCCGTACCGAAAACGCTTTTGGTGCCGCATGAAAACGTGGCGGTGGGCATGGCCTATGGGGTGACCTTGGTCACGGGTCAAGCGCAAGCGGTGATGGTGCATGTCAATGTGGGCACGGCCAATGCCCTGTGCGGCCTGATCAATGCCGCGCGCGAAAACATCCCCTTGTTGTTGGCCGCTGGCCGCACCCCTTGGTTGGAAAAAGGCTCCAGCGCCAGCCGCAGCTTGAACATCCATTGGGCGCAAGAAATGTTTGACCAAGCGGGCATGGTGCGCGAACACGTCAAATGGGACTATAAGCTGCGCAGCGGCAGCCAGATCGAGCCGGTGGTGGACCGGGCCTTGGCCATTGCCCACAGCGAACCACAAGGGCCGGTCTATTTGAGCCTGCCGCGCGAAGTGCTCAGCCAAGAAAGCCCGCCCTTGGCGGCGCACACCACCCAACACGCGCCGCCTGCCAACACACCCCAGGCCAGCGATGTGGCCCATGTGGCCCAGTTGCTGCGACAGGCCCAATGCCCGCTGATCGTGACCGCGCGCAGCGGCCGCGAACCGGCCGCAGTGGCCTTGCTCGGCGAGCTGGTCCAAGCATGGGTTTGGCCGGTGGTGGAGTTTCGGCCCCGCTACCTGAACCTGCCCAACACCCACCCTTGCCACGCAGGCTACGAAACTGCCCCTTGGTTGTCTCAAGCCGATTTGATTTTGGTGCTCGACTGCGATGTGCCCTGGATTCCGACACAAGCCGAGCCCGCCGCCGGTGTGCCGGTGATTCACGTGGGCAGTGATCCTTTGTTTGCACGCTATCCGACGCGGGGCTTTCGCGCCGATGTGGCGCTGGCCGTGCGGCCATTGGCATTTTTACAAGCGCTGCAACAAGAATTGGCGCCCCACACGCCACAGCCGCAAGCCCTGCGCCAGCGCCTAGCCTTGTTGGCCGAATCGGCCCAGCAACGCAGTCAAGCGATCGGCCAACGATTGGGCCAAGGTGCGATGGCCCAGCCCATGGACATGGCCTGTGTGAGCCAGGCCTTGGATGAAGCCTTGCGCGCCCACCAAGGCGATGCGGTGGTGGTCAACGAATACTCCTTGGTGCCAGCGGCCATGCGCTTGCAAGCACCGGGCAGCTACTTTGGCTCCAGCCCCGTGGGCGGTTTGGGCTGGGGCTTGCCCGCCGCCATGGGGGTGAAGCTGGCCCGGCCCGATGCCCTGGTGGTGGCCGCCGTGGGCGACGGCAGCTACAGCTTTTCCAACCCCTTGGCCTGCCACCACAGCGCTGCCATGCACGGCATCGCCGTGCTCACCCTGGTGATGGACAACGGGGGTTATGGCGCCGTGGAGCGCGCCACCCGCGCCATGTATCCGCAAGGCAGCGCCGTGCAACACGGCATGGACTTGGTGTCACTCGCCCCCATGCCACGCTTTGACCAAGTCATTGCCAGTTGTGGCGGTTGGGGCGAACGGGTCGAGCGCACCGAAGACTTGCCCAGGGCGTTGGCCCGCGCCATCCACCAAACCCAAGTGGAAAAACGGCAAGCCCTGGTGCAGGTGTTGTGCGCTTGAACACCGAGGCGCATCAGCGCTGATCGGCCCCAGCGGCCAGCATGGCCAACACCTCGTCGGTGCTGCGCACATCGGCAAAAAATTGCGCCAAGGTGACCAAGGCCGCCAGGTGCTCTGCATCCGAGCGCGCGGCATTGGCATCGGACACCATGACGGTTTTAAAGCCCGCCATCATCGCGTCGCGCGCCGACGCTTCGCAACACACATTGGTCAAGGTGCCCACAATCAACACCGTGTCCACGCCGCGTTCGCGCAAGCGCTCTGGAATGGCGCAAGCCCCCGGAAAGAAAGCGCTGTAACGGTTTTTGGGTGCGCACAGGTCTTGCGCTTGCACGTCCAAGCCGTGCCACAAGGCATGGCCCGCACGACCGGGTGTGAGCGCCTCCAATATCGCGGCCGAAAAAGCCGGGCTGACCATGTGGTCAAAGAACAAGGGCCAGGCATCGGGACCGTGCGGCTGAAACGATGCTTGGGCAAACGCCACCACGCCGCCGCGTTGGCGCAGCGCCTGTGCCAGCCGGTTGATGTGCGGCACGATGGCGCGCGCCATGGGTGTCTCTGACGGAGCGCCTGGCTGCAAAAAAGCATCTTGCATGTCAATCACCACCAAGGCCGTGCGGCGGGGGTCGAGTTGTTGGAACAAATGCAAATGCCCGCGCCGTTGGGTCAAGCGCGCGACGATGTCTGGGGGGAGTTGGCTGGGGTGCATGGTTGGGGTCCTCTGGCGTTGCGTGGCCTCAATGGATGGCCCCGCCGCCCCAGCGCACATCGCCTTCGCTGGCATGGGCCACACACAACTTGAGCAGCTGCTGCATGGCCATCACTTGGGCGGTCAGGGGCATGGACGGGGGCCGCGGCCCTGTGGCGCGCTCGGCTTGCTCGGGCAAGGCCGGCAAGTGAACAAAACCACTGATGGCGGGCTTGCCATGCAAGTGGTGTTGCAGGGTGTAAAAAACATGGTTGCACACATACGTGCCAGCGGTTTGGGAAACATGCACCGGGTGACCGGCCTGTTGCAAACCCTGGGTCAAGCGCTTGATGGGCAAGGTGCTGAAATAAGCCGCTGGCCCACCCGGCACCACCGGCGTGTCAATGGGTTGATGCCCGGCGTTGTCCGGTATGCGTGCATCGTCCACATTGATGGCCACACGCTCCACCAATATGCCCTCGCGCCCCAGCGCCAAGCCCATGGCCAACACCACATCGGGTTGGTGCTGCGCCAGTGCCTGCACCAACTGGCGGGCCGACGCACCAAACACACACGGCAGTTGAAGGGCTTGCACCTGTGCCCCCGCCAAGGGCAACGCGGCCAATTGCCGCGCCACCAGCCAAGACGGGTTGACAGGCTCTGCGCCAAACGGCTCAAAGCCCGTGAGCAAAATGCGCAACATGGCCATGATCGCTGATCACTCGACCTTGATCTTGGCTTTCTCCACCACCCGCCGCCAACGGGTGATGTCGGCGCGGATGGTGTCCATCATTTGCTCGGGGCTGCCGCCCACCAGCTTGGTGCCGTCGGCCTCGAACTTGGTGGCCGTGGCGCGCTCGCGCAAGATGGCGTTGATTTCGCTGTTGAGCAAAGCCACCACATCGGCGGGCATGCCCTTGGGGCCGGCCAAAGCCTTCCAGTCGACCACGTTGTAATCGGCCAAGCCTTGTTCGGCAAAGGTGGGCAAGTCGGGCAGGTGGCCCATGCGCTCGTTGCCCGCCACACCCAAGCCCAACACGCGGCCGCTTTTGATGAAGGGCGCGCCAAAGGTGGCGCTGGTGAGCATCATGTCGATGCTGCCACTGATCACGTCGTTGAAGGCTTGCGACGAGCCTTTGTAGGGCACGTGGATGAGTTTGACACCCATGAT